>Ga0196971_1000370_pt1 | contig 37685 bp, 34 predicted proteins | sample S1v_1013CmetaG_FD_148660 | JGI IMG/M metagenome (GOLD analysis project Ga0196971, IMG submission 148660) | Soil microbial communities from Anza Borrego desert, Southern California, United States - S1+v_10-13C | ecosystem: Environmental > Terrestrial > Soil > Desert | place: USA: California...
GTTCGGGTTCGGATAAACGGACGATATACGACCACATCGCGGTGAGCTCCCAAAACTACAGCCTTTCTCTTGGGAGCTTCCAGACCCACATTGAGTTCTGTCAAATCAGGTCGGTTGAGGTACTAGGATTGAGATTGTTGTTGATTCGGTAGCTATGATGGAATCACTGCTAGGGACGACTCTTGATTCTTATTGACTAATTATTGTTTTGATCAACTCTTGGAAATGCGTCGGAATATACTCAGCGTCCTTGTCAGCGCGGAGTTCAACGGAATGCCGCACCGTTTGCGCCAAGCCCGTGCCGCGTCATTTGTCGGCTCTCAGTAAATCAGGGCAGCAACGCAAGATGCGAAATCTTTCGCTTCCTCGGGGAGTTCGGTATGCCCGGCCGGGAGGGCGGGATCGGAAAGCGTGAACGACCCCATCATCTTCGGAGCCGTGCCGGTTGTGTCTACGCTTCCCGCGATGTTAAAGGAATAAGATTTACCGGCTGGCAGAAAGCCGATACATCCTTCGATAGTGTTTCCGGCACCCGCACTGTGGATGATGGCGAGCGAGCTTACAAGGGCGAAACTCCCGACGATTCCGGTCGTAATCAAAATAAGGTTTTTCATATTTCTTCTTTTCAAGATCATCCGATTAGCGCTGTAGCTCAGCCGAACCCAACAATGTGACAAACACACCGGCTCCACCAACCTTGTTCATGCACTCGTGAGCCCCAGGGCAAGGCAGATCAACCGAGTTAACAAAACGGGCTGAATGGCAGATCCAGAAGCGCCTGACAAAACACGCTAGAAAACGTCAAATGAGAGTGAAATTACCCGGCGTGATACCGCCTTAGAAAACGCGCAAAGAAGGTGACGGTCAAGTCGGTAAAATGCGGAAAACCTTGTAAGACTGGGCTGACGCGTCGACCCATCTCAAGTGAAGTGGGCTGAATGAAGAGAAAAAGCAGAATGGGCGATCAGATTTTTTGTGGTTTATGGAGCGTATTATGAACTTAAGACATGGAAAGGAATGCCCTTTGGCTATGTGAGACAAGCGAAAGCCAGAAGTGAAGGCCGGCCACGATATGCGGCGGACACTCGCCGTCACAGGCCGGCCACGTTATTCAGGTATACCCATTCGCCTGAATAACGTTCGTAACCGGCTCCTCTAACCCGCGATCTGCACCCGTGGCGTCGCGCGCTGAAGCGTGCTATTACCGGCTGCGCCTTTCAATCCCGGTTTGCGATTGCATTTCTTTGTGCCATACGGATGCGTTCCGCGATGCCCAGCGGGCTCGATTCGTAGGCGGCCCTGGCCGCGTCCACCGCGGTTTGGGCGGTAGCGGCTTCTTCCGCCGTCAGCGGCAAGCGGCCTGCGACGTGCGTGGCGTTCGGCACGGCATTCAGAATGGCCGCGCGGTTCGGGTGCTCGTGGATCGGGATCAGCCGATCGGCCTCCTTCTTGCCGGCGAGACAGATGACCATCCCTATGACCTCTACCTTGCGGCCATCTTCGGTGGTTTTGATATAGGTGCTCATGGCGGTTTTTTATCCTGACATTCGAAATTTCTGTTTCGCTACGGCTTGATGCGCGGACGTTCAGAAGCGGCGTAGTGGCTAAAATGGCCCTCTCGCGCCGCTTGCGTGCGGGCTCTCGACACCATGCCGGCTGTCTTGCTCTGCGGAGCCGTCAAAGACGGCAGTTTTTCCAGGGTGTTGCTTCCGCACTCCGGGCACGCCGGAACGGCGGCGAGGCTGACCAGCAGTTCGAAGGTTTTATCGCACTGGCTGCAATGGTAATCGTAAATCGGCATAGATCGATCTCCTGTCGGTCAATTAAAAACCATCCCGCAGGTTTAATTTAAAGACGGAGCGCCAGTGCCGGCGACAGTGCCGCTTTGCTGCTGCCACTGCCATTCGGAAGGGGTATAGACCTTCATGCTGATGGCGTGCAACGCGCCGCTTGCCAGGGGTTCCTTGACCGTCGCCAGAACCTTTTGCTGACGCTGGACCGCTGTCAGTCCTTCGAAAACCTCTCCGACCACCACTACCGAGAAATTGCAGCCTTCGCCTTCAACGAAAAGCTGGCAGCCGGGCAGGCCGGTTTCGATGAGGTTTCGGACTTCGACGATTTCCATGATGGTCAGTCCGCTTTTTTGCGGGCGACGGCGGTTTCCAGCATGGATTTGAGGCCTCCCTTCTGAGCGATTTCCGCAACGATATCGCTGCCGCCGACGAGTTCGCCGTTCACGAATAATTGGGGGAACGTGGGCCATTCCGATATGCTCGGCAGCTTCTCCCGAATCGAAGGCGCCTGGAGCACATTGACGTAGGCGAAAGGAACTCCGGTGGACTGGAGCGCCGCAACGGCCTTGGCCGAAAAACCGCACTGCGGCATGTCGGGGACGCCTTTCATGTACAGAAGGACCGGGTGAGTGGCGATCTGTTCGCGGATGGTATTTTCGATGCTCATTGCTGACCCTCTCATTAGTTAATCAATCGGCTTATTCCATTCGGCATTCGAGTGAACATTAATCGTCGGGTGGGTTAGCCCCTCGGCTCCGCTCGGGACAGGCTCCGCGTAACCCACCGATTCGAGGCCGCCCGGTGGGTTACGGCCTCGCGGCCTAACCCACCCTACAAAAATGAATTCCTTAATTGAAAGCGATTTGGAATTAGGTCTGCCGGCAGGTGCGAATTTGTCGCATCCGCCACGATTGCGACGGCCGGATCTCAAAATCCGGACGCAAAGCCCAGCAACTCGACGGTAATGTCTTCCGTCCCCAGTACCTTGGCTTGGCAGGCCAGGCGGGATTTGGAGCCGACGCCCACGATCGTGTCCAGTTTCGCGTGCTCCGGAGCAGCGGTCCTAGATACCCCCTTTTTTCCGGCCTGCACGAAGATATGGCAGCTGCCGCATTCGGCGTTGCCCCCGCACTTGTGCATGATGTCTTCGCCGGCCGCCAGTATCGCGTCCAAAAGGCTCATTCCTTCCTGGACATCGACGGTTTTTCCGGATGGCATTATGGTCAGAGTCGACATGTGCTTACCTCGTTTTTGTGGATTGAAAATTCAAGACGCCGCAGAGATCGCATCGATCGGATAGTCCTCATCGTGGCTCACAATCCCGCGGCGAGGGAGCCGATCACCGAGCCGCCGACCGTGTCGGCAGAGTCCAGTTCCCTCAATTTACCGAGTATTTCCTCGCAGCCGCGAGCATCGCCCTGGCGCAAGCGGATGAAGGCCAGCGCCTTGAGCGAAAAAAGGTAGAAATGCTGGGGACTGTCGTGCAGGGTCCAGTCCGCGGTTTCCGGGGTGAGGCTCGCGTAGCTTTCCGGAAAGCCGCCTTGGCGCGCGGCGGTTTTCAAGGCCGAGCGCGCCGCTTCCTCGGCGTCCGCCAGACGGCCCTTGTAGAAATAGAACTTGTAGAGCGAGAAATAGACCGGCAGAGCTTCCGGTGCTTCGTGCCGCGCCTGCTGCAACAGCGCTTCGGCTCGCGCCGTATCGGTATAGGCGCTCATGGCTTCCTCGAGCAAGCCGCCGACCTTGGGCGGTACGCTACCGGCATAAAACACTTCACGCATGGCTGTTCCGCACTCCTCGATCCGGTTTCCTCAAGACCAAATCGCCGGGGGCGCTAACAGGCGTTCCACGGGTTCGCCCTTCTGCAGATGCTCGCTGACGATTTCGCCCACGTCTTCCGGTGTGACCTTGGTGTACATCACGGCATCGGGGTAAACGATGACGGTGGGTCCTACGTCGCAGGCACCGAGACAGCCGGTGCTGGTTAGCTGGAATTTTCCGTGGAGCTGGCCGGCCTCGAATTGCTGGGCAAAGGTCTGGAGCACCGCCGCGCAGCCCGATTGCGCGCAAGATCCGCGGGGATGTCCGGGAGGCCTCGACTGGGCGCAGACGAAGACGTGTTTTTCGGGTTTAGCCATGTTTATTCCTCGTTTCGAGTCGAACGATTTATTTTTTAAACGGCGCCGCGGTTGCTAGCCTCGCGTTTACGGGTCGCAAGGTTGGCCTTCATGCTCTCGAGCGAAATGCTCTTGCCGTCCTGGTCCTGGAAGACCTTGAACACTTTTTCGCGGGCCGCATTGGAGGTCACGAAATCATCGTGGGCGCGGGTCAAATATTCCTTGCAGATGTTCCAGGCCGAGGTTTCGTCCAAGTCGTCCGGGATTGGCGATCGGGCAAGGTATTGGTTGAAGCGTTTCAGAATATGCAGGCGATTGACGTTCACCACATCGGCTTGATACGGGATGCCGAAGAATTCGAAGAATTCCTCGGCTGCGGAGAAACCTTCTATGCGTTTCAGTACCGGATTCATGGGATGCCTTTTCATGGTTGATTTCGGATGGTCAGTGCATCAGGTCGGCGGGGCAGGGCGGGAATGGGTTCAAATGCAGCCGTTTCCCGATAAAAACTCATGAGCTCGGCGGTGCTCGGCGCTCGCTTGGTCTGATTCGCATGCTGGCGAATGCGCCGGAGAAGCTGAGCGGCGGCGATTTCGTTCAGCTCGATTCCGAGGTCGCGAAAGCGCTGGATGACGGCATGCGATCCCGAGTGCTTGCCCAGCACCACCCGATGCTCGCGCCCCAGATCCTTGGGATTGACGCCTTGATAATTGAGCACGTTCTTCAGGAGGCCATCGACGTGGATGCCCGCCTCGTGGGTGAAGACGGCCTCCCCGACGATGCTCTTGTTGGGTGCCACCGGACGTCCGGACGCTTTGGCGACGAGCTCGGAAATCGCACCGAACCGGGTGACGTCGATGCCGGTGGGCCGCTGGTACAACTGGTGCAGGGCCATGACTGTCTCTTCGAGGGCGGCGTTGCCGGCGCGTTCGCCGAGACCGTTGACCGTGGTGTTGACGTGGCTCGCTCCGGCCTGGATCGCAACCAGCGTATTGGCGGTGGCTAGGCCGAAGTCATTGTGGGCGTGCATTTCAACTTCGAGATCGACGGCGTCGACGAGCCGCCGAATGCGCTCGAACGTGGCAATCGGGTCGAGTATCCCCAGGGTGTCGGCAAAGCGGATGCGCCTCGCACCTGCCCGCTGGGCGGTTTCCGCGACCCGCAGCAGAAAATCCGGATCCGCCCGTGAGGCGTCCTCGGTACCGACGCAAACATCCATGCCGGTCTCCAGCGCGCGTCCGACGATGCGGGATACGGTCGCGACTGCCCAGTCGCGATCGCGGCCGAGCTTGTGGCGCAACTGGATATCGGAAACCGGAATCGACAGATTGACCAGATGAGCGCCGCAGCCGCTGGCCGCTTCCAGATCGGCTTCGCACATCCGGCCCCAGACCATGAGCCGCGAGGGCAGGCGCCGAGCCGCAATGGCGGCGATGATCTCGCGTTCCTCCGGTCCCATCGTCGGGATGCCGATTTCCATTTCGGGAACGCCGGCCGCAGCCAGGGCGCTCGCGATGGCGAGCTTTTCCTCCGCGTTGAAGGCGACCCCGGCGGTCTGCTCGCCGTCGCGCAGGGTGGTATCGTTGATGACGACCTTCCTAGATTCCATCGTCAGGCCTTCTTTTCCTTGGCGAGGTTCCGGCTGTAGCGCGGAATCTCGATGGTCAAGTCGGCGCCGTTGACGAACGCCTGGCAAGCCAGCCGGGAATGAGGCTCAAGCCCCCAGGCGCGGTCCAGCATGTCTTCCTCGTTTTCGTCGGCGCTATCCAGCGTCGAGTAGCCTTCCCGCACGATGACGTGGCAGGTCGAGCAGGCGCAGGCGTGTTCGCAGGCGTGCTCGATTTCGATGCCCGCATCGAGCAACGCCTCGGCGATGGTTTGTCCTCTGCGGGCGGTGACGACCGCGCCTTCCGGACAGATTTCGGCGTGAGGGAGGACGGTGATGTTCGACATGATTAGCCCCTCCTTCCCGCGTAGCGATGAAATAGATGCGTATTCATGATCATGCGTCCAGTTCTTCCAGTTTCTGTCCGGCCAATGCCTTCCTGATGCTGTGGTCCATGCGCCGTCCGGCGAACTCGGTGCTTGCGGCGTTCAGTGCATCGGCGGCCTTCTTGATCGCCTCCCAATCGGTGCCGTCGGCCGCTTGCCTGAGAATCCGCATGCCCTCGGTAATGACCGCGAGTTCGTTCGCGGACAGAAGTTCGGAATCTTCGGCCAAGGCCGCTTCGGTCGCCTCGAGCAGGCGAAGCGCCTCGACTTTCTGTTCGCGCAAGCGCCGTGCCTCGATGTCGTCCTGAGCGTGCTTGTAGGAGTCCTCGATCATGCGGGTGATATCGGCGTCGTTCAGGCCGTAGGACGGTTTCACCTCGATCTTGGCCTCGACCCCGCTGCTTTGCTCGGCGGCCGATACGCTGAGGAGGCCGTCGGCGTCGACCTGGAAAGTCACCCGGACGCGGGCCGCACCCGCCACCATCGGGGGAATGCCGCGCAGCTCGAAGCGCGCCAGCGAGCGGCATTCGCTGACCAGTTCGCGTTCGCCCTGCACCACATGGATGCTCATGGCGGTTTGCCCGTCCTTCCAGGTGGTGAATTCCTGGGCGCGCGCCAGAGGCAGAGTGGAGTTCCTCGGAATGATTTTTTCGGTGAGTCCGCCCATGGTCTCGATACCGAGCGAGAGTGGAATCACGTCGAGCAACAGCCAGTCGTCGCCGCCGCGGTTCCCGGCCAGGGCGTTGGCCTGCAGGGCGGCGCCGATGGCTACTACTTTGTCCGGGTCGAGATCGACGAGCGGCGGCTGCTGGAAGAAATCGGCCACCGCCTTGCGGATGCAGGGCATGCGGGTGGCGCCGCCCACCAGGACGACGCCTTTGATGTCTGCGATGGACAGGCCCGCATCGCGGAGAGCCTTGCGGACCGGTGCCATGGTTCGCTTGACCAAGTCCGAGGTCAAGCTATCGAAGGTTTCCCTCGGCAGGGTGCATTTCACCACCGAGCCGTTGGACAGCGGCGTGTTGATTTGCGCCGTGGCTTGTTCGGAAAGGCGTTCCTTGGCCGCCCGTGCCGCCGTCAGGAGCCTACGCGCATCGCCGGCGGTCGGGGCCAGAAGGCCGGTTTCCCGAAGCAGCCAGTCGTATATGGCCCGGTCGAAATCGTCCCCGCCCAGCGCCGGATCGCCGTTGGTCGCCAGCACTTCGAAGACGCCCCGGGTGAGTTTGAGTATGGAAATGTCGAAGGTGCCGCCACCGAGGTCGTAAACCGCATAAACGCCTTCAGCGGCATGATCGAGTCCATAGGCCACGGCGGCGGCGGTAGGTTCGTTCAACAGGCGGAACACTTCGAGGCCGGCGAGCTTGGCGGCATCCTTGGTGGCTTGGCGCTGGGCATCGTCGAAATAGGCGGGGACCGTGATCACCGCGCCGGCGAGTTCGTCTCCCAAGGTCTGAACCGCCCGTTCGCGCAGAGCTTTGAGAATTTCCGCCGAAACCTGGACCGGGCTCACCATTCCTGCCTGAGTTTCGAACTGCACCATGCCGGGCGTATCGGCAAATCGATAAGGGGCGCCGTGCCGTTCCGGCAGGTCGTCGAGGCCGCGGCCCATGTAGCGTTTGACCGACACGAACGTGTTTTCGGGATCGTCGTTCTGCCACACCATGGCGTCATGGCCGACATCCACCGCGCGATCGGCGCGGTAGTGCACCACCGAAGGCAGCAGGACGCGGCCCTGTCCGTCTTCGAGCACCTCAGGGCCCTGATTGCTGACCGTGGCGACCAGCGAATGGGTGGTGCCGAGATCGATCCCCACCGCGATACGCCGCGGTTTAGGGGCTTTGATGCCGGGTTCGGAAATTTGCAGCAGCATCATTCCTCCAATTCGGTTTGGGCGTGATCGATGTCGCGACCGAGCTTCTCGAGAAAGGCGAGCTGGCGGACTACGTCCGCCGCCGCCGGATGACGCCGTTCCACATCGAGCAGTGTGGCGAGCGAACTCAGCAAACTGTTCATCTCCGTTCTGAGGCGCGCTGCCAGGCTATCGAGTGCCGTAAGGCTCTTGAGGGCCATTGCGGCATGCAGCTCCTCGCGCCACTCGATCTGTTCCAGCAGAAACTCCGCCGGCATGGCCGTATTGTCTTCTTCCCGCGTGTCGACGCCGTGAATCCGGAGCAGATAGCGCGCCCGATCCAAGGGGCGTTTCAGGGTGCTGTAGGCCTCGTTGGCGAGCGTCGCCCATTGCAGGGCCAGACGCTTTTCGGTGTCGCTCAGGTGCGCCGCCTTGTCGGGATGGACGCGGGCCTGCATCTCCCGATAGTGATGGTCGAGCTGGTCCAGATCGAGCTGGAACAGCGGGGGCAGTTGGAACAACTCGAAATAATTGCGGGTCGCTGCCGGAGTCATCATCGCACCTTACACGTTGAAGCTCTCGCCGCAGCCGCACTGGGCCTTAACGTTGGGGTTGTTGAACTTGAAACCTTCGTTCAAGCCTTCCCGCACGTAATCCAGCTCGGTTCCGTCGAGATAAGCCAAGCTTTTCGGATCGACCAGCAGGGTGACGCCGAAACTCTCGAACGTGTGATCCTCCGGGGCGGACTCATCGACGAACTCCAAGGCGTAGGCGAGCCCCGAACACCCGGAGGTCTTGACCGCCACTCTCAGGCCCAGACCCGTGCCGCGAGCGGCCAGGTGCTTTTGCACTTGGCGCGCGGCTTTTTCCGTCAAGGTTACTGGCATAGTTTGAACTCCCGTTTATCGCCGAAGATTTACTGGGACGAACAGCCGGAGCCGACCGAGAACGAGCTGCCGCAACTGCAGGTCGACGCGGCATTCGGGTTCTTGATCACGAAGCGCGAGCCTTCCAGTCCTTCCTGGTAATCGATCTCGGCGCCGGCCAGATATTGCAGGCTGGCCGGATCGATCATGAGGATCACCCCGTCGGTTTCGACCGTGGTGTCGTCATCGCCGATGAAGTCTTCGAAGGAAAAACCATACTGAAAGCCGGAACAGCCACCCCCGGAGACATAGACGCGGAGCTTCAGATCCGGATTGCCTTCTTCGGCGATCAGTTCGCTGACCTTGGCGGCCGCATTGCTGCTGAAGATGACGGGAGGCGGAGGCGGGGTCAGGTCTTGAATGTCAATCACGGCACTCATGATGCTCTCCTCGGTTTTACGCAGCGGATTTACAGACGTCGTACCCGGCTTCGGCCGTGCCGCTTTTCGCCCGGTAATCGTTGACGGCGGCTTTGATGGCATCCTCGGCGAGAACCGAACAGTGGATTTTCACCGGCGGCAGAGCCAGGGCTTCGGCGATCTCGGAATTCTTGATAGCCAGAGCCTCGTCGACGGTTTTGCCCTTGACCCATTCGGTCACCAGGGAGCTCGATGCGATCGCTGACCCGCAGCCGTAGGTTTTGAACTTCGCGTCTTCGATCACGCCTTCGTCGTTGACCTTGATTTGCAGTTTCATCACATCGCCGCAAGCGGGCGCACCGACGACGCCGGTACCGACACCTTCTTCCTCTTTGCCGAAGGAGCCTACGTTGCGGGGATTTTCATAGTGGTCGATCACTTTTTCGTTGTACGCCATGGTGGTCTCCAGTGAGTGGATGGTTTGTCAAATCCGCTTAATGCGCGGCGGCCCATTGGACCGAGTCGAGATCGATGCCTTCCTTGTACATCTCCCACAACGGAGAGAGGTCGCGCAGTCGATCGACTTTTTCCTTGATCAGGGAGATCGCGAAATCCACCTCCTCCTCGGTGGTGTAGCGGCCCAGGGTGAACCGTATGGAACTGTGCGCCAGCTCGTCGCTGCGTCCGAGCGCCCGAAGGACGTAGGAGGGTTCGAGGCTGGCCGAGGTACAGGCGGAACCGCTGGATACGGCGAGATCCTTGAGCGCCATCATCAGGGATTCGCCTTCGACGTAGTTGAAGCTGATGTTGAGGTTGTGGGGTATCCGCTGTTCGAGGTCGCCGTTAATGTAAACCTCCTCGATATCCTTCACGGCGGCGAGCAGCTTGTCCCGGAGCTTCCTGATCCGTTTCGATTCCTCGGCCATTTCCTCGCGGGCCAGACGGAACGCTTCGCCCATGCCGACGATCTGATGGGTGGCCAGGGTGCCGGAACGCAAGCCGCGTTCGTGCCCGCCGCCGTGCATCATCGCCTTCAGCCGCACCCGCGGCTGACGCCGGACGTAAAGCGCGCCGATCCCCTTGGGACCGTAAGTCTTGTGAGCGGAAAAAGACATCAGATCGACCGGCAGGCGGGCCAGATCGATTTCGACCTTGCCAGTGGACTGCGCGGCGTCGACGTGGAAAATCACGCGCTGCTCGCGGCAGATCGCGCCGATCGCGGCGATATCCTGCACCACGCCGATTTCGTTGTTGACGTGCATCACCGAGGCGAGAATCGTGTCGGGACGGATCGCCGCGCGGAACGCCTCCAGATCGAGAAGGCCGTTGGGCAGCGGATCGAGGTAGGTCACTTCGAAGCCTTGGGCTTCCAACTCCCGCATGGTGTCGAGCACCGCCTTGTGTTCGGTCTTGACGGTAATGAGATGGCGGCCCTTGGTCTGATAGAAATAGGCCGCCCCCTTGATCGCCAGGTTGTCCGATTCGGTCGCACCGGACGTCCAGACGATTTCCTTGGGATCGGCATTGACCAGTTTCGCGACCTCCGCGCGGGCGTTTTCCACGGCCTCTTCGGCGGTCCAGCCGAAGCTATGGGAGCGGCTGGCCGGATTGCCGAACGCTTCGGTCAGAAAGGGAATCATTTTCTCCGCAACGCGCGGATCAACCGGGGTAGTCGCCGAATAGTCGAGATAAATCGGTAGTTTCATGGACATTGGTTTCTCCGGGTTCGCTTTCAACAAGTCCCTGGTCGCTCGCCCCGAGCGGCGGGTCTTGTCGGTCTATATACGACTAAGCAAAGCCTGTACCAACATGTTATGTCTATGTAAGCTTTTGAGTTATAAAAGAAAACCTTGTTGAAAGTAGCGTGTAGATTTGTCAGGTTTTAAACAAAGCCGTTCGGAATTGGTTGATGCAAGGGGCTTGCCGGGATATTTGCCGGTTCGTCCCCGGACCGGGAGGTTCCGTCCGAGCTGACTAAACTAAGGGCCATGCTGTCTTTTGTTCGCGGCCCGATTCTTCCTTCGCAAGGCAGTTCGGCCGTTTGTCACGTTCACTACAAAAATCGTCCTATCGTCCGGAATTCGTAACAAATCTAACAAGCGGCTTCGATTCGAGTACCCGGGGAAAAGGCTGATTCCTGGTCGGTTTGATCTTAAAAAATGACCGATGGCACGCCTTCTGCTTGATACGGACCCAAATACCGTACAAGTTGAGGGGTAAATTCGATCATGAATCTTACGCAGCGCTGCGCCACGGTCGGCGAGCCAATCGCCCGACGCGATTTCACCTTGGGTATTCCGGGCTTCGATTACCGGGACCTGTATGATCCCGCGCGCCTTAAAGCACTTTACGACGTTTTCGATCAGACCGTGGCAACGGAAGACCCCGAGGCTTACCGTGCCTATGACGCCTGCCGTACCGATAAGGACGGGAAATTGCCCCCGGCGGAGATCGCCAATGCGCTGCTCCGGGTTGCGCCTCATCTCGGACGGTTCATCGCGCGCCTATTTAATGTAGAGGAAGAGCGCGAGGCGCAAAGGGCTATAGCAGCCCGCGAGTTCGAAAGCGTGTTCGCCTTCAAGAATACGGTGGTCAAACGCGCCGCCCAGAAGTTCAACGCCCATGCGTTGGCTACCTTCGATATCGAGGAAGTCGGCGCCGCGATCGAAGATTTAATGCGAGCAGGTCTTGGAGACGGCGCGCGGAATCTTGATCCCGAACTGGCGCTCGCTACGGTTGCGATGCGGCTGGACGCGCTGGCGAAGCAATACCAAGCGCAAGCCAAGGGAGAAGCTGGAAATTATGAAGGCAATGCCGACGCCGATGCGGCTGCGTTGCGCCAAAGCCTCGAAACCGATGAAAGCGCCCGCGTACGGTTTGCGGCGGCGCTGGCGGAATCCGAACAGCCCGCCTTTATTCAGCGGCTGCTCGATTCGGTAGAACGCTGGAGCTATGCGGCCCTGCACCATCCCACCATCCGCGCGAAGGTCACGGATTGGGTTTCCCTCAAGCAGCCGGAACGCATCGATTACGAGTATCTAGTCGAATGCCATGCCGAACCGCGCAAGGGCTTCGAAGTGCTGGCGGGGCCTCTGGACAAGCGCCGCCGGCGCGACGGGTTCGCGCTGACCGATCTACGCGCCTCGGGCCGCGAAGCGAATTACGAAGTGGATCGCTGCGTCATCTGTCACGAACGCAACAACGATTACTGCTCCAAGGGGCAACGCACCAAAGAGGGCGAGTTCCGCCACAATCCGCTGGATGTGACGCAGATCGGCTGTCCTTTGGAGGAGCGCATCTCGGAAGCCTTCGCCCTGAAGCGGCAGGGGGACAATATCGCCGCCTTGGCCATGATCGTGGCGGACAATCCCATGGCCCCCGGCACCGGCCATCGCATCTGCAACGAATGCATGAAAGCCTGCGTGTTCCAGCGCGTCACCGAACCGGTCAACATCCCGCAAGTGGAGACCAACATCCTCACGGACGTGCTATTCATGCCGTACGGCTTCGAGATCTACAGCCTCCTGACCCGCTGGAATCCCCTGAATCTCAAGCGGCCTTACGCCCTGTCTTACAACGGGAAGAAGATACTGGTGGTGGGCTTGGGACCGGCCGGCTACACGCTGTCCCACCTTCTCCTCAATGAAGGTTTCGGAGTCGTGGCCATCGACGCCCTGAAGATCGAACCCCTGCCGGAAGAGCTGACCGGGAAGGACGCGGGGCTTCCCGAGGCAGTGGACGATTTCCACATGCTGTACGAGAACCTCGACGAGCGCGTTTTGATGGGCTTCGGCGGCGTCGCCGAGTACGGCATTACCGTGCGCTGGGACAAGAACTTCCTCAAGGTGATTTATCTGACGCTGGCCCGGCGCGGCAATTTCAGCCTCTACGGCGGGGTAAGGCTAGGTAGCACGCTGTCCATAGACGATGCCTGGGCGCTGGGCTTCGACCATATCGCCATCGCCAGCGGGGCGGGCAAGCCGACCATGATCGGCCTCAAGAACAATCTCGCCCGCGGTATCCGCAAGGCCTCGGATTTTCTCATGGCATTGCAGCTCTCGGGGGCGGCCAAACAGTCTTCGCTCTCCAATCTTCAAGTGCGGCTGCCGGCGGGTGTGATCGGCGGCGGGCTCACCGCAACCGACGCCGTAACCGAGCTCTTGGCCTATTACCCGGTGCAAGTGGAAAAGACGCTCGATCGTTACGAGCGCCTCGTCGCCCGTTATGGAGAAACTCAGGTGCGTTCGCGTTTCGACGGTGAAGAGCTGATCATTTTGGACGAATTTCTGGACCATGGCCGAGCGATCCGCGCCGAGCGCTGGCGCGCCGAAGCAACCGGGGAAACGCCCGATTTCGAGCCGCTCATCCGGCAATGGGGCGGCGTGACGCTGTTCTACCGCAAGGGCATGAACGATTCGCCGGCCTATCGCCAGAACCACGAAGAAATCATCAAGGCGATGGAGGAAGGGTTGGTGTTCGCTGAGGGGATGAACCCGCAAGAGGCGATCACCGACGAGTACGGTTATTTGCAGGCCGTGCGTTTCGAAAAGCTGGTCAAGCGCGACGACGGGCGCTGGGTCGATTCGGGCGAACAGCCTGTGGTGCCCATGCGTACTCTCCTGGTCGCCGCCGGCACCTCGCCGAACACCATCTACGAAAACGAATTCCCCGGCACATTCCAGCTCGACGGCAATTTTTTCCAGCGCTTCGAACCCGTTTGGAACGGAAACGGCGCACCGCAAATGGAAGCCAAGAACGGCTGGGGGATGCCGAAAGAAATGACCCCGGCACCCTTTACTTCCTACGGAAAGGATGGAAAGTACATCACGTACTACGGCGACAATCATCCCGTCTACGCCGGCAACGTGGTCAAGGCCATGGCCAGCGCCAAAGATGGTTACCCTTATGTGGTCAAGCTTTTCGAAGAGGAACTCCGCCGGCTCGATGCCGCGGCGCAAGCCGAGCGGGACGCGGAACTCGCGGCGTTTCAGGCGCAATTGGACGAACTGCTGACGGCTAGGGTCTTGGAAGTCAAGCGGCTGACGCCCACCATCGTCGAAATCACCATCGAGGCACCCATGGCCGCCCGCAAGTTTCAGCCGGGACAGTTCTACCGGGTGCAGAACTTCGAATCTTACGCGCCGCGACTGAACGGCACTTCGCTGGCAACGGAAGGCATCGCCCTGACCGGTGCCTGGGTAGACCGGGAAAAAGGCCTGGTCGGCGTCATTGCCCTGGAAATGGGCACCTCCTCGCGCCTCTCCGCCACCTGGAAACCGGGCGACCCGGTCGTGCTGATGGGACCGACCGGCGCGCCCACCGAGATTCCCAAGGGCGAGACAGTGCTTCTGCTCGGCGGCGGCCTCGGCAATGCCGTGCTGTTCTCCATCGGCAAGGCGCTCCGCGAGAACGGCAACCGGGTTTTGTATTTTGCCGGCTACCGGAGCACCCAGGACGTCTTTAAGGTCAAGGAGATCGAGGACGCTTCCGACGTGATCGTCTGGTCCGTCGACAAGGGCAAGGGCAGTGCCCCGATCCCGACCACGCGCCCACAGGACAAAACCTTCGTCGGCAACATCGTGGAGGCGATGGTCGCCTACGCCAGCGGAGCCTTGGGCGAGATTCCCATCCCGCTCGATGCCGCCGACCGCATCATCGCGATCGGTTCGGACCGCATGATGGCGGCGGTCAAAGCGGCTAGGTTTGGGGTATTGCAGCCCTATCTCAAGGAAAACCACGTCGCTATAGGCTCCATCAACTCGCCCATGCAATGCATGATGAAAGGCGTGTGCGCCCAGTGCATGTGCAGGCAGACGGACCCGGCGACCGGCAAGGAGCGCTTCGTTTATACCTGTTTCAACCAGGACCAGGATCTGGACCGGGTCGATTTCCCGCACCTGAACGCCCGTTTGCGGCAGAACACGACCCTGGAGAAAGTGTCCAACCTTTGGCTCGATTATCTTTTCGAGACTCATCCGATGCCGCGCGATTAAGCGATATTGAGGCATCCCTATGTATATCTGCATCTGCAAAGCGGTTACCGAAAGCCAGATCTGCGAGGCGATACGCTCGGGGGCGTGCACGCGCAGGGATATCACCGCCTGTCTCAAGGCGGGCACCGCTTGCGGCAAGTGCAACCGCGAGATTCGTGATCTGTTGCGCCTCGCTCGATTGGAAAGCGGTGACGCCCCAAGCGAGGCGGCGGGATATCGGAGGCGAGCAAGCGGCGGCCCGGAGCTCTGCGCGTAAGAAGAAGCGGCGTTAGCCTTCGGCAGGCTGATTCGGCGGGGACGATTGTTTCAGGCGAAGAACGGAGTTCTCGCTCCAGATTATCTTTGATGTTCGCCATGTTTTGCCGCGGAACGGTTGTTAGGTTGCCGTTTCGCGGTCTTTTTCGGCGTCCGGTTTTCGATTCGAGCTCGTGACCGTAAGTTTTTAGGTATGAGTTCGCGCCCGGCTATCCACAAATCCCGTGGACAACCCTGTGGATAAGCATGGGGATGGACAGCGCAGCCGCCCATTCGTCCGGAGTATTCGTTAGCTTGATCAGGTTCTGTTCAAGTTCGATGACAAATTGCTATGTCATTGATTATCCAGGCTCATCAGGGACCGTGCCATGGGTCGCGGGGTTAGGACCAGCATATCGATAAAAAGCGGTTCATCGCGAAACCGTAACGTTTTGACAGTGGATAACGAGCCGTACTGTGTCAAATTCATGCAGCATAAGCCAATCCTATTGTTTCTATAGGCAGGCATTATGCTAAAAAAGAAAAGCGATTATTTCCTAATTAGACACTAAAAAGGGCAACACAACCCTGAAGTTTTGGTTATGATTATTTCCGTAATTTAAATGATGGAGGTAGTTATGCATATTTTGTTGCTCATTGGGATCATCCCGTTTGTGTTGCTGTTTGTGGCAGTGAGCTTTTTTGTCTTGATGTCGGTGGCGGCTGCCGTAGCTGAATTCCCGCTGATCGTGCTCGTGCTGATTGCCGTGGGTCTCGGTTTAACTCGCAAAGTCCTGCCGAATCTAAGCAAAAAGCAGAACACGTTATGCGAGCAGATGTAACACTTCGGTCTCCGTCAACTCCAAACAAATCCCAGACCCTTCGGCTGGGATTTGTTGTTTTGGCGACCTGAAAATCGCTTTTGTAGCCTTTCCGACATACCAAAAACGAATATCCTCATAAAATCAATATCATAAGAATGGCATTGCCATTGCTTGACTCTCATCGAGCCAAAACCTATGGGATAGCGCATGAGATCGAGCAAAAATTTCCCCCGACTTCTTCACGAACCGGCTTGCCTGATTAGTCAGAAGCCGATCTCCGGAAAACCGCTCCGTGGAACCGGCGATCCGCGCCTTCGCTGAATCGCTGGAACCCTGACATGAAAACGGCCGAACCGATGATCAAAACCCATCAGCCTTTGGGCGAAGCAATTTGTGCGCGGCTGATCAAAGAAATTTACGGGCTGGGGTTCCTGCCGGAACAGATCGCGATGAAGCCGGTTTATAGCGAGGCGCGCTTCGAAACCAGCCGCGATCCCTTCAGCGGCAACCATACCCTATGCGCCTACTGGCACGATCGGAACGGACACCGGATCGGCGAAATGAAGTTTCATGCCGATGGCAGTTTCTTCGCCGAATACGATGTCGTTCTGCCACACCCCAAAGACCCGCGCTGGTTCGTAGAAGGCGTGGTCGCCTGGGGGCGTGACGATGTCATTAAATCAGAACCGAAGCTGTTGCCTACGATCGGCGACTAATGGCGCCGTCGGATAGCAAAGCCTAGTGTGCCCATCAAGCACAGTCGGTGCCGAATCCCTCCCAATCGCAAACGGTTGCTTCAGAAAATGACCTCAACACGCCGATTAGGCTGACAATGAGCAATCCTTACGAAATCTACGATCTGCTGCAGGATTACGCCGCCAGTCCATCGCCGGTCCGGGAGGTATTGATCGGGCTGGTGTGGACCTATTGCGAGGCCGAGGCCGTTGGATTGGCGATGAGTCCGGGCATACCGACTCGGACATTGCCTTGGGCCGGCACCTTGCGAGGCAAAGCCATTGCCGAACTGGCCGCATGGGTGCGCGACTTCGATCCTTATCGGGCGACTATCGGCATGGCGGCCATTAACGCCGGCATCAATCGCTTGCAGCTTCCGGCGCCCGGTCTCACGTTGGAGCCCAAGCCGCAAAGTCTGAACAATCTTGCAGTGTTCGAACACTTTTTGCCCGAAATCAGGAGGCGACGGATCGTCGTGGTCGGCCGTTATCCGGGGTTGGATCAATTCGCAGCCGAGCACGCGCTCGATCTTAGCGTCCTGGAGCGCCAGCCAGTGCCGGGCGATCTACCCGATGCAGCCTGTGAATATCTAATACCGGAAGCGGAATGGGTATTCATTACCGCGAGTTCGATTCCCAACAAGACTTTCCCGCGTCTGGCCGAACTGTCCCTCAACGCCGTCAGCGTGTTGATGGGGCCGACTACGCCCTGGCTACCGGAAATGTGCCATTTCGGCATCGACTACCTGGCCGGTGTCGAAATTGCCGATAACGAGTCCCTACGCCAAACTGTGGCGGAAGGCGGCGGTGTGAGGATCTTCGACACCGGCGTACGCTACCGCATTGCGGCGCTCACACCCGCTGCCGCTCAGGCATGGACGCGACAACATATCGCGTGCACCATACAGGAGAGGGAAGATCTGATAGGACAGCTCGGGCGTTTTCCTGATGACGATCGTCTCGAAGCCGCCAACGCCCGATTGTCCCGGCTCGACACCTGTTTTAAACGGCTTTGGGACGAGCACCCTTCTTGATCGGTCGAATCGTAGCGACGCCAGTCCGGACGTTGATGCCGATTCGGTTGGTAGTTCCGCGTTAGAGTCTGATTGCGATCGAGAAAGGTTGCTCCCGGCGCCTTCGTTCCGGAGAGAGAGGGAGACGAGAAATGGCCTGTTGCCGGTTTATGAAAAGGGGGCTGGGCCATTTTCGACTTAGAGTTTAATCTGTTCACTCCCTGATCAAATCTGTACGGGCTTCGATACCCTGGAACGAACGGCTCGACGTGATGGAATCCGGGAAATGAGACTATAAAATACAAAAACCATATTGGATCTGAGTGATTATTTTCGGCGGTGGTGCCATTATGCTGAAACGTGTCGCTTCAGAAACGATATGCTCAACTCTTTTATAACGGGAGGAGGTTATTGTGAATCAATCTGAATTTACGGATTTTTTGCAATATTTGGCGAGCGACGAGTTTCAACTCACGTTAAGCATCATCGCTGCGATCGCCGGCTTTTTGATCGTTCTGGCTATCGTTTATTCCTTCCTGCGAAGAAGGGGTAAATATGCCGTCGTTGCGGATGAGTTGCCGGTGGCCTCTCTCAAGCCGCCGGCGGCCAAAATGCCACGTGATACTACTCCGCAAGATTCAGCGGCCAAAACGCCCCGCCATGTTATACCGCAAGATCCAGCGGCCAAAACACCTCGCCATACTGCTCCGCAAGATTCGGTGCTCCGGCGGCATTATGTGACTCATGTCAGATATATGATCGAGACGCTCACCTTTCCATGCCCGACCGATAGCGTGTTGCGCCGCCATTACGACCATTTGATTACGAGTGAGCTGGAGGCCTGCTTAGGTGACGATGCGCAAATGGAAAGGTTGATTTCCCGTTATGAGGAGCACAGGCGAAGCGCGAGAAGCTAGTCGCTAAGGTCTGCGGTTGCGCACCCTATACGAGTCAGCCACCCAGAGTGGATTAGGTGCGCTCTCACATCACCCGCGTAATTCAGCGAGTCTGCGCGCACCGTAACCCACCAAGGCAAGCGGCAAGATCATTGAGCGTCGCTGTGGTGGGTTACGGCGCACTCGAAGCGCGGTGATCAACGGCCGACCGGTGCCGGAGTGCGCCTAGCCCACTTTAGGAAGCTCTGATTAAGTCCTTCGACAGGCTCAGGACGAGCGGTAACGTATGGATTCCGTTTGTGGTGAGCTTGTCGAACTATGAGCGGAATCAACTTGATCAGAGCTTTCTTTACGAAATCCTGGTTTCCGTAACAGACCGGAAGAGCCAGGCAGCTCGGTACGCCTTTCGTGCCGTTCATGCTAAATCCGCTTCATCTTGATATTAAGAATTCTCACCCGATAGGCGATTTGGCGCGGTGTCATGTTCAGCAGGCGGGCAGCCTTGGCTTGCACCCAGCCGGTTTGTTCCAGAGCGGCGATGACCTGTTCTCGTTCGTCCATCCCCTCGAGATTGAATTCCGGCTTTTTGGCGGCGGGTCCCGCCACCGGAATATCGTCGTCTTCCAGGCCGGTCATGGCGATGACATCACGGTCGATAACCCCGTCCGGGCTCATGATGGCTGCCCGCTCCAGGCAATTTTCCAGTTCTCTGACGTTACCCGGCCAGTCGTGACGCATCAGGAGCCGGATGGCGCTTTCCTTGATGACCAATGGCCGTCCGCCCTGTTGCCGGGAAATCCGGCCGAGCAGGAAATCCGCGAGTTCGGGAATGTCTTCGAGCCGCTCGCGCAGCGCCGGCATGAAAATCGGCATCACGTTGAGGCGATAGTAGAGGTCTTCTCGGAAACGGCCGGCCTCGACTTCTTCCTCGAGATTACGGTTGGTGGCGGCGATGATGCGGACCTGCACCTTGAGCGTCTGAGTGCCGCCGACCCGGTCGAATTCGCCTTCCTGGATGATGCGCAGCAGCTTGGCTTGGAAGGTGGGGGACGTTTCGCCGATCTCGTCCAGGAAGATCGTGCCGTGATTGGCGAGTTCGAAGCGCCCCTTGCGCTGGTTGATCGCGCCGGAGAAGGCGCCTTTCTCGTGGCCGAACAGCTCGGATTCCAGCAGGTTGTCCGGGAGCGCGGCGCAATTGAGTTTGACGAAAGGACCGCCGGCGCAGGCCGAGTTGTAGTGAATGGCATTGGCGATGGCCTCCTTGCCGGTGCCGGATTCGCCGCGAATCAGCACGGTCGTGTTCCATTTCGCGACCTGCCGGACCAGTTCGAAAACCCTCAGCATGGCGGAAGTGCGGCCGACGATGTTGTCGAAGCCGTAATTCCTGCGGAGGCTTTGCTTCAACTGATCGCGTTCCGCGACCAGATCGAGCTGTTTTTGCTCCATGCTGCGCAAAAGGCTCACGCTTTGCGCGATCAAATTCGCGACCATCTCCAGAAACCGTGCGCGGGCGTCGAGCCATTTCGCATCCACGGGCTGTGCCGTCAGCACGCCGACCACTTCGTCGTCGCCGACGCGAATCGGCGATCCGATAAACGGCAGCGCCGGATCGTACAGGCCCAGCTTGCCCAGGAAGCGGGGTTCGTCGGCGATGCGTTTTGCCACGATGGTGTGCCCCGCATCCAGGATTGTGCCGATGAGTCCTTCTCCCGGCTCGTAGCGGATCGGTTTTCGGGTTTCGACACCGTCGCTCCGCAGCACGGAGCAGACCTCCAGCGCGTCGCTCTCTTGTTCCCGCAATGCCAGCATTCCGGAGCGCATGTCGGCGCATTCCTGCAGTATCTCCAGAATGGCCTCCAATTTCGCCTTCAGCTCCAAGGGCCGATTGAGCACCTGGCTGACCTCATAAAGGGCAGCCAACTCGCGCTCGATCAGTTGAGTACGTTCATCCATGGTCGAAAGCCCTTTCCGATGTTAGCAGCGTGTTGTGGATATTGAACTGGATACGCACCCGGCATCCCTCCTGATAGCTCGGATCGATCCGGATCAGACCGAGGTGTTGGTTGATGACTTCCTGGGCCATGGTCAAGCCGGTGCCGGAATGGCCGGCGTGACCGTCGTTCTTGGTGGAGAAAAACGGCTCGAAGACCTTGATGCGCAGCTCGTCGGGAATGCCGGGACCGGTATCCTCAATGGAAACGTGGAGCAATTGATTGTCTGACCAGGTGGAAATGCGCAGTTCGCGGGTGACGATGCCGCTCTGGTTCATCGCCTCAATGGCATTCTCGATGATCTGCTTGAACATCGTGCGCAGATGGCTTTCCTGGCCCATCAAGGCGGGCAGAACCGGGGTCGGTTTCCAGTCGACAACGATGCCGCTGGCGAGCAGCCGCTCGGTCAGTAACACGATGGTTTCGTGCAGCAACTGATTCAGATTGACCGGCGTCATGGCCGAGGTGTTGTTTTCCGGTATGCATCGCTTCATGTGGGCGACCGACTGTTCGCCAGCCAGCCGAATCTGATCCAGAATGTCGACGAGCGCGATGTTGCGTGGATCCAGCCCCCGCCGCGTCAACAGGGTCTTGGCTGCCTTGAGCAGATTGATCGGGCCCTGGATATGATGAATGGCACCCGAGAGGGTCTCGCGAAGGCGCTGAATTTTCTCCTCCTCCGCCATCAGCGCCTTGAGCGCGTTGATCCGGATCTCCTCAGCCTGCTTTTTCTGTTGGGTGATGTCGGTCAGGGTCAGCAGCAGATAGGTCTGGCGGTTTTCGTGAAAGAACGCCTCGATGCGGTCGTCCTCCTGGCAGAACCAACTGCCGGCGCAGGCATACCAGCGGGGTCCGTAATGCCCGCCGCGATCGAATCGCACCTCGCGGTTGTGGAAGCCGGATTTTTTCTGCTTCATCCGCTCCCACTCGTCCGCCATATCTTCCCGCAGGATGTCGATGAACGTCCGGGCCGGTTCGCTGAGACCCAGATCGCTGGACAAGGTCTTGTACATCTGGTTGTCCAGCACCACGCGGTCGGCTTCGTCCAGGAGCACGGTCGCTACCGGAATCGAATCGACCACCGTCTCGATGAGCACTTTCTGCTGATTGACCCGTTGCTCCAGCCGGTACATTTCGGTGATGTCCCGGTGCATGCCGATGTAGTGGGTAGTTTTGTGCCGGTCGTTCAGAATGGGCGCGATGGTCAAATCGGCCAGGTAGCGGCGGCCGTCCTTGTGCCGGTTGAGCAGATAACCGTGCCAGATCTGCTGTGACTTGATGCGGCTCCAAAGCTCCTCGTACACCGCTCTCGGCGTGTTCTTGTCGGACAGCATGGATTCGTTTTGACCGATGCTCTCTTCTGGCGCATAACCGGTCACTCGGGTGAATGCCTGATTCACGTACAGAATATTGGCCTTGTCGTCCGTGATCGAGATGGCCACCGGTGCTTGCTCGACGGTTTCCGCAAATAGAGCGAGCATCCTATGTTCGGCGAGTGCGAACTCCCTGGCCGGCTCTGATGGCGGGTTATTGGAAGAATGTTTGGACACGAGCGCCTCTTCGGTGCAATTTTTCCTGGCTTGAGCAAGAGCCATGCCATTCGACGAGCATTGCACCGAGACCCTTGTCGTTTTTTGCAAGGGGTGGTTGGCTCGGCCAATACTACGAGGTCTCGTGCACCGTTTTGTCGCAAATGCGACAAAAGTGGGCATGAAGACTCCTCGGCACCGTTGGCGACGCGTTCTCGCCTCGTGGCGCTTGGTCGGTTTTCCTCCGGCAAATGTGTCGAGAAATCTACAAAGTGTGTACGCACCGTAGCCATCCTGCTTCGGTCCGACCTTATGCTTTGATCCAAGTCAATAGGAATATCAATGAATTATGGTATCAAGGCGACGATGGCACGAGGGTTGCCAAGAGTTATGACGAAGACGCACCGCTTACCGCAGTAGGTGTTTCCTGGTCATCCTGACCAATGCGACGTAAGTCGGGTTGCCTAAGAACCAAGCAAAGAGGCCGAAAATCATGAACAGCGAATCGACCGCCAAAGTAGAGTCCGACCCAATCGCAAACGGTGTCTTCGGGAGCGCCGAAGACACCCTTCCAATCGCAAACGGTCGTCCTGGGAGCGCCAGGACGACCCTTCCATCGGAAACGCCCCGTTCCCCGGCCGAGCATACCGAGGACACAGTCGAATCCACCGAGTTTCCGTTCTACATCGTCCCGAGCCCCCCGATTCCGGGGAAAACCGCCTGGAGCATCGCGTAATACCTCGAACGATGCGGTTCTCCGCGGCTACCGCATCCTACGGTTTATTCACCGTTCAATAAGCCGGCGGATCGCTGGCCGGGAAGGAGTCTTTGGAACCTTGGTCGACCATACCCTCGGAGGGCGACGTTTGCGGCGTCGGCCGGGGGGCGGTCGTCATCGCATCGAAGATGGACTCGGTCTTTTTCCCGGCCAAGAGCTGGCGGAGAACATACTGGAGGATGCCGCCGTTCAGGTAATACAGCACCTCCTGCGGCGTGTCGATGCGGATCGTCGCGCGGAACGCCCGGGTCCGACCGTTTTCGTCCGCGGCCTGTACGGTTACGTCGCGGCCATTGGCGAAGCGGGTGGCGATGGCTTGTTCGAGGCCGAGCACGGCGAAGATTTCGCGGCCGCTGAGCCCCAGCGATTCGACGTTTTCGCCGTCCCGGAACTGGAGCGGAAGGATGCCCATCCCAACCAAATTCGAGCGGTGGATGCGCTCGTAGCTTTCGGCGAGGACAAATCTGATCCCCTGCAAATAGGGTCCTTTGGCCGCCCAGTCGCGGGACGAACCCGAGCCGTATTCTTTTCCGGCCAAGATGCAGAGCGGTGTGCCGTCCTGCTGATAGCGCACCGCCGCATCGTAGAGGGGCATGACCGCGTTTTCCGGAAAATAGGTGGTGTAGCCGCCCTCGGTGTCCGGCACAAGCCGGTTCTTGATGCGCACATTGGCGAAGGTGCCGCGTACCATGACCTCGTGGTTGCCTCGCCGCGAGCCGTACGAGTTGAAGTCTTGCGGCTCCACGCCATGCCCGATCAGGTACTTTCCGGCCGGCGAATCCTTCTGGATGCTTCCCGCCGGCGAGATATGGTCGGTCGTGATCGAATCGCCGAGCAGGGCTATGGCCCTCGCGCCGCGGATATCCTCTACACCCTTCGGCGCCTCCTCCTGCATTCCCTGGAAGTAGGGCGGCTGGCGGACGTAGGTGGAGTTCTCGTCCCAGGCGAAGCGGTCCGCCGAGGGAACGGGCATGGATGTCCAGAGTTGGTCGCCTTCGTACACTTGACCGTAGCTTGCGTGGTACATGTCGGACTGAATGGCCGAGCGGATGGTACTTTCGATCTCTTCCTCGGTGGGCCAGATGTCCTTGAGAAAAATCGGATTTCCGTCCTTGCCCGTGCCGATCGGCTCTCGGCTTGAGTCCCAGTCGATTCTTCCGGCAATGGCGAAGGCCACGACCAGCGGAGGCGACATCAGGAAATTGGCGCGCACTTCGGGGTTGATCCGTCCCTCAAAGTTTCGGTTGCCCGAGAGCACCGAGCAAGCCACCAGCCCGCGCTCCCGGATTTGCTCCGAAATCTCTTGCGGAAGCGGTCCCGAGTTGCCGATGCAGGTGGTGCAGCCGTAGGCGACGGTCTGAAAGCCGAGTTCGTCCAGGTATTGGGTCAGTCCGGCCTTACGGAAGTATTCCGTCACGACTTTGGAGCCCGGCGCCAATGACGTTTTTACCCAAGTTCTCTGTGTAAGCCCGTGCTCGCGGGCTTTTTTGGCCAGAAGCCCCGCCGCAATCATCACCGATGGATTGGAGGTGTTGGTGCAGCTGGTGATGGCGGCGATCACCACCGAGCCGTGATCGATGTGGCGCTCAGGCTCTGACGGGTGCGGTTCCGCTGGTTTCTTCGCGGCCGGGAGCAGCGACGGGAGCGTTTCGTGGAAGATCCGCTTCACGTCGGGGAGGCTGATGCGGTCCTGCGGACGCTTGGGGCCCGCGACGCTGGGCTGCACCTTGCCGAGATCCAGCGCCAGCGTGTCGGTGAAGATGGGCTCGGGCGCGTTGGGGTTGTGGAAGAGCCCTTGCTCTTTCAGGTAAGCCTCCACCAGCGCAATCCGTTCCTCGGGGCGGCCGGTGAAGCGGAGATACCGAAGGGTTTGGTCGTCGGGCGGGAAAATGGCGCAGGTCGCTCCGTACTCCGGCGTCATATTGCCGATAGTGGCGCGGTCTTCCAGTTTCAAGGAGGCAACGCCCGGACCGTAGAACTCGACGAATTTGCTGACGACACCTTTCTTCCGGAGCATCTCGGCGATAGTCAGCACCAGGTCGGTGGCGGTTACGCCCGCAGCCAGGGCGCCTTCCAGCCGAAAGCCGATCACCTCGGGAATCAGCATGGACACGGGCTGTCCCAGCATGACGGCCTCGGCTTCGATGCCGCCCACGCCCCAGGCCAATACGCTCAAACCATTGACCATGGGGGTATGCGAGTCGGTGCCGACGCAGGTGTCGGGATAGGCGAGCGGAAGTCCGCCGTCGCCCCTGAGGTTGAGATTCTCGTCGGTGGAGAAGACCACGCGCGCCAGATATTCGAGGTTTACCTGGTGGCAAATGCCGGTATTGGGCGGCACCACCTTGAAGTTGTCGAAGGCCTGCTGTCCCCAGCGCAGAAAGGCATAGCGCTCGGCGTTGCGCCGGTAATCGAGCTCGACGTTTTGCTCGAACGCTTCGGAGCTGCCGAAGGCGTCGACCTGGACCGAGTGGTCGATGACCAGTTCGACCGGGATGAGCGGATTGATCCGGGCCGGGTCGCCCCCCAGTCCGGCCATGGCGTCGCGCATGGCGGCCAAGTCTACGAGGGCCGGCACGCCCGTGAAATCCTGGAGGAGGGCGCGCGCCGGCGAGAAGGCGATTTCGCGGTTGGGCGGATTCTTCGGATTCCACTTGGCGAGGGTTTCGATGTCCTCGCGGGTGACGGTCACGCCGTCCTCGTTGCGCAGCAGATTTTCCAGCAGAATGCGGAGGCTATACGGCAGGCGGCTCACGTCGCCCACGGCGCCGAGCCGATAAATCACGTATTCGCGGCCGCCGATACGAAGCGTCGAGCGGGCGCTGAAGCTGTCGTTCATCCCAGTCTCCCTTCCCAATCCGTTACAAGCAGCCATGGCCCGGCGGCAAAAGGCGCCGGTTCAGCCCTTGATGCAGGCCATCGGCGTGACCTTTGCCACCAGGCGGGCGAGGCCGGCTCGATCCGCGGCTATCACGACGTCGTGCACGTCTTTGTAGGCGCCGGGCGCTTCTTCGGCGATTCCGCGCCAAGAGGGGCTGCGCACGATGATGCCGCGCGCGGCCAGTTCGTCGACCACCTCTCGGCCGCCCCAGGTCCGCACGGCCTGGTGGCGGCTCATGGCGCGCCCGGCACCGTGGCAGGCGGAGGCGAACGACAAGGTTTCGCCAGTCGCGGTGCCCGCCAGGACGTAGGACGCCGTTCCCATGGAACCGCCGATCAGGACGGGCTGTCCGGTCTCGCGAAACACTTTCGGTAAGTCCGGATGGCCCGGACCGAACGCCCGCGTCGCGCCTTTGCGATGCACGTAGACCTGTTTTTTCCGGCCATGGATCAAGTGTTCTTCCACTTTGCAGGTGTTGTGCGACACGTCGTAAAGCATATCGAGGCGCGCTTCCGGCAGGATTTCGGCAAACACCTTGCGCGTCAGATGCGTGATGATCTGCCGGTTCGCCAGCGCGCAGTTGATGGCGGCGCGCATCGCGCCGAGATAATCCTGGCCGACCGGCGATTCGATCGGGGCGCAGGCCAATTCCCGGTCGGGCAAGGCGATGCCGTATTGCGCCGCGGCCGCCTGCATGCGCTTGAGAAAATCGGTGCCGATCTGGTGGCCCAAACCTCTGGAACCGCAATGAATGGTGACTACCACGTCCCCTTTCGCCAGGCCGAAGGTCGCGGCGATAGCCGGATCGTAGAGCTCGCTGACTTCCTGGACTTCGAGGTAATGATTGCCCGAGCCGAGCGTACCCATTTCCGCCCGCTGCCGCTCCTTGGCATGGGGGGAAACGGCTGCCGGGTTTGCGCCCGCCATCCGGCCGCGCTCTTCGATTCTCTCCAGATCTTCGGGGCGGCCGTAACCATGCTGAACCGCCCATTCGGCACCGCCGGCCAGCATGTTATCCATTTGACTGGGACTCAGGCGGATTTGGCCGTGGCTGCCGACCCCGACCGGCACGGTGGCATACAGCGCATCGGCGAGTACCTTTTTGTGCGGGTCGACCTGTTCGCGTTTAAGACCGGTGTGCAGGGTTCTGACCCCGCATGAGATGTCGAAACCCACGCCTCCGGCCGAGATCACACCGCCTTGCTCGGCATCGAACGCCGCCACGCCGCCGATGGGAAAGCCATAGCCCCAATGCGCGTCCGGCATGGCGTAGCAGGCACCGACGATTCCCGGCAGCTTGGTGACGTTCACGGCCTGCTCCCTGACTTTTTCATCCATGTCGCCGATCAGGCTTTCATCGGCGTAAATGATGACCGGCACCCGCATGCCGTCTACGGGTTCGATGCGCCAGGCGAATTCGGATAGCCGCGTCAGGCAATTGATATCCATCGTCGATCCTCTCTTGAGTCATGCATTAAACGTCTACGACACACTGCGCTATCCAAACGCCGTTTTCATCCCGATAGACTTTAAGCTCGGTATACGTGGCGCCTTTGACTTCGACCGCCGGGCGATGGCGTTCCCGCTCGATGGGCTCGCCCCAGGCGGTTGCCTGCAAGGCGGAACCGTCGATGCGGACGTCGAAACGGCCGAATACCATCCGGCGCACCGCCATTTCATAAACGAGCGCATTCAGCCAGTCGGCCAATAACGATTCGACATCGGGCGCTTCGCAACGGATCTCCACCGGCGTCATCACCCCAACTTGGGCGGGATCGCAGATGACGGCGGTCAGCGCCTCGGCGGCATGCGTAAAAGCGTCTTCGACCGTGGCGCCATAGCCACGTACGCCCATGTCTGCCATGTGCGGAAAATGCTCCCAGCGAGGCGTCTCGATATCGGGTTTTGCGTGGCGGATTTCGGTACTCATGACGTTCCTCTTTACAGGATTCGGAATGGGTTAACGCGCTTGAAGCCGCCCGGACACGGTCTTCCGATGCGCTTTTTCAGCCATGGGAAAGCGGACGCATGGTTTATGGCATGTCTTGCCGGTGCTTGGCTAGCGGATCGGTTCGGACGGTGCCCATACTGGGACCCTCTGGAGGGATGGAATTATCCGGAGATTTCCAGTTGATCGTGGCGCCGATGGAATGATTTGACTCCGGCGGTCCCGGGCGCCACGACAACTCGGGTATTTTTTCTAAAGCGTGCGCCCGGTGCTGATCGATCATGCGCATGCAGGCCGTCTAAACGCCTGAATCTATGGCAAGGCAGTCAGCCGTGCTCCATTTGTTTCAGCCCTTTCTTAGTGCGCCTGCTCCCAAGGCACTGTCGAGTAAGAAAATGCCCGTACCGGGGTCTTGTGCCGAGAAATCCCACCGCTGATTGATGAAAGGACGGACGGCGGGGAAATACGGGGCTGGCCAAGATTTTGATTCATGTTGGCCACGCCCCTGCCTTGATCTGGCCGAAGGACCGGCTGAGGTCAGCGCGTCAAGGGAACCAAACGGATCCTCAGCCTAAATCGAGGAAGCTGCGTAGCGGCTCGGAACCTGAGGATTGACGAAGCTTGCGTAGCGCTTTGACCTCGATCTGCCGGATACGCTCGCGGGTGATGTCGAACTGCCGACCGACTTCCTCGAGGGTGTGGTCGGTATTCATATCGATACCGAAACGCATCCGCAAGACTTCGGCTTCCCGCTCGCCCAGACCGGCCAAGGCTTTCCGAGTCGTTTCGCGTAACCCCGAAGTCGTTGCCGACTCGACAGGCGACATGGCGTAAGGGTCTTCGATCAGGTCGCCCAGATGGGTGTCCCCATCGTCACCGACGGGCGTCGCCATCGAAACGGGCTCCTTGGTGATCTTGAGTATCGCGCGTACCTTGTCCTCGGACAGGTCCATGCGCTCCGCCAGTTCTTCCGTCGTCGGGTCGCGGCCCAGCTCTTGCAACAGCTGGCGCGAAATCCGGTTCAGCTTGTTGATCGTCTCGATCATATGCACCGGAATGCGGATGGTGCGCGCTTGGTCCGCGATGGCTCGGGTGATCGCTTGGCGAATCCACCACGTCGCATAGGTGGAAAACTTGTATCCGCGGCGGTATTCGAATTTATCGACCGCTCTCATCAACCCGATATTGCCTTCCTGGATGAGATCGGGAAATTGCAGCCCCCGGTTGGTGTACTTCCTGGCAATGGAGATCACGAGCCGCAGATTCGCCTCGACCATTTCCTTTTTCGCCTGCTGCGCCTGATTTTCCGCGATCGAGACGCGCTTGTTCATCTCCTTGATATCGCTGATCGAAAGCCGAGTCGCTTGCTCGATTCGGGCCAGTTCGCTTTGAGCCCGTTCGATGTCGCCAGCGAAGGGCGCCAGTGCCGCCGCAAACGGCGCGTCTGTTTCCAACTGCCGTTGCAGCCAATCCGGATTGCTCTCGTGTCCGACGAACGAAGCGACAAATTCCGCGCGCGGCATTTTCGCCTTGCGTACGCAAATATCCTGGATCAGTTTTTCCCGTTCGCGGATCTTGGCGGCGGTAGCATGCAAGATTCCGGTCAACTCCTTAAAAAACTGCGGCGTTTTCTTGAATTCCTGGAAGCTCTCGGCCACCTCATCGAAGGCCTTTTGGGTGCGTTCATGATGAAAGCCGTATTTTTGTTGCGCACTGAGCGCTGTCTTGTACCGTTTGGTGAATTTCGCCAATTTTTCCTTGACTAGGGCCGGATTCGGACCGCTTTCGGATTCCTCCGGTATTTCGGCATCCGATTCTTGATCGAGCAAGATTTCTTCGGGCTGTTGAGTCGAATTGGCAAAACCCGAAATCAAATCGGACAGACGTACGCCTCTCTGCTCTAGGGCCTCAAAAGCCTTGAGAAAATAATCCATCGAGGGTGAGAAACGCACCAGTTCGCGTGCCGCTCGATTGAGTCCCTCTTCGATCCGCTTGGCAATGCTCAATTCCCCTTCGCGGGTGAGCAAATCCACGGCTCCCATCTCACGCATGTACATACGCACGGGGTCGGCCGTTCGCCTCTGCTCGGTATCGATCGACGAAGCGAGTGCTGCTGCGATTTCCGCGGTCTCCTCCGCATCCTCGGGGATAGCCGTCGGCTGAGCGATCAAGTCGGTGTCGGGCGTCTCTTCGTACACATCGATTCCGATGTCCTCGATCAGGCCGATAATATCGTCCATTTGCTCGGGATCGACGATATCGTCGGGCAGATGATCGTTAATCTCCGCGTAAGTGAGATAGCCCTGCATTTTGCCTTTGGCGATAAGCTCTTCGAGCTGATTGTGCTGCTGTTCTTGGTTCATCGACTAAGTGGTCGTAACTGTTTAACAATTAACTTTATCTCGGAAACCCTCATGAGAAAACCGACGAACATTAATCGCGATCTAGTCGTCGCTGAATTGAATTCGGGTTCCGCGTCTGCCGAACGATCCGGCGTGTTTCAACGAATGAGCGCCTTCATCGGCTAGAAAAAACAAGGAATAAGCAAGAAGACGTGCTCCCATTTTTACCTTTCGAGGAGACAGCCTCATCGGAATAAGCGCGGAAAATTAGAAAGGTCCGGAAGAAGACCGTCTTTTAGAAGTTCTGTCGGTTTTTCAGGATTGTAGACTTGACCGTAACGCTTTAGTTCCACCATATAGCCGGGATTGGCACGGCTTTGGCCCGTCGCGAAGAGACCGTCGCCAAAGCCGTTCTTTCAGGAATGCGGCAACTGGCTGTGTCGAGCGATGTCTAATTAAATACTCGCTGAGTAGCAAGGAGAGAGGGTATCTTCGTCCAACCACTACATCGAGGCAGACATGTTCAAGGAAGTTTTAGTGTCGATCGTTGTAACCGCTTCGCTTGCGCGGGTGAGGTATTCGCCTTCAGAAACTCATTCGAACGCTCAGGTTATTAACCTCGTTTGGGGCACGAGACGCTTGTGACCGCCAGACCGATCCGTTCGCTTTGCGTTTGTTCGATCTTGGCGGCGCTGGCCGTGACGCTATTGGGGGGCTGCGCTACGGATCCGACTCGCCTAACGGGGCTCAGTGATCTCGAGATCTGCCGTGGCTATGGCACTTACGCCACCTGGTTCATGTCTGATGCCTTGGCAGAACAATACAAGCGTGAAATCGATCGGCGAAAACTGGTCACGCCGGAAGAATGGGCCTTAGTGGCTGAGGAGCGAATCCAAAAAGGCATGAGCCGATGCGCCCTTTATGCGTCGTGGGGCGTACCGATGCGTGAAAATACCGTAAACCGGGATGGGGAAGAAATTCGGCATGTGTACCATGCAGGCTGGCGGATGTCGCCCGGAGCCGTTTACACAAAAAATGGCAAGATCGAGGGTTGGGGGTATTGAATAAGGGAGTGACAGTCGAATCCGGCCGCTATCGAAGACGCCGATCTCGTGCCGCGTGCTTCACCTCCGGGATCTCGTTCAGTTCGGAACGCGCTCAGAAAACAAAAGCTTGGCTAAGCCGGCTTCAACACATCAGTCTACGCATAGCGTGCCGGACGCCTTAGCCCGGAGTTGCCACGGAAATGGCGTTGCGCCACACTCCAATCCGATAACCCAGTTGCGATTCAATCCGGAGCAAAATGGATTCGGACCGAATCAACGGTCGGGTGGTCATAGCGACGCAACCGAGAGGCACCCACCGCCCGAGCCGCCGGGGCAGCGGCTAACTTAATCGGTAGCGTACGGATGGATGGACGACAAGTACTGATCAACCGGCAGACCTGGAATCAATTTGTCCGCTCGGTCAAGAGTTTCGCCGGTTCCGAAGTCGGCGGGCATGCCAAGCGGCTATTCGCAAGTCTCATTGTCCTGTTGTTGGCGGTTAACAGCCTGAATGTGGTCAGCAGCTACGTCGGCCGCGATTTCATGACGGCGATCGAACACCGCAATGTAAGCGGCTTTATCGGGCAGGCTTTTCTCTGGATGGGTGTGTTCGTCGTGGCCTCGGGAGTGGCGGCCGTCTACCGGTTTACCGAGGAGCGCCTCGGTTTGTTGTGGCGCGAGTGGCTGACTCGGCGGGCCGTAACCCTCTACCTCGATCGCAGGACCTACTTCCGTCTGGACGAGACCGGAAAGATCACCAACCCGGACCAGCGCATCGCCGAGGACATACGGGCTTTTACCACCACCACGTTGTCCTTTGTACTCATGTTCCTCAATGCCAGCTTCACGGTCGTGGCGTTCTCAGGGGTCATGTGGTCGATCAGTCCTTCGCTTTTCGGCGTAACCATTCTGTATGCGGCCGGCGGTTCCTACCTGACCATCGTTTTGGGCCGGCGGTTGGTTGAGTTGAACTATAGCCAGCTCGACAAGGAAGCCAACTTCCGGGCCGACCTCCTTCATGTCCGGGAGAATGCCGCGTCGGTGGCGCTGCTGCATCGCGAGGGGCGGCTTGGTGACCGGCTTTTGCATCATCTCGACGATTTGACGAGAAATTTTCAGCGAATCATCGCGGTGAACCGCAACCTCAATTTCTTCACCTCGGGTTATAACTACTTGATCCAAATTATCCCCGCCCTCGTCGTGGCGCCTCTCTTCATTCAAGGGCGGGTCGAGTTCGGTGTGATCACGCAGTCGGCGATGGCTTTCGCCCATCTGGTGGGCGCTTTCTCGCTGATCGTCACGCAGTTCCAATCCATTTCTTCTCTCGCCGCGGTGATCGCGCGACTCGGTTCGCTGGCGGGGGCGATCAGGGAGGCGCAAGCGCCGGAAAGATCGGTCATCGAGATGGCCGAGGGCGAGCATGTGGCCTATGTGGGGCTGAGCTTGCTAGCGCCGAGTGATGGCCGTCTGTTGATCAAGGATTTGACCGTCTCCATTGCGCCCGGAATCAGAGTTTTGGTCATCGGGCCGAGTGAGGAGGCGAAAGTGGCCTTGTTTCGAGCCACCGCCGGTATCTGGGATAGCGGCACGGGGCGGATCGTTCGCCCCCGGTCCAATCAGATTTACTTTCTTCCCGAACGGCCTTACCTGCCTCCGGGCACGCTGCGGGAATTGCTCGTGCGCAGCGGCAAGGACGAATCAATCCCGGAAAATCGGATACTCGCCGCGGTGCGGGCTCTGGATCTCGAACCGATACTGGTGCGGTCCGGCGGGCTCGATGTCGAGAGAGATTGGGACCATATGCTTTCGCTCCGCGAGCAGCAGCGATTGGCTTTTGCCCGCCTCCTGCTGGCCGCCCCGCGTTTTGCCTTCCTCGATCGCATCAGTACCGCTCTAAGCGCCGACGAGGCCGGCCAGCTACTGAGGATACTCTCCAAAAGCGGGATCTCGTATGTCACCTTCAGCCGATGGATACCCGGACGAAGGGGCACCGACGAGAAACTTGAGAACTACGACGCCGTTCTCGAACTCGCGGACGACGGCAGCTGGACGTGGAAGCTGACTCACAACAAATCGTGAGTTGAACAGTGATTTTGTCGCTGTAAGAGAGTTTATCAGCACCGGCTTCCGAGCGTCTCGAGGCCAATGGGTGTGTTAAGCACTCCAAAGATCTGGAATGCCTATCAGTGCCAGCTTGGACAAGGCTGGCGGATTATTCCACGACGCTAAATTACATTCCGGGGGCCGTTCCCGCGGCGCATCGGCCTTATTTTACGGATTGCGTATAATCGCGATTTGTCTTTGCTTGCTATGTTCCGGTCATTCCTGGCAGTCATTGGGCTTCTAACTCTTATTGCGACGGCCGATGCCTTGGCCGATCCAGCGGACGTGCTAGACAGCTTCGAGCGGACGGAGGGTTGGAGCACCGTAGCGGGGCAGGGTGCCCAGGTATCGCTGGCGCGCGACCCGAGCCGGCAAGGATCGGCCTTGCGCATCGACTTCGACTTCCGGAAGGGCGGGGGCGAGGTCATCGTTCACAAGCCTTTCCCCATCGCGCTGCCCGATAATTACGCCATCGCCTTCGCCCTTCGCGGCGCCGCGCCGCCGAACGTTCTCGAGATTCGATTGGTCGATCGGTCGGGCAAAAACGTCTGGCGCTTCCGAGATCCCGAATTTCGTTTCCCCAAAACCTGGCAGACGCTGCGCGTCAAGCGCCGCCGCTTCGAGTTTGCTTGGGGGCCGGCGGGCGAGGGCAAGTTGGCGGAACTCGGGCTGATAGAGTTCGTGATTGCGCGCGGCGAGGGAGGCCGCGGCTCGGTTTGGATCGACGACCTGCGGCTCGAACCGCTTCCGCCGCAAAAGGCTTATTCCGGATCGCCGGTCTTGACGGCGTCGAGCTCGCTCCAGGGGATGGAGCCGACGCGGTTATTGGATCAGCCGCCCGGATCGGTCTGGCATAGCGCGGGCGATCGCGAACCTGAATGGCTGCTTTTGGATTTCGGAGAGCGCCGGGAATACGGCGGACTGATCATCGATTGGGACCCGGAGGACTATGCCACGGTTTATTCGGTCGAACGTTCCGACGACGGCCGGAACTGGCGCAAAGCTTATGCGGTGACCCAAGGCAACGGCCGGCGCGACTATATTCCGCTCCCCGAGTCGGAATCCCGCTTCGTCCGGCTATCCCTGACGCGCAGCCGACGGGGAAAAGGCTTCGGAATCCATCGCATTGAGGTCGCGCCGATCGATTTCAGCGCTTCGCCCAACCGAATGTTCGAACGTATCGCCCGCGATTCAGAGCGGGGTTCTTACCCCCGTTACTTTTCGGGCGAGCAAACCTACTGGACGGTCGTCGGTAGTTCCGGTACCGAACGCCGAGGAGCCGAACGCGAAGCCCTTCTGAACGAAGACGGCATGCTCGAGGTCGACGAGGGCGCGTTTTCGATCGAACCTTTCCTTTACGTTAACGGACGGCTTTATACCTGGGCCGATGGACCCGCAACGCCTTCTCTCGAGCGGGGTTATCTGCCGATTCCGTCGGTGCGCTTGGAGCGCGGGCCTCTTGCTCTCACCGTCACCGCGCTGGCGAGCGATGACCCGGAGGGCTCGATCTTCGCCCGCTATCGAGTCGAGAATCGCAGCGGAGAAACCGTGAAAGCGAGCCTCTTCCTCACCGTGCGTCCCTTCCAGGTCAATCCGCCCTGGCAATCCCTGCATGCTCTGGGCGGTGTTTCCCGAATCCATGAGCTTCGGTACGAGAATGCCGTCCTCCACGTTGACGATCGTCTGGTCGTGCCGTTGACGCCACCCGTGCAAGCCGGCGTTATGGGACTCGATGCTTATCCAATGACCGCCGTGCTCGCTCAGGACGCTGTTCCGTCCAAGAAAGCCATAACGGATGCGAACGGGTTGGCGAGCGGCGTGTTACGGTATCCGCTCGCTCTAGCGCCGGGCGAAACGCGGGAGGTCTATCTCGCGCTTCCCACAAAAGGCAGTTCGCTGAAACGGAATGGACGGCTCCAAGGCAGGGATGCCGGCCAATTTTGGGCGACGCGATATGCCGAGGCCGTTCGAAGGTGGGAGACGCAACTGGGGCAGGTCGCATTTCGGGTGCCGCCGGCGGACGAAGATCTCGTCCGAGCGGTAAAGAGCAATCTCGCCTACATTCTTATCCATCGCGACGGTCGGGCGCTGCGGCCTGGTTCGCGCCGCTACGGCCGCACCTGGATTCGGGATGGGGCCATTACCTCCGCCACGCTCCTCGCTTTCGGGCATGCGGCGGAGACACGTGAGTTTCTGCGCTGGTATGCCGACTATCAGACGGCGGACGGAGCGATTCCCTGCTGTTTGGACCCGTGGGGCCCGGACGCCATGATCGAGCACGACAGTGCCGGCGAATTCGTCTACACGGTCGCCAATTATTACCGCTACACGGGCGACTTTCAGTTCGTGAAAGCCCTATGGCCCCGCGTGACGCGGGCCATCGACTACCTGGCCGCCTTGCGCCGGCAGCGCTTGACTCCGGATTACACCCAAGGCGAAGCCTCGCGCTTCTTCGGCCTCATACCGGAATCGGCCAGCCACGAAGGTTACGTGGCGCGCCCGGTCCACTCCTATTGGGACGATTTCTGGGCGATCCGGGGCATCGACGATGCCGCGCAGCTTGCGATCGCCGTTGGCGACCGCGAACGAGCGGCCGAGTATGCCGAGTTGCGGGATGCTCTGCGCGCGGATGTCGTCAGATCGATCGGTCTTACCCAAGGTCGATTCGGCATCGATTTTGTTCCGGGTTCTGCCGAGCTCGGCGACTACGATCCGACCTCTACGGCAATCGCCCTTTCGGTCAGCGGCGAGGCAATGGGACCTTTAGCCTCTGCATTGAAGCAGACCTTCGGCCGTTACTCCGGCGATCTTGAGGCAAGGATAAAACGAGAGTTCGACGAGCAAGCCTATGCGCCTTACGAGTTCCGCAACGTCGGCGCCTTGGTTCGGCTCGGGGAACGGGTTGCGGCGTTTCAGGCGCTGCAATTTCTTTTCCAGGGAAGACGCCCGGCTGCCTGGAATCAATGGGCCGAGATCGTCTGGCGCGATCCTTTCGCACCGCGCTTTATCGGCGACATGCCCCATTCGTGGATCGGGGCGGAATTCATTCAGGCTTTCCTTAGCCTGTTCGTTTACGAGGAGGCCGATCATCTGGTGCTCGGCGCCGGCCTGCCTCGTCACTGGATGGAAGCGGCGGGTGGCGTAGGAATTACGGGGTTAAGAACACCCTACGGGACACTGAGTTATCACGTCGAAGCGCCTGTGCCCGGCGAAACCCGGATTCGGATCGACGAGGGACTCACGCTTCCGCCGGAAAACATCATCATCGATCTGCCTCTGCCGCAGCCCTTGCGCCAGATCGAAGTGAACGACAAGCCGCAGGCGCCAACCAACGGCCGGATCGTACTTCGAGAACTTCCAGCCGACGTGGTTTTCCGCCAATGAGACCCAAGCCGTCTGACGCCAGAGCGAGGTGTCGTCCCATGAGAACGGTGCCCGCCACTGGCCTATAAGAGCAGGGGAGGGGGGGGAATCGTAACCGAGAATTGACCGTTTCCTGACGACTCTCGCGCTCTTGCAAGTCTATGATCTGCCGCGAGGTAACTGACAAAAGAGTCGAGTGTATGTTAGCCCTAGAATCTAAACCACAGATCGGTAGCTTTGCCAGGTTCTTCTTTCTCGGTCTTGCGGTATCCGCCACGTCTTTGCTGGCCACCATTACTTTCGTAGTGTTCATTTTAATGCCCGAGGAGGTTCGGAGCGCCACGCTCCGCGGACCACTTTTTCCTTGGTGAGTCCCGGTCAACCTGAACAAGTCTATATACAGCCTGGTCGGTATGCCGTTGCCGGAAAAATCCGAGCGCGACCGTAAAGCAAGCAAGGGAAATAGGCGATCATCGCGAACGCCGGTGAGGTTGAAAGTTCGAACCTCCCGAACTTGGACGGGCGATGCCCAAAGATAGGCGGACTTTTTGGGAGTAGCCAAGGCAATAGGGCGGCACGAGTTGAAGCGAAGTCGGCTGAGTACCGTAGTGACTATCACTCGGTTACTGCACACGCAACGGGCCAACGGACCAGGCATTTTCTCCAATGATGCCTGTATTCGGCTGCTGATCAGCCTGCTGTTGATGGCGAGGAACGGGGAGTGATAGCTCACTATTCACCCAGCTCATGATGGCGGGAACCGGTAGTGCGAGTGACTCGTCCTTATCCCGCCGCCTAAACAACGATCCCCACACCGGAGTTTACCTCCGAATCTACACGTCCTTGAAGGATGTCAATCGGCTTTGAAATTTGAGCAGGGATCGGCGTCCAATGTTGAGCAGGTCAGAGACCTTTCTGACGCTGCTTGAACCGATAAGACTCGTTGCCAGTTTCGAGAATGTCGCAGTGATGGGTGA
>Ga0196971_1000371_pt1 | contig 37512 bp, 29 predicted proteins | sample S1v_1013CmetaG_FD_148660 | JGI IMG/M metagenome (GOLD analysis project Ga0196971, IMG submission 148660) | Soil microbial communities from Anza Borrego desert, Southern California, United States - S1+v_10-13C | ecosystem: Environmental > Terrestrial > Soil > Desert | place: USA: California...
CGCCAACCGGAAGCGCCAAGCACGATGGCGGCTTCTTCCTCTTCCGTTCCCTGCGACTGCATCAGCGGAATCAGCTCGCGCGCCACGAAGGGGAAGGTCACAAAGACCGTTGCCAGCACAATGCCCGGCACCGCGAACAGGATCTTGATGTCATGCTCCATCAGCCATGGACCGAACCAGCCTTGGGCGCCGAACAGCAGCACATAAATCAAACCGGAGATCACCGGCGACACCGAGAACGGCAGGTCGATCAGAGTAAGCAGGATGTTCTTGCCGCGGAACTCGAACTTGGCAATCGTCCATGCCGCCGCCACGCCGAACACCAGGTTCAGCGGCACCGCAATCGCTGCGGTAAGCAAGGTCAGGCGGATGGCGGCCAATGCATCCGGCTCGACGATGGCAGCGGCATACGCATCCCATCCTTTCCTCAGCGCTTCACTGAATACGGCCACGAGCGGAATGAACAGGAACAGCGTGAGGAAAGCCAGCGCAATGGTAATCAGCAGCGTGCGTACCCAGGCCGGTTCCGCTGTGGCTGCTGGTGCAGCGGTGAGGCTTGCGCGGCTTGCCGCCGGTATGCCTGGCAATGTGGCGACGGCCATGTCAGTTCCTTCCATTCTGTCCACGCTTGCGGGCCCATGCCTGCAGCAGGTTGATTGTCAGCAGCAGCGCGAAGGACACCAGCAGCATCACGACAGCAATCGCGGTGGCGCCGGCATAGTCGTACTGTTCCAGCTTGGTGATGATGAACAGCGGCGTGATCTCCGACACCATCGGCATATTCCCGGCGATGAAGATGACGGAGCCGTACTCGCCGGTGGCGCGGGCGAAGGCGAGCGCAAAACCGGTAAGGAGGGCGGGCAGGATGGTCGGAAGGATCACCTTGGCAAATGTCTGCAACCGGTTTGCGCCGAGGCTGGCCGCGGCTTCCTCCAGTTCGCGCTCCGCTTCTTCCAGCACCGGTTGCACGGTGCGCACGACGAAGGGCAGGCCGATGAAGGTCAGCGCCACCAGCACACCGAGCGGCGTGAACGCGACCTTGATGCCGAAAGGCTCGAGATGGCGGCCGATCCAGCCGTTGGAAGAATAGAGTGCGGTCAGCGCGATGCCGGCCACAGCGGTCGGCAGTGCAAACGGGAGGTCGACCAGCGCATCGACAATCCGCTTGCCCGGAAAGCGGTAACGAATGAGTACCCAGGCAACGATGCCGCCGAATACGACGTTCAGGGCGGCGCCGATGAGCGAAGCGCCGAAGGTCAGCTTGTAGGATGCCATGACCCGGTCCGAGCTGACGGCGTTCCAGAACGCCTCCCAGGTCAGCGTGAACGTCTTCAGGAATACCGCCGAAAGCGGGATGAGCACAATCAGCGCCAGATAAAACAGCGTAAAACCGAGCGACAGGTGGAAACCCGGTATCACCGTCGCACCGCCCCCCTTGTATGGTGTTGCATTCGATGCAACTGTCATGATCCCCTCTTATTACAAATATTGCTAAGTGGGTGTCATCATCACATCTGGTTGTTATAAGGGGAACGAATCTTTTTGCATGTGTTTATCAGGATTTTGCATTTAAGGCGGCACGCAATGGTTTTTGCCACCACCTTCACGCGTGGATGGCCGCGCTTTGCAACTTGTCAGTAGAGGACTGCCATTCAGCGATGCGTACTCGCGCAGGCAGCATGCCGCCCGGTATATCCAGCAAGAAGCCCTGTACATGCAGCGGTACGCCGGCCAATCTGGCGGCACGTGCCAACGCATCATGCGACGCCTGGCTTTCCACCCGCTTGAAAATGACCTGTACGCCACACGTTGCCGCTTTGCCAAGTAGCTTCAGCAGAGCGTCTTGATCTGCGGCGTGCCGGCTGTCGACCTTGACCGCTTCCGGGCGCAACTGCTGCGCAAAGTGCAGTGCCTGCGCAATATCGCTGGTATTGATGGCGACGCGAAAGCCGTTTCGCCGGTAATTGTCGGCAAAATACTCAAGCAGCCATGCTTTGTCGCCGGGCACGGCAGGCAACTGAAGCACGATACGCTCCTGCGGAAGCTCAAGGGCGCGCAGAGCCTGACGGAAGGTTTCGCCGTGGTTCCGTTCCACTGCCGCGAGAAGGCGAGTGTGCACATGCAGGTACAGGTCCGCGCCCTCGGATGGCGGCTGCCGGAAGAAATTAATGGCATGAAGCACACGGCACAGGCGGTCGAGTGTCACCGACACTTCGTCGCTGGCTGCATGATCAAGCAAGCGCCACAGGTACAGGCCGTTGCCGCTTTGCGAATGACTGCGGGCGAAGGCCTCGTATCCGAGCAAGCCGTCCACACTACCATCGGTGCTATGGATGGCCTGGAAGGCGCTGGTCAGCGTCGAACGGAAGAACCGTCCGAATGCCTGGCCGCGGGCATCGGTCCATATCGGCATGCTGGACACGACATCGGCTTCCTCGCGGCCGAGGAAAGTATGTAACGCGGGGAAGGGCATGGCAGCGCTCATGCTGGATATAAGCGTCGAATGGCCTTGCGTTGACTTACTTGCGTCCCGGCTGGTAGATCTGGTCGAAGGTGCCGCCATCGGCGAAATGGGTTTTCTGCGCCTTTGTCCAGCCGCCGAATGCCTCATCGATCGTAAACAGCTTCACTTTCGGGAACTGCGCCGCATACTTTTTCGCGACCTTCTCGGAGATTGGCCGGTAGTAGTTCTGCGCTGCGATTTCCTGGCCTTCCTCGGCATACAGGAACTGCAGGTAGGCTTCTGCTACTTTGCGTGTGCCGCGTTTATCCACCACCTTGTCGACCACGGCCACCGGCGGCTCGGCCAGGATGCTGAGCTGCGGAGCGATGACTTCAAACTTGTCAGGGCCGAGCTCCTTGATGGCGAGGATGGCTTCGTTCTCCCATGCCAGCAGCACATCACCGATGCCGCGCTCGACAAAGGTAGTGGTCGCTCCGCGCGCACCGGAATCAAGTACCGGGACGTTCCTGAACAGCTTCGTCACGAACTCCTTGGCGGTCGCATCACTGCCGCCGGGCTGTTTGAGCGCGTAGCCCCAGGCAGCGAGGTAATTCCAGCGTGCGCCGCCGGATGTCTTTGGATTGGGCGTGACCACTGCGACGCCCGGCTTCACGAGGTCGCCCCAGTCCTTGATTCCCTTAGGATTGCCCTTGCGGACCAGGAAAACGATGGTCGACGTGTAGGGCGAGCTGTTGTGCGGCAGCCGCTTCTGCCAGTCGCGCGCAATCAGGCCTTTTGCCGCGATTTCATCGATGTCGTAGGCAAGCGCCAGCGTCACGACATCTGCATCCAGGCCATCGATCACCGATCGCGCCTGTTTGCCCGAGCCGCCGTGCGATTGCTTTACGGTGACGTTGTCGCCGGCCTTGGTCTTCCATTGAAGCGCGAAAGCCTTGTTGAAGTCCTGGTATAGCTCCCGCGTCGGGTCGTACGAGACGTTGAGCAGGTTGGTATCGGCAGCGTGCGCCAGCGGCAGCAACAGCGCGGCGCCAAGCACAGCATGTAACAGTCTTTTCAGCAGCATTTCAATTCCCCCTGAATGATTCGGTTGTCCGAAGAAGGCCTAAGAACCTGCTTGGAAACCTACTGCGCGGCCCAACTTGGGACCTGCGGTGCTCGATGTGCGCGTGTACATGTCCGCTCCTCGGCCCCAATTTGGCCCGCTCGCTACGGTTTTCAAACAGGCTCTAAGGTTAAAGAAATGCCAGCGGATTCAGAACGAATAGTTTTGCGGTTCTTTATGCGGATTCCTCATATTCGATGGCGGGCCGCACGACAGGCGGCGAAGGCAAATGCTTGCCGGTCGGCGAAAAAAACCTTTGTAAGCATTTGTGACCGTGTCCACCGAACGCAGGGAGCCAGCGTTATATGCCTTGTAAGCCCATCCACCGAGGATCGTTTATGAATAGTGAGACCCACATCGACACCGATTTGATTGTCCAGGCATTCGCATACCAGGCCCGGCAGCTGGCAACGACACAGGCCAGCCTCGCGCCGTACGCTCAGTATGAGCAGATCCTCAGCGAGGCGGAGAAGCATCGCAGCGCATTGCGTCTCGCCGAGCGTGATGTATTCCAAGCGACAGCACATGAGCTGCGCAAAGAGGCGCTGACAAAGATGGAAGCAGAGCGTATGCGCGAATCGGCATCCCAGGCGGTCTCACAGGCGTTGCTGGCTATTAGCCGAATCGCGGCACAATATGCGCCGCAAAAACTCGCGGCATAAATCACCCCCCCCTGCGCGGTCAATCCAAGTGCTGCGCCGGACTTTCCGGCGCGGTACGAGATGCGAGCGCGCAGTAACAACCGCCGGCAATAGGCCGGCTTCTTTTCTCTCTGCGCATTCACCGCCCCCAGTCGTTCACTCTTTCGATCGGCCGTCGTCTGCTGAACGGGTGTCCGTATACATGCCCAAAACAGGGAGTCCGGCGCAATCGGAGTGGAGAGTGTTGGTTGATGCAGAACAAGAGCGAGCACTAACCCGATGCGATTTGAGCGACGCTCTTTCGTTCTTTCCGTTCCTCGACTTTTTCCTTGATGGTGATAGTGCCGTAAGGAAATATATTGTCAGCTCGGCCCCTCCGGATACTCACGGATTCTCACCGCGGCGCGTTTTGCCTGGCGAATATGAACTTAAGGCGCAACCTGCCAGAAACTTTCCGCCGGGAAATTAGGTCGCCCAGCTCCGCAATATCGCCGACCAACTCCTACATTGGCTTCCCGATGTTGAGATTTTTGGTTTCTCAAAAATGAGAGATTTGCAGAAGGGAAGATGGCAGGCTGAGGCTTTTCGGCGGAGATGCGGTTTGTATCCGCTTGGCATGGAAAATGCAAATGCGACAACAGCCAGCAATAGGCATCAACGAAGCCGAGTGGAGAGCTTCGTCAGCCGGATTTTTGAAACTTGTCGCGGACATTACATGAGAGCTGAAATTCCCCTTTCGCATAACGAGTCACGCCTTCTGAAAAATATTCTTGCCAACGTATCGCTGTACCGGACGCTCGATTCGGACCAGCTCGACAAGGTCGTCCGAGCGTCGCGCATACTCCGTCCATGCAGCGGGAAGCAGATCGTGCAGAAGGACGAGCCGACAAAGGGGATTTATCTGGTGGTCTACGGGCAGGTCAGGGTTTACTTCGACCGCAAGGACGGTGCGGAAAGGACGATCGCGATCCTCGGTCACGACAACTGTTTCGGCGTGCCCGAGGTGATACTCGACCGGCCGCATCTCGCATCGGTCGAGGTGATCTCCGATGCGATGGTCGTAATGACGCCAAGGGAGACGCTGTTCGAACTGGCACATGAAAACCCGATCTTCAGCGAACGCCTGCTCTCCTGCGTTGCGCACCAGTTGTATCACCTGATGCATGACGCCAAGCGCCATACGCTCAATACCGCGACAGAGCGGCTCGCAGGTTTCCTGCTGCGCCAGCGTGCGTATCAGTCCAACAATACCGTCGAGCTGAACGCCAGCAAGACAGTGATCGCGTCGAAGCTTGGCATCAGCAGCGAGACCTTCTCGCGCTTGCTCCACAGCTTCTCCGACCAGGGGTTGATCGAAGTGCATGGCCGCCACATCAAGATCCTCGATGACAAGGGGATCGCCGGGATGCAGCCTGCATGAGCCGCGAAGAAGGGGAAACAGGGCGCAATGCCGGTAGCGAAGGCCAAAGACGGCAACTGCCGAATCGAACAAGAACAGGACATTTTCCAGCATGGACCGCGACAGCCTGATCGTGCGGGACGGTGACCAATACCGCCCTCTGCACGGCCAGGTTCGCCTGGCTGCACAGTTCTCCATCAGCCACGAAGTGCCCGTCGATGTGCTGGACGTTGGTATGGCTACCATCATCAGCGCTGGCTGCGGATTGCTGGTGGAGCGCCGCAGCCAGCGATGGCCGCTCCTGCGAAACGAGTAGCCCATGGCCCGCTATTCCAATGAACAGCTGTTGAACTCAATCGCGCAGATCGACCATGCATTGGAGAAGCATGAGCAATGGCATAACGGCATCATGCGTAGCCTCATTGCGCGCATGGAGCCCGATCCTGCCGATCTCTCGACCGACGCACACCGGCATTGCGCATTCGGGGAATGGTATGAGGCGGCGCGGATGCGGATGATGGGAGAGCACCCATCCTTCGTGGCGCTTGGCGAGGCGCATCAACTGATGCACTGCATGGCCGCAAAGCTGCTACGCCGCATGGTCGAGAACAGCCCGATCCTGCCGGAGGAAATCGACGAGTTCACCAATGTGCGGGACCGCATGAAACTGCAGTTGCAGTCCCTGCGCCAGGAGCTGACGGACGTGGTGCAGAACAGCGATCCGCTCACCGGCGCGCGCAACCGCGTGACGATGCTGTCCTATCTTCGGCTCCAGCATTCGCTGGTGCAGCGCGGTGCGCAGCAATGTGCGATTGCTCTCGTGGATGTCGATTACTTCAAGGAAGTGAACGACAGATACGGACACCAAACCGGCGACACAGTCCTTGCCTATACCGTCCAGACGATCGAGTCGATGATCCGACCCTACGACCGCATCTACCGTTACGGAGGTGAGGAGTTCCTCCTCTGCATGCCGAATGTCACCGTCGATGATGCCGTCCATCTTGCAAAGCGCCAGCGCAAGGCAATTGCGTCGAATGAAATCGAAACCGAAGACGGCCGTGCATTTGCCATAACCGCCTCCTTTGGCGTGGCTCCGCTCAGCGCGTCCTGCTCGGTGGAAGAATCGATCGACAAGGTAGACAAGGCGCTGTACCTGGCAAAAAGCCGCGGACGGAATCGCGTTGAAGTGGCAAGCTAGTCTTGAGTGCTGCGGCACGCCGTGAAGTGTCGGCTGACGTCTCGCGCATTCATCAATGCGATAACCGCCGTCACGAGCAATAAGCGCCAGACAAGCCTCGTGCCGTATCACCCTGCGTCGGGAAACGGCGTAATCGACGTGGCAGCGATTATTACCGCATGACAGATGGCCTTGGCAGCCCTTGGCACAACTCCAGCAAGCGCGGAGCGATCTCATTGCGCAAATAGTCCGGCGACAGGCGTGGCATCGGACCGCACACGGCAAACACCATCCCGGGCAGTCCGCCGCCGGGGAAAAAAGGAACGGCAATTTCGTTGACGCCGTGCTGCCACTCTTCCAGGGCAATGCAAAAACCGGTGCTGAAGTATTCCCTCGACGCGTTGTCAATGACCGTTTTGGTCCTTGGCCACGTATATTCGTCGGCGTCGCGCAGGCGAACGAGGAGGTCGCTGCGCTCTGCCATCGGTGCCGCCACCAGGTAGGCTTTCCCGATCGCCGAACGGGTCAGCGGTATTGGTGTGCCGACATCGAGGCTGAGCGTCACCGCAGTGCGACGGCGGCAAACCTGGATGCAGACCATGTTCATGCGGTCGCGGATGGCAAGTGCCACATCGGCGCCGGAGAGCTCGGCCAGGGCTTCCATCAGCGGCTGTGCCATCCTGCGTACATCCTGCTGGGTCACGTTGGCGCCGGCGAGCGTAATGCTGGCCGTGCCGAGGCGGTATGCGAAGGCCTGATCGTCATATTGCAGATAGCCAAGTACGGTAAGCGTATGGATGAGCCGGGCGAGTCTGTTCCTGGACAGCTTGCAGCGGCGGGCGATTTCGCGGCTGGATAGCACGCTGTCTCCGCCATGGAAACAGTTGAGTACTTCCAGCCCGCGCGCCAGTGCGACGACGAAAGCGCGGTCGTTTGCGTCCGGCGGGTCCGATTCACCGGCGTGCTTAGTGCGCCGTGCCTTGCTCTGCAAGATGGTATGCGGAGTGATGTGCATGTCCACGATCGTCGCGAGTAATTGTGTGCAGGCTGGTGGCTACACCTTCATGCCCGGCAGGTTCAGCGAGGCGGTGTTGCCACCGTCCACCGGCAATGCCTGCCCGGTCACATAGCTAGCGTCATCGCTGGCGAGAAAGGCGATCACAGCCGCAACTTCTTCCGGGTGGCCGTAACGGCGCAACTCGCAACGCGAGCCGAGCCTGTCTTCCTTCTGTGCGGCACGGGCGCGTGCGAACACCGGTGCCGTCATGCCGGTCTCGATCAGGCCGGGGCAGACAGCGTTGACGCGCACATTCCATTCACCGAGGTCGCAGGCGCTGGTCATCGTCAGGTTGATGACGGCCGCCTTCGATGCGCTGTATGCATTGCCTCCGGCGCCGGAGCGAACACCGGCGACCGAAGCGGTATTGACGATTGCGCCGCTGCGCTGCTCGCGCATGGGGCGTGCGGCGTACTTGGTGAAGTGCACTGCGCCCATCACATTGACAGACAATAGCTGTTGCCAGACCACGGTATCGGTATCCGTGATCGCCGAGTAGTCACCACCCGCAATGCCGGCGTTATTGCACAGCACGTCGATGCGGCCGAAAACGGCAAGCGCATCCGCCACGCATCTTTCCACGTCCTCTTCACGCGAGATGTCGAGCGCGCGGGTCCAGACCTTCGACGTGGCGGGCAGGGTAGTCGCCACCGCGGCAAGGCCTTCCTCATTACGGTCGACCAGTGCGACATGCGCGCCTTCGGCAGCGAGCCGTTGTGCTGTTGCGCGGCCAATGCCGCTGGCTGCACCCGTGATCAGTGCGACCTTGTCCTTGAAACGCATCGTTGTCTCCTCGTCTTGTTCCTGGTTAGCGCGCTGTGTTCTCGCGATCCTGCAGTTCACGCCATTGCAGCTTGCCGGTCGGCGACTTCGGCAGCGTGTCGACGAACTGCACGATGCGCGGGCTCTTGTAGGCGGCCATGTTGGCATGTGCCCAGTCGATGATTTCCTGCTCTGTCACCTTGCCGCGGTAGGCGTCACGCAGTACGACAACTGCCTTCACCGTCTCGCCGCGCTTCGGGTCACGCGCGGCGATGATGCAGGCTTCCTGGATCGCCGGATGCTGGTACAGCAGCGCCTCCACTTCCGCCGGCCACACCTTGTAGCCGGACGCATTGATCATGCGCTTCAGGCGGTCGACCATGAAGAAGTAGCCATCCTCATCGGTGCGCGCCAGATCGCCGGTGCGCAGGAAGCGCTTGCCATCGATCTCGATGAAAACCTCTGCGGTCGCCTTCGGATTGTTCCAGTAACCCTGCATCACGTTCGGCGCATTGACCACGATCTCGCCGACTTCGCCCGGTGACAGTTCGCGGAAGTCGGCCGGATCGATCACGCGGGCATCGACGCCGTAGATCGGGATGCCGAGGCATTGCTTCTTCGGTCGGTGCTCCGGATTGATGTGGGTGGCGGCAATCGTTTCCGACATGCCATAGCCCTCGACATAGGGCACGCCGACGACATCTTTCAGCTTTTGCGCGACCGCTTCCGGCATGGCCGCACCGCCGCCACGGATGCCGCGCAGGCTGGATAGGTCGTAGTCGGTGATCTTCGGGTTGGCGAGAAAGTCCACCACCATCGTGGAGATCAGTTGCAGCGTCGCAATCCGGTAGCGCTGGATCAGCTCCGCCGCCACTTCGCGGTCCCAGCGCGTCATCAGCACCATGGTGCTGCCGTGGTAGAGCGGGCCGCTCATGCTGCCTTGCATGCCAGTGACGTGGAAGAAGGGCAACACGGCCAATGTGGAGGAATCCTGCGTGGTGTTGAACCACTGCATGCTCGCGACGATGCTTGCCATTGCACCCCTGTGCGTATGCATGCATCCCTTCGGATGCCCGGTAGTGCCGGAGGTATAGGGCATCACACACAAATCGTCCGGGCCGGCGGTCAGCGGCCCGGGGCGCAGGTCAAGCGCCAGCATGTCACTCCATAGCATGACGCCATCGGCGGCGATCTGCTTGCGAGGCGCGGCTACAACATCCAGCACCTTCAGCTCGGTCGGACGCTTGAGGTAGTCAGAATACGCGGCAACCAGCAAGTGATCCAGACCTTCCCCTGCCAGTGGTGCGATCTGCGGATACACCTCCTGTGCGACGATCGCGGTCGTGGCACCGGTGTCTTTCACATAATGGCGCAGCTCGGTGGTGAGATTCATTGGATTCACCGGCACCACGACCGCATTCGCGCGCAGGATGCCGTAGTAGGCGAGCGCGAATTGCGGGCTGTTTTGCATGTATAGCAGCACGCGGTCGCCTTTCTTCACTTTGCATACGTTTTCCAGATAGCCCGCAACGCGCTCGGTCTCGTCGCGGAATTCGGCAAAGGTGATCGGCGTGTCGTAGAAGATGATGTAGGGCTTGTCGGGGAAGCGTGTTGCCGATACCTCCACGTTGTAATACAGGTTGGTTTGCGGCACCGTCAGGTGGTGCGCCTGGCCCGGCGGCCAGAAGGCGAGATGGCGGTTGGACATGGGCAGAATTGGTTAGGGGGGCAGAGGCGGGACCTATTCGTTATTCCTTGTAAGGACTGGAGTGGCTCGCGAGGCTTCGGCTACTTGTAACGACGTGTGATGAGCGCACCGCAAGGCTCCTTCCCCTCCTAGGGGGAAGGCTGGGATGGGGGTGTTGAGGTCGATCTTACGCTTGCGATGATTCAATCTCCTTACCCCCTTCCTAACCTTCCCCCTAAGAGGGGGAAGGGACTGTCCAGCGCATCGTTCACACTGTAGTGATGATGCATCTTTATCTTCGCGACTCATCTTCAACGTCTCAATTAATTCCCCACTCACATGTATCTAACAAGCTCCAGCTTCGCAATCGCGTTCCGATGCACTTCATCCGGACCATCCGCGAGACGGATAGAACGCGCGCTCGCATAGGATTGCGCCAGCGAGAAGTCCTGGCTGACACCGGCGCCGCCATGCGCCTGGATCGCCCAGTCGATCACCTGGCAGGCCATGTTCGGCGCGATCACCTTGATCATCGCGATTTCCTTTGCCGCGACCTTGTTGCCGACGGTATCCATCATGTGCGCGGCATTCAGCACCATCAGGCGTGCCTGGTCGATCATGATGCGCGAGTTGGCAATGCGCTCGCGCCAGACCCCTTGCTCGGCGATCTTGCGGCCGAAGGCGGTGCGGCTGAGGGAACGGCGGCACATCTGCTCCAGCGCCACTTCGGCTCGGCCGATCAGGCGCATGCAGTGGTGGATGCGGCCCGGACCGAGGCGGCCCTGTGCGATTTCGAAACCACGGCCCTCGCCGAGCAGGATGTTGGAAACCGGCACGCGCACATTTTCGAATCGCACCTCCGCATGACCGTGCGGCGCATCGTCGAAGCCGAACACCGACATGTTGCGCAGAATCGTCACGCCCGGTGCATCGGTCGGCACCAGGATCATCGACTGCTGGCGGTGCCGGTTCGGATTGTCCGGATCGGTCTTGCCCATGAAGATCAGGATCTTGCAGCGCGGGTCGCTCGCGCCTGAGGTGAACCACTTCTGGCCGTTGATCACGTAGTGGTCGCCGTCGCGCGTGATGCGCGCCTCGATATTGGTCGCATCCGACGACGCGACTGCAGGTTCGGTCATTGCAAAGCCGGAGCGGATCTCGCCCGCCAGCAGCGGCAGCAGCCATTGTTTCTGCTGTTCTTCGGTGCCGTAGCGCACCAGTGTTTCCATGTTGCCGGTATCCGGCGCGGAACAGTTGAATACCTCCGCCGCGATCGACACGCGGCCCATCAGTTCGCACAGCGGCGCGTATTCGAAGTTGGTGAGGCCGGCACCATATTTGGATTCCGGCAAAAACAGGTTCCACAGGCCGGCGGCGCGCGCCTTTGCTTTCAGGTCTTCGATAGTCTGCGGCACGATCCACGGATTGCCGGCCTTGCGGGCAGCCTCCATCTCTTCCTTGTACGCATGCTCGGCCGGAATGATTTCATCGTCGATGAATGCCTTGACCCGCTTTTGCAGGTCAAGCGATCGTTCGGAAAAAGTGAATGTCATGCTGCTCTCCTGTTGTTTGTTGTCGTTATGCGTTATACCGCGCTGATGCCGCCGTCCACCGCCAAGGCCTGGCCGGTGATGTGGCGCGATGCCTCCGATGCGAGGAAGACCACTGCGCCTTTCAGGTCTTCGTCGCCGCCGATGCGGTGCAGCGGTGCACGCGCGATGACGCCTTCGGCCACCTTCTCCAGCAGGACCGCGGACATCTTGGACGGAAAGAACCCGGGACAGATCGCGTTGACATTGATGTTGTACTTGCCCCATTCGGAAGCGAGTGCGCGGGTGAAATTGACTTCCGCTCCCTTAGAGGTGTGGTAGGCAATCGTGGTCACGTTGGCCGCGCTGCCGCGCAGGCCGGCCACCGATGCGATGTTGATGATCTTGCCGTACTTCTTCGGGATCATGCAGCGCCGTGCCACCTCGCGCGACAGGAAGAACACCGCATCGACGTTCAGGCCCATCACCTTGTGCCAGGCTTCATCGGGATATTCCTCCGCGGGCGCGTTCCATGTCGCACCGGCATTGTTGACGAGGATGTCGATGGTGCCGAAGTGTTCCAGCACCTGATCCACCATCGCCGGAATCTGCTCCGTCTTCGACAGGTCATTGACGATGGTCAGCACTTTGTAGCCGTGTTGCTCAAGATGTTCCTTTGCCTCCGCGAGTTCGTCAGCCTTGCGCGCGGTAATCGCGAGCCTGCAGCCCATTTCGCCCAGCGCCTCGGCCATCTGAAGCCCAAGCCCGCGCGAGCCGCCGGTCACTAGCGCGACGCGGTTTTCGAGGCTGAATAGTTCCCTCACACCCATCCCGCGCTCCTCAGCAGACTTCGAACAGACCGGCCGCACCTTGGCCGCCGCCGATGCACATCGTCACAACCACATATTTCGCGCCACGACGCTTGCCTTCGATCAGTGCGTGACCGGTCAGGCGGGAGCCCGACACGCCGTAAGGATGGCCGACCGCAATTGCGCCACCGTTCACATTCAGCAATTCATCCGGAATGCCAAGCTTGTCGCGGCAGTACAGCACCTGCACCGCAAACGCCTCGTTCAGTTCCCACAGGCCGATGTCGTCCATCTTCAGGCCGTTGCGTTCCAGCAGGCGCGGGATCGCGTACACCGGACCAATGCCCATTTCATCAGGTTCGCAACCTGCGACGGCAAAGCCGCGGAAGATGCCGAGCGGTTCGATGCCGCGCCGCTCCGCCAGCTTGCCGTCCATCACCACACAGGCGGAAGAGCCATCCGAGAACTGACTGGCGTTGCCGGCGGTGATGACGCCGCCGGGCAGGGCGGGGCGAATCTTTGCGACGCCTTCGAGCGTCGTATCTCCGCGGATGCCTTCATCTGCAGATATCGTCACTTCGCGGGTCACGATGCGGCCGCTTTCCTTGTCGACCACGCCCATCTTTGTGGTCATCGGCACGATCTCGTCGTTAAATTTGCCGGCAGCCTGTGCTGCCGCGGCGCGCTGCTGGCTGCGCGCGCCATATTCATCCTGACGCTCGCGCGAGATGTCGTAGCGCTTGGCGACCTGTTCCGCCGTTTGCAGCATGCTCCAGTAGATTTCCGGCTTGTGTTCCTGCAGCCACGGATCCAGCCGCATGTGGCGGTTGGTTTCGTTCTGCACGCAGGAAATCGATTCGACGCCGCCCGCGACCATTACTGGAGCATGGTCGACCATCACACGGTGCGCCGCCATCGCAATCGCCTGCAGGCCGGAGGAGCAGAAGCGGTTGATCGTCACGCCCGCGGTGGAAACCGGCAGGCCGGCACGCAGCGCGATGGCACGCGCGACATTGCCGCCCGTCGTGCCTTCGGACAGCGAGCCACCCATGATCACATCCTCGACCTCGGCCGGATCAATGCCGGCGCGCTCAACCGCGGCGCGCACGGAATGCGCGCCGAGTGTGGCGCCATAGGTCATGTTGAACGCGCCCTTCCAGGATTTGGCGAGGCCGGTGCGCGCGGTGGAGACGATGACAGCGTCGTTCATGTGCTTACTCTCTTTCGATCAATCAATTCATCAATTAAAGGATTCGCCTGCGTTGGCCATGCACACCAGCGAATCCGCTGGTTTCCAGAAGGTGGCGTCGCCGCCGGGCTGGGCTGCAAACTGGCGCATCTTGTCCACCACATTGGCCAGGCCGACAATCTCCGCATAGAGCATCGGACCGCCGCGGTGCGCGGGGAAGCCGTAGCCGGTCAGGTAGACCATGTCGATGTCGGAGGCGCGTGCGGCGATGCCTTCTTCCAGGATACGCGCGCCTTCATTGACCAGCGCGTAGATGCAGCGCTCGACGATTTCCTCGTCAGTAATTTTGCGCGGCGTGATGCCGGAGTTCTTGCGCGCGGCGGAGATGATCTCGTCGACTTCCGGATCGGGCAGGGCGTCGCGCTTGCCCGGCTCGTAGCGGTACCAGCCCTTGCCGTTCTTCTGGCCGAAGCGGCCGAGCTCGCACAGCGTGTCCGCGATGACGGAGCGCTTCATGCCCGGGTTTTCCGCATACAGGCGCTTGCGGATCGACCAGCCGATATCCAGACCGGCGAGGTCGCCCATGCGGAACGGACCCATTGCCATGCCCCATTTCTCCACCGCGCGGTCGATCTGCTGCGGCGACGCGCCTTCTTCCAGCAATGCATTGGCCTGGTTGCGGTAGTACTTCAGCATGCGGTTGCCAATGAAGCCGTCGCACACGCCCGACACCACCGCGACCTTTTTGATCTTCTTCGCCAGCTGCATCACCGTTGCCAGCACGTCCTTGCCGGTCTTTTCGGCGCGCACCACTTCCAGCAGGCGCATCACGTTGGCCGGGCTGAAGAAGTGCAGGCCGACCACATCCTGCGGGCGCTGCGTGAAACTTGCGATCTTGTTCATGTCCAGCGTGGACGTGTTGGAGGCGAGGATCGCGCCTTGCTTCATTACTTCGTCGAGCTTCCTGAACACCTGTTCCTTGACGCCGATGTCCTCGAACACCGCTTCGATCACAAGGTCGCAGTTGCCGATGTCATCGTAGGACAGTGTCGGCGTCAGCATTGCCATGCGCTGCTCCATCTTGTCGGCGCTAAGCTTGCCTTTCCTGACGGTGTTCTCATAGTTCTTGCGGATGGTAGCGATGCCACGGTCGAGCGCTTCCTGCTTCATCTCCAGTAGTACGACCGGGATGCCGGCATTGAGGAAATTCATCGCAATGCCGCCGCCCATCGTGCCGGCACCGATGACGGCCACGCGTTCGATGGCGCGCACTGGCGTGTCTGCCGGCACGTCCTTGATCTTGGCCGCTGCACGTTCGCCGAGGAAGGCATGGCGCAGCGCGCGGGCCTCCGGCGTATTTAGCAGCCACAGGAAGGTCTCTCGCTCGAACTTCATGCCTTCGTCGAAAGGCTTGGTATAGGCAGCAGCGACCGCTTCCACGCATTTGAGCGGGGCAGGGAAGACTTTCGACTGTGCGGAAACGGTATTGCGCGCGAACTGCAGGTAGGCTTCGCCGCCCGGTTCATTGATGGTGATGTCGCGTGCGCGCTTCTTCGGGCGCTTTTCCGCAACGACGATGCGCGCAAATTCCACCGCGCCGGGTACAGGCGCGCCATTGATGATGGCGTCGAACAGCTTGGTGTCCTTGAGTTGCGCGGCTGGCACCGGGTTGCCGTAGACGATCATGTTCAGCGCGGTTTCCAGGCCGACCAGGCGCGGCAGGCGTTGCGTGCCGCCGGCGCCGGGCAGGATGCCGAGTTTCACTTCCGGCAATGCGATCTGCGCATCTGGCGTCGCCACGCGGAAGTGGCAACCGAGCGCCAATTCCAGTCCGCCGCCCATGCAGGCACCTGCAATGGCCGCGATCACAGGCTTGGGCGAGTTCTCGACGGTGCGTATCACCGACAGCAGGTTTGGCTCCTGCGACGACTTTGGCGTGCCGAATTCGCGGATGTCTGCCCCGCCGGAGAACGCACGGTCAGAGCCGGTCAGCACGATGGCGCGTACCGCATCGTCGGCATTCGCGCGTTCAACCGCGGCGGTGATGGCGCGGCGCAGGTCGAGTCCGAGGCCATTGATTGGCGGATTGTTCAGGGTGACGACCGCAACATCGCGGACGACTTCATACAGTACGTGTTCCATGTGACGAATCATCCTTTTGCCTTGAGTGGGGTTTTCCGGCTTGTCTCCGCCATGGGGGGGGCGAAAAACGCCGTTTTTAGTTCTGCATAGCGAAACACAGTTCCATTTGTTGCGTTTGATGGTAGCAGCGCAGTTTCGTGCTGTAAAGTCGTTTTCATGCTTTTTCGTAAAAGCGGTTTGCTGTAATAACTACGGGAAAGTAATGAATTAGTGTGATTGGGATGCTGCTCGTTGGCTCGCTGTCTTGCCGTGCTACGGCATCGGCAGGACTGCCGCGGAATCGTCCTGAATCTGGGGGGCGTTGAATGCTATGAGGGCAAGCGCGTGCCTCCGCCGTTGCATCGCCACTTTTCAATGCGCCGGAAACCCGTTCTTGGTAATGGAAATTACGGCTGAAATAGAAGTGCGTCTCTAGCGAGTGAGCCTTGTGGTATGGGTCAACATGGCAGACACTGTCAGGTACATCCTTTTTTTGATGCCACGCCTTCGGCGTGATCGGTAATTAAAATTACTAACCCTTGAGGAGACACCGCGATGAACACGCTTCGGGCAATGCCGCAGGCAGCTTGCAACGAGGAGGGCCAGGCATGATTCCGCGTCAGTTATTTAATGCCGACCATGAGGAATTCCGCTCGGGATTCCGCAAGTTCTTGAATGCCGAAGTCATGCCCCGCCATGAAAAGTGGGAAGAACAGGGCTTCGTCGACCGTGATATTTGGAAGCGGGCCGGCGAGCTTGGCTACCTCTGCACCAATATGCCGGAGGCGTATGGCGGCGCCGGTGCCGACCGCCTGTTCAGCGTGATCCTTCTCGAAGAACTGGCGCGCGCCAATGCATCGGGCATCGGCTGGCCGCTGCATTCGGACATCGTTGCGCCTTATCTCCTGCGTTATGGCAGCGAACGCCTGAAACAGGCATGGCTGCCGAAGCTCGCATCCGGCGAGGTGATCTCGGCCATTGCAATGTCCGAGCCGGGCGGTGGATCGGATCTGCAGGCGATCAAGACGGTGGCGGTGGAGGACGGCGACGACTACCTCGTCAGCGGCTCCAAGATTTTCATCACCAACGGCTATAACTGCGACATGGCAATCGTGGCGGTGAAGACCGGCGACGCATCGCGCGGCGCAAAGAACGTGACGCTGCTGGTGATGGAGGCCGGCCGTCCCGGATTCACCAAGGGCAAGCCGCTGAAGAAGGCGGGCATGAAGGCGCAGGATACTTGCGAGCTGTTCTTCGACAACGTGCGCATTCCGAAGACCAATGTCGTTGGCCACCCGGGCATGGGCTTCATGATGCTGATGCAGGAACTCGCGTGGGAGCGGCTGTTCATCGCCGTCACGTCGGTCGCCAATGCGGAAGCGATGCTTGAAGCGACGATCACCTATACCAAGGAGCGGCAGGCATTCGGCCGGCCGGTATCGAGCTTCCAGAACACGCGCTTTGCCCTTGCGGAGATGAAGACCGAACTGCAAATCGCGCGCGTCTTCGTCGACCGCTGCATCGAGCTGGAGCTGCAGGGCAAGCTGCAGATCGAAGCTGCCGCCGCAGCGAAGTACTGGTGCTCCGACCTGCAAGGCAAGGTGCTCGACCAGTGCGTGCAGCTGCATGGCGGTTACGGTTTCATGCTCGAGTATCCGGTGGCTCGTGCTTATGTCGATGCACGGGCACAGCGCATCTACGGCGGCACCAACGAGATCATGAAGGAAATCATCGCACGCTGCATTTGAGTTGCGACTGAGCGGCATCTGATCCCTTGTTTCACCGCCATCCGGTTGCAGCAATGCGCCCGGATGGCATCCATCGTTATCCATGCTTATGACGAATCCACTCCTGCGCGGAATCCGCATTCTCGACCTCACGCGCCTGCTGCCGGGGCCGTTCTGCACGCTCTACCTCGCGCAAATGGGCGCGGAGATCATCAAGATCGAGGAGCCCTATGGCGGCGACTATGCGCGCATGCTGTCGCCGGAGCTGTTCACGCTGGTCAATCGCGGCAAGAAATCGGTAACGCTCGACCTGCGCAAACCGGAAGGCGTGGCCGTGTTCAAGACCCTGGTCGAAGATGCTGATGTGGTGATCGAATCCTTCCGCCCCGGCGTGATGGACAAGCTCGGATGCGGCTATGACGTGCTTCGCGAAATCAACCCGCGCCTCGTCTATGCCGCGCTGACCGGCTACGGCCAGACCGGCCCGTACAAGGACCGTGCCGGTCACGACATGAACTATTGCGGCTATGCCGGCGCACTGGCGCAGACCGGCACGCAGGACGGCCCGCCGGCATTGTCGAATTTCCAGGTGGCCGACATCGCCGGCGGTGCGTTGACCTGCGCGCTCGGCATACTCGCTGCCGTCATCGGTGCGAATGCTTCTGGCAAGGGTTGCTTTGTCGATGCGGCCATGCTCGACGGAACACTGGCCATGCAGGTGATGGCGCTCGCCACGATGCGTGCGCTCGGCCACGCCAATGCGCGCGGCAACGATATGCTGACCGGCGCGTTGCCCAACTACAGCGTGTATGAGTGCGCTGACGGCAAGCATGTCGCAATGGCGGCCCTGGAACCGAAATTTTTCCGCAATTTTTGCGCTGCAGTAAGCCGTCCTGATCTGGCCGACATGCCGCTGGGCCCGGGCGAGAGCGGAGCCGCGTTGCGCGCAGAGCTGGCTGCATTGTTCAAGTCCCGGCCGCGCGATGCATGGGAGGATTTGTTAGGCGACAAAGATTGCTGCGTATCTGCGATCTACACTCCGGAAGAGGCAATCAACAATGAACAGGTGCGCGCCCGAGGACTCATCGAATCCGTCAACGGCAAACCGGCATTCCGGATGCCCGTCCGGTTCTCCGGACAGTTGCCGGAAACATGTAGCAGTCCCGCACTCGGGGCGGATACGCAGGAGGTATTGCGTGCCGCCGGCGTGAGCGAGGCGGAGCTGGCTGCGTTATCGGGAGCGCGAGTCATCTAGCGACGCGTTCATCCAGCGTGGACCGATTCATCGTTGTTCGCCTCATCCATAACAAACCCATCGCAACAAGCGAGGAGCGAGGAGACGACGGATGAACGTAGACAAGTATCCGGTGCAGATGCTGCAACACTGGGCATCGAAGCAGCCGGACAAACCATGGTTGTTCCAGCCGATACACGGCAAGTGGCAGTCCTTCACCTGGGGCCAGGCAGCGGAGCAGGTGGCGCGCATGGCAACCGCGCTGCAGGCAATGGGCTGGGAGCCCGGCAGCCGCATCGCGATATCCGGCCGCAACACCGCGCACTGGTTCATGGCAGACCTTGCGATTGCGATGGCCGGTTTTGTCAGCGTCGGACTGTATCCAAAGCAATCGCAGGAAAACACGCGCTACATCCTTGAGCACTGCGAGGCGAAGGCGCTGTTCCTCGGCCCCATGCCGGATGGCGACATGTTCATGGCGGCAGTGCCGAAGGGCATCAAGACCATCGCCTTCCCATACCCAGAAACACCGGCCGGCGAACTGAAGTGGGACGACCTGATTGCGAAGCACGCACCGATGAAGTCCTACCAGCCCCCATCGCCGGAAACGCTGATGACGCTCGTCTACACCTCCGGCACGACGGGCGCGCCGAAGGGCGTGATGATCACCTACAGCAACGTCCTGTTCACCGCACGTGGTGCGCTGACCATGCTGCCGCCGGAAGAGGGCGAGCGATATTTTTCCTACATGCCGCTCGCGCACGCATTCGAGCGCGTCGCGATCGAGATGGGCAGCTTCTACACCGGCGCGGAAGTGTACTTTCTGGAAAACGTCGACAAGCTTGCCGAACAGCTACCGCAGGCTGCGCCCACGCGCTTCTTTGGCGTGCCGCTCGTCTACAGCCGCATCCAGGCCGGTGTGCTGAAGAAAGTACCGCAGAAGAAGCTGGACCGCATGATGAAGATTCCCATCCTGCGCAACATCGTGCGGCGCAAGATCCTGTCCGGCATCGGCCTGCAGAATTCGCGCATGTGCGTGGTCGGCGCTGCGCCGATGCCAGTGCCGCTGATCGACTGGTACCGCAAGCTCGGCATCGACATCTATCAGGGCTATGGCATGACCGAGGCCTCCGTTTATCCCACAGCCTGCCTGCCCGGCAAGAACCGCGTCGGCTCGGTCGGCATGCCATTGCCTGACTCCGGCTTCAAGCTGTCGGAAGAGGGCGAGATCCTGTTCAAGCACGGCGGCCTGATGGCCGGCTACTACAAGGCACCGGACCTCACGCAGGCGGCATTCACGCCGGACGGTTACCTGCGCACCGGAGACAAGGGGAGGGTGGACAAGGACGGCTTCCTGTACATCACCGGCCGCGTGAAGGATATGTTCAAGACGGCAAAGGGCAAGTATGTCGCGCCGGCCCCAATCGAATGTGCTTTTGCCCGCAACACTGACATCGACCAACTGATGCTGGTCGGCTCCGGCCTCACGCAACCGATCCTGATCGTCACACTGACCGAGGATGCGCGCCGCCGTCCGCGCGCCGATGTCGAGCGACGGCTGACTGCCGACATGGAAGCGGTAAATGCGACGCTGGAGCCGCATGAGCGCATCGGCAAGTGTGTGATCCTGCAGGACACGTGGAGCATCGACAACGGCCTTATGACGCCGACGATGAAGGTCCGGCGTAACGTCGTCGAACAGCGCTACGGCCACCTGATCGAGCGGGAAATGCAGACGCGCAATGCGATCAGCTGGGAATGAGCAGAGCGAGCTGGCGGAGTATGGGTGGGGCTGCGCACTAGGTTGTCATGCCGGCTCTTGGGTTCGGTTTTTGCGCGGGCCCCTCGCGCAAGCTCGTGCCATCTTTGCAAGGCTGATTTGCCTCCTATGGAGTCTGCAAGCTACCGTGGGACTGAGGGACTATGAATGGCAAGCTGCGCAAGCTTGTCATTTTTATTGCTTGAACGAAATCATTCAAACGGGGTCGTAAGCACAAGAGCATTTCGTTGTCATTGCAAAAAGTGCGATTAGATTGACTGCACTAATATTTTTTGCAGTATGGCAATGTTCTTCGTGTAAAAATTGCGCCCATCCGGCGCTTGCCAACCTGCCTCCCCATTTGAAAGTTTGACAATGAAACAAGTCGTCATCAGCGGTACAGGACTCTTCACGCCTCCCTATTCCATCTCCAACGAAGAACTCGTTGTCGCCTTCAACGCCTACGCCGAGAAATTCAACGCCGCCAATGCCGCTGCCATCGCTGCAGGCGAAGTCGCCGCCATCGAACCCTCCAGTGTCGGATTCATCGAGAAGGCATCCGGCATCAAGTCGCGCTACGTGATGGAAAAGACCGGGATCCTCGACCCGGACCGCATGGTGGCACGCATTCCCGAGCGTTCCGACGACGAACTGTCCCTGCAAGCCGAAATCTGCGTCGCCGCCGCACGCGAGGCGCTGGAACGCGCCGGACGCACCGCCGCCGATATCGACATGGTGCTGGTTGCCTGCAGTAACATGCAGCGCGCCTATCCCGCCATGGCCGTCGAAGTGCAGGAAGCGCTCGGCATCGACGGCTACGGCTTCGACATGAACGTTGCGTGCTCATCTGCCACTTTCGGTATCCAGACCGCCGTCGCCGCCATCCAGAGCGGCCAGGCACGCGCCGTGCTGATGCTGAACCCGGAAATCACCAGCGGCCACCTCAACTTCTGCGACCGCGACAGCCACTTCATCTTCGGCGACGCCTGCACTGCGGTGGTCATCGAAGCCGCCGACACCGCCACCTCCAAACACCAGTTCGAGATCCTCGGCACCAAGCTCAAGACCAAGTTCTCCAACAACATCCGCAACAATTTCGGCTTCATGAACCGCTTCGACGAATCGGGCATCGGCAAGCCGGACAAGCTGTTCCGCCAGCAGGGCCGCAAGGTCTTCAAGGAAGTCTGCCCGATGGCCGCCGACATGATCAAGGAAACCGTCACCAACGTCGGCCTCGAACTCCCGCAGGTCAAGCGCTACTGGCTGCACCAGGCCAACCTCAACATGAACCTGCTTATCGCCCGCACGCTGCTCGGCCGCGACGCGGAACCGCAGGAAGCGCCGGTGATCCTCGATACCTACGCCAACACCTCGTCCGCAGGTTCGATCATTGCCTTCCACAAGTATCAGGACGATATGCCTGCAGGCGCGCATGGCGTGATCTGCTCGTTTGGTGCGGGGTATTCGATTGGGTGTGTGGTGGTGCAGAAGAAGTGAAGATCACCATCAGATCGATACGAACAATACGAAAGCAGTAGTCAGGACATCATTGAAGGCCAGCCGATTTATCAGCTGGCCTTTTTTTGTACATGATGAGACGGGGCGAGACCAATTTCATTGCGTGCGAATTGGCAATCACATGAATATGATATTGCGGATGCAAGCCTTTCATGAAAGCATAATCTGCTAGTTCCATTGTGCTACGGAAGATCGCTGGTTTAGCCCAATGTCAACTATCGCCTTCTCCATGAGAAATGTGGACCCAACAGAAGTACGTCGCAGGGACGGCACGCCGAGATAAATCCGCATAACGGCGTGGCATGCAAGAAAAGCTGCTGGTCCGTTTGTAATTGAGTCAGTCGTTAATCGAAATCATAAAAATGAAAAACCTTGGCTTGCGCACTTTTTCTCTGATTGCCAGCGGAATGTTCCTGCAGCTTCCACTGATGGCGCATGCATATGACGCTTGCCCAAACAATGTCACGGCCGTCGTAGCGAAAAGCGCTGGCATAAAAAAGGAAAAGACTGAAGAAAACGTCGCGGTTACCGCTGTCTGCAAAACCTGGCCGCACGACCGCAAGACCATCTTGTCCACATTCGCATTTGACGAGGGCGTTGAGGACGAAAAAGTTTTTGTTGTTGCAATGGTAGACAGTGGATCCCAAGAGGTAATCAGTATTTATAAGAGGGTTGTGGCAGAGGATGCAGCAGTACATTTCGGCCAATTCAGCCTCAGTATTGACACGGCACCCTGTCAATTAGCCCGAGAAGTGCGGGCCTTTGGAATTCGTTTTAATAGCGACGCAATAGGTGCAAGCTGTGCCGAGGGAATTTGGGGTGATGAGCTGACTCTTTATGTGCCTGACGGCAAAGATCTCAGACCTGTACTCCAAGGACTCGCCATGACGAGGTTAGTAGCACGAGAAGGCTGTTTTGGAGGCGCTTCACCCGATGTGGCTTATGACAAAGCAAGGCTCTCATTAGGCCTTGCCAAAACAAGTTCCAATGGGTTTGCAGATCTGGTTGTAACCGCGAGGATCAATCAAGAAGGCGACAGTGAGCTTGAGAAGAAAAGGCAAAGAGTCGAGCGTTACATTCTTCGTTACGACGGCAAAGAATACATGGGGAGCAACGATATCCCTTGGTGGCTTACTTTCTTCCGGCTGGAATAGTCCAGTAGGTTGAACTAAAAAGACCAACGTTCAGTTAATCCAGAACCTGATTATTATCTCGGCCAGAAAAACTGGACATCTGCAGCGCAATTGAAGTTTGCAGTGGGAAGTGAAGTGATTATTGGGAGCTCTCTTCGTCAGCCCAAGTCTATGGTGTCAATATGGCAGAAAACGGAATTTGGAAATTAGGGAGAAAAGCTGTGAAGCGTTTGTTTTATATCTTCGTCTGTTTATCAATGCTCTTTACGTTGAAAAATAGCGCTCACGCGACAGATGTATCAACGAAGCGAAAAGATGGGATTACTAGTCTGCCCCCCGGCTGTAGGCTGGAGAGAGCTATGCTTTATAAAGACGACTCTTATAAATTGTATGAATGCCGAGACAAAGCAGAAAATAGCCATTTTCTGTTTCGACGAGTCGCTATGGACAATACGCTTGATGAGGTACGGATACGATGGCGCAGTTTTCCACGAAACTCATTGGTCTTTGGCTATTGTCGCCTTATGGGTAATCACGAAGAAACGGTTCGAGCGATACTTCCGGATGAAGGTAAAGATGATTTTGTTCCAGTCAAAAAATTGCTGTTAGCGTGGGAAATCGAAAAGGCAACTGGGAAGATGAAGGAGATCCCGAAGGATATGCTTAAAGAGTGCTATCTACCAGGCTAAAGAATAAACGCGGTAAGTCGGGCTGCAATGATCAACATTCAGCCAAATAGAGCGGTATGTTGGACTGCAGACCCAAGTCATCGAGACAATCAGCATGACAGGATGTAAATAATTGCGCAGGCGTTTCCCTCCGCTTTCCGACGGAAACGCCTTGTTTTACGCCGCTGGCTCACTCAAAACATTTCCCGTCCTGCGCCATCTTTACTAGAATCTCAGCCGGCGCAAAATAATCCCCATACCGCTCCGCCAGTTCCTTCGAGCGCCGCACAAAATTCCCAACGCCATACGCATTGATGTACTGCAGCGCGCCGCCCTGGAACGGCGCAAAACCCCAGCCGAAGATGCTGCCGATGTTGGCGTCGGCGACTGTCAGCACGACCTTCTCCTCGTAGCATTTGGCCGCTTCGTTGGCCTGCACGAACATCAGGCGTTCGATCAGGTCTTTCTGCGGTAGTTGCTGTGCGGCGAGCGGGAAGGCGTCCTTCAGGCCTGCCCACAGGTGCTTCGGTTCATTGGCCGGATAGTCGTAGAAGCCTTTGCCGGCTTTCTTGCCGGGGCGGTCGAGGTCGACCACCATTTTCTTCAGTCCTGCGGTGGCCGGGTGTGGCGCGTACGGTTTGCCTTCGGCTTCGAAGTCCTTGCGGGTCTGTTCCATGATGTGCCAGGACAGCGACAGGCTGACCTCGTCGTGCAGTGCGAGCGGGCCGACGGGCATGCCTGCCTGCAGGCCGGCGACTTCGATGGAGCGCGGGTGCTGGCCTTCCATCAGCAGCTTCATGCCTTCCATGATGTAGGTGGCGAACACGCGCGAGGTGTAGAAGCCGCGAGAGTCGTTGACGACAATCGGTGTCTTTTTGATCTGCTGCACGTAGTCAAAGCCGCGTGCGAGAGTTTCCTTGCTGGTCTTTTCGCCGACGATGATTTCCACCAGCGGCATCTTGTCGACCGGGGAGAAGAAGTGCAGGCCGATAAAGTTGGCCGGGCGTTCGCTGGCCTGCGCCAGTCCGGTGATCGGCAGCGTTGAGGTATTGGAGGCAAAGACGGCGTCGGCGGCGATGACGGCTTCGGTCTTCTTCGTCATGTCGGCCTTGATCTTGCGGTCTTCAAATACTGCTTCGATCACGAGGTCGCAGCTGGCGAGGTCTTTCACGTCGGTCGTGGTCTGGATTTTTGCGAGGAAGGCCTGCTTGCCTTGCTCCGTTTCGCGGCCGCGCTTGATGGCCTTGTCCAGCAACGTGGCGGAATAGGCTTTGCCCTTTTCTGCATTCTCGACGCTGACGTCGAGCAGCACGACATCGATGCCGGCCTTCGCCGAGACATAGGCGATGCCTGCGCCCATCATGCCGGCGCCGAGGATGCCGACGCGCTTGACCTTGGACGGCGCAATACCTTCCGGACGCGACTTGCCCTTGTTGATCGCATTGAGCTGGAACCACAGCGAGCCGATCATGTTCTTCGCGACCTGCGACAGCGCGCAGTTGGCGAAGTAGCGCGACTCGACTTCGCATCCGGTGTCGAAATCGACGATGCCGCCTTCGAACACGCAGCTCATGATGTTGGTGGCGGCCGGATAGTTGCCCCAGGTCTTGGCGCTGGCCATTGACGGCGCGATCGACCACATCTGGGCGTTGGCCGGGCTCTTGGAGTCGCCGCCGGGCCAGCGAAATTTCTTGTCGTCCCACGGCTGCACCGGGTTCGGATTGGCGAGGCACCATGCCTTTGCCTTGGCCATCATGTCGCCGCGGTCGGTAGCGAGTTCATGCAGGATGCCTTGCGCCTTTGCCTGTTCCGCGCGCAGTTCCTTGCCCTCGAGGAGCAGGGGCAGGGCGGGCTGGATGCCGATCAGGCGCGGCAGGCGCTGCGTGCCGCCACCGCCCGGCAGCAGGCCGAGCTTCACCTCGGGCAGGCCGAACTTGGCCTTCGGATCGTTGATCGCGATGCGGTGGTGGCAGGCCAGTGCCAGTTCCAGCCCGCCGCCGAGTGCGGTGCCGTTCAATGCGGCGACGACCGGGCGGCCGCATTGTTCGAGCCGGCGCAGGAATGCCTTGAATTCCTGCGCGAGGTCGAATGCCTGCTGCGGTTCGGTGATGCGGAACAGTCTTTCAATGTCCGCGCCGGCGAGGAACTCCTTCTTGCCGGAGGTGATGATGATGCCCTTGATCGTTTTGTCCGCTTCGATCTTTGCGATCGTTTCGGCGAATGGTGCCGTCAGTTCTTCATTGAGCACGTTCATCGAACGGCCCGGCATGTCGATCGTCAGCGTGACGATGTTGTCGCTGTCTTTGTCGAAATTTACGCTCATGGTTTCCAGTCCCCGATGGAGTTAAACACGCTCGATGATGGTGGCAATGCCCATGCCGCCGCCGACGCACAGGGAGATGAGCGCGGTGGACTTGCCGGTGCGCTCGAGTTCGTCGAGCGCGGTGCCGAGGATGATGGCGCCGGTAGCGCCCAGCGGATGGCCCATGGCGATGGAGCCGCCGTTCACATTGATGCGTTCATGGTCGATGTCGAGGTCGCGTGCCGCGCGCATGACGACAGCGGCGAATGCTTCGTTGATTTCAAACAGGTCGATGTCCCGTGCCGCCATGCCGGCCTTGGCTAGTGCCTTGCGCGCGGCGGGGGCGATGCTGGTCAGCATGATGGTCGGTTCGGAACCGGTGACGGCGGTTGCAACGATGCGTGCACGCGGCTTGATGCCGAGCTTGTCGCCCATCGTGCGGCTGCCAATCAGCGTCAACGCGGCACCATCGACGATCCCGGACGAGTTGCCGGCGTGGTGCACATGGTTGATTTTTTCGATGGTGGTGTACTTGCGCAGCGCGGTGGCGTCGAAGCCCATCTGACCCATCTGCTCGAAGGCGGGTTTCAGTCCGCCCAAGGTTTCCATCGTGGTGTCGGCACGGATGTACTCGTCATGGTCGAGCACGACCATGCCGTTGAGATCCTTCACCGGCACCAGCGACTTGCTGAAGCGGCCCTCGTCGCGGGCGCGCGCGGCTTTCTTCTGCGACTGCAGCGCGAAGTTGTCGACGTCGGTGCGGGAGAATCCTTCGAGGGTGGCGATCAGGTCAGCACCGATGCCCTGCGGTGCAAAGCCGGTCATCTGGTTGACGCGCGGGTCCATGAACCATGCGCCGCCGTCCGAGCCCATCGTCCAGCGCGACATGCTTTCCACGCCGCCGGCAACGACCAATTGTTCCTGGCCCGACATGACTTTCATCGCCGCGAGGTTGATCGATTCCAGGCCGGAAGCGCAGAAGCGCGACTGCGTGACGCCGGGCACCGATTCATCCCAGCCAGCGTAGAGCACAGCGGTGCGCGCAATGTCCGCGCCTTGTTCGCCGACCGGCGTGACACAGCCGAGAACGACGTCATCCACCAGCGCGGTATCGAGTGCATTGCGCTGCTGCAGCGCCTGCAGCAGGTTGCCGAGCAGGTGGACCGGCGTGACCTGGTGCAGGCTGCCGTCCTTCTTGCCCTTGCCGCGCGGCGTGCGCACGCCATCATAAATATAGGCTTCCGTCATGTTGTCTCCAGCTTGTCTTTGTTGGTAAGGAAAGTTACACTGCGACGTTTATCGCGTGCGATAAGCGGCTCTCGCCACACTATACGAGCGCGTGCGCGGCGGTCAACAGAAGTTTGACTCTAAATCCATCTGGCTCAACCAGACGGTAATAATAATTACATGACAGGGAAAGGTGATGAGGAAAACCGAACGGGCTCAGGAAGTGCTGGATCTGTCGCGGCTGGATCCGGGCATCCGCTCGCGTATCGAAGCGGCGGTGCTGCAGCTGTTCTCGGAGCGGGAGTTCCATCGTGTCGGTTTCGGCGAGATCGCCAGCGCCGCGAATGTTTCCCTGCAGACGATCTACAAGTACTACAACAGCAAGGAAGACCTGCTGTATTCCTGTCTGGAAACCTGGCTTGGCGTACTCGCAGCGCGGATGGTCGACCACTTGCAGGGCATCGAGACCTATCAGGATCGCCTGCGCAAGGTATTCTGGGTGGTGCTGGACTTCTTCGACCGCAATCCGCGCGTGGCGCAGCTCATCATGAGCTCGGTCTATCTCAATACCTGGGGACGGAACCAGACCTTCCGCCAGCCGAAGCTGATGGGTGTGCTGATGCATACGCTTGCGGAGGGGCGTGCCAATGGTGTGCTCACCGACGAAGTGAGCGAGAAGGTGCTGCTGGATTACTTCATCGGCGTGATGGAGCGGCTGGTGCACATGCACATCCTGCGCCGCGAGAAGGAGCCGCTGGCCGACCAGGCCAATGTGCTGTTCAAGATGCTGTGGCGGGCGATTGCCAAACCGGGGCAGGAATAGGCCGCCCCTCCATCAGGCCAGCGGAGATTCCTCCAGCTTTTTCACCAGCGCCTGCAGCCGCGGGCGCACTTCATCCAGCAGGAATTCCTTCGACAGGTTTGCCGAGGGGCCGCCGCAGTTGATCACATGGACGGTATTGTTGCCAGTCGTACGGAAGGTCATCGCGATGCCGTTGACGTCGGGTTGCCATTCACCGAACGACGTCGTGCAGCCGTACTCGTCATAGTCGCGCTTGCCGTGCGCGAGGCCTTCGCGGATTGCCTCCGCCGCTGAATCATCCAGTTCTTTCGCCATGCGCATGATCGCATTGAGCTCGGCCTGCGAAGCGCCGACCAGATAGGCGCGGCCGATGGCGGATGTGGCCAGCGGCACGCGCGATCCCACTTGCTGCATCAACGTCAGCATCGCGTTGCTGCGAACGACTTCCGTATAGATGACCGACAGCCTGTCGCGCACACCGAGCGACAGCGTGGCACCGGCAAAGTCGGCCAGCTCCTGCATCAGCGGCCGTGCGTACTGGCGGATATCCATGCGTCCCAAAATTGAGCTGGCGAGCGCCAGCGTCGCGGAGCCAAGCGCATAGCCGCCGCCGGGCTCGCTCTGCACGAGGAAACCGCGCTTGACCAGCGTGTACGCGATGCGCGTCACAGTCGATTTCGGCAGCTTGCAGCGGTCGGCGATCTGCTGGTTGGTCAGCGACACATCGCTGGTGCGGAAGCAGGCGAGCACATCCAGCCCGCGCGACAATGCGGTGATGAAATAGCGGTCTTGGCCGGCTGGCGAATTGTCAGAAGAGAGCATGGAAGTCGGCTGTGCTTGCATATCAGGGGTGAAGGGGGACGCCGGGCGGCAGGAGGCGCTGCCGCCGCCGGGAAGCAAAACTTTACAGCAAGTATTGGTGCCGTCAATTCTTTCCAGCGAATATTGCGGGGCGATAGATGTGTCCAGCGCTTGGGGCCCAGTGAATCAATCGCGGCATGGAGGTCTAATGCCATGTGCCGTGTGCGTTTTTCCTTGAGCCATGATCGCCATGAACAGACTACTTGCCTGTATGTTCCTGATCGCGCTGGTCGGACCAGCCACCGCACAGGGCCAGCTGCGCTGGCAGGGCAGCATCGACATCGCAAAAGGCGGCGGTGAAAAGGGGCCATGGCAACAGAACGACTCACGATATAACTATGTCGATGATGGCACCGCCGCGCTGGATGCGGACGGCAACATCGACGTTGCCTGGGTGGAGCAGGGGAAGAAGGACGTTTTCTTCCAGCGCATTTCCACGGACGGCGCCAAGCCCCTTGCGCTGCCGGTGAACGTGTCGCAGAGCCCCGCAACTTTTTCCTGGCTGCCACGCATCGTCCGCACGCCGGATGCGCCCGGCACTGTCTACATGCTGTGGCAGGAGATCATTTTTTCCGGCGGATCGCATGGCGGCGATATGCTGTTCGCGCGCTCGACGGATAACGGCGCCAGCTTTTCGGAGCCGGTCAATATCTCGAGTTCGGTTGGTGGCGACGGCAAGGGGCGGATCAACCGCGATGTCTGGCACAACGGCAGCTACGACCTCGTGGCTGGGCCGGATGGCGCGCTCTACGCGGTATGGACAGAATATGATGGGCCGCTCTGGGTCAGCCGGTCTGCGGATGGCGGAAAGAGCTTCTCCCGGCCGAAGCAGATTGCAGGCGGTGGCGATGCGAAGCCGGTGCGTGCACCTTCACTTGCACTCGGCAAAGACCGCACGCTCTATCTTGCGTGGACGACAGGAGAGGACGAGGGGGCGGACATCCATGTCGCAAAATCCACCAACGGTGGAGACAGCTTCAGCGCCCCGGTTCTGATCGCAGCCGGCAATACCTATTCCGACGCACCCAAGCTGGCGGTGGGGCAGGACGGTGTGCTTCACCTGGTCTATGCGCAAAGCAACGGCGGCCCGTTTTCCAAATACCAGATTCGCTATACGCGCTCGGCCGACGGTGCGCGAAGCTTTGACGCGCCGCGCGAGGTGTCGAAGCCGTTGCCATCTTCGATCGAAAGCGCAGGGTTTCCCTCAATGGCAATGGATGGAGCAGGCCGCTTGTACGTCAGCTATGAACTGTTCCCCGATCCCTCCCGGCGGCCGCGCGGCCTTGGTATTGTGGTCTCGCAGGACGGAGGGAAGAGCTTCAGTGCGCCGAGCGTGGTTCCGGATAGCAGCGACCCTGCGGGCGGGATGAACGGCAGCCATCAGGGTTTGCTGATGTCGAAAATCGCGGCCAACCGCAACGGCGCCATCGCGATCGTCAACAGCAGCCTGCAGCAGGGCAGGCAGAGCCGCGTGTGGCTGGTACGCGGACAATGGACAGCGCCCAACGGGAGCGATAAGAGTGAGAGACAAGAGCCTGTTTCCTATCGAAACAGGCTCTGAGCCGGCGTTCGTCTTTGCGGGGAAATGCGGGAATGAAGGTGCCGCTCGCTGATAAGCCTGTTACCTGAGCTGTTGCCCTGCCTGTTGTGTGGCAGCACTCCCGGTAGCCGGTGGTTCGATGCCGGCATCCTGCATGAAGCGCCGGATCTCGGACGGGTCATAAATGACGTCGAGGGACTTGAACTTGCCGAGCGATTCGTCAATGCCGAAAACGACAATGCCATCGATGACTGCCACATCTCCAGTGGAAACGGAGAGTGTATAGCTGAACTGCATGGTGATGGAGGGCGGGTTCTGCCGCGCGCCCAGCACATTGGGAAAATTCGCGACCGTTTTCTTGGTACTGGTGAACAGGTAGGTGTGGAACTGCTCGATGTTCGCCTTGCCGGAGACCGGTGCGCTGACAACAGCGTCGGGCGTGAAGAGGGAACGGATGGCAGGCAAGTCCTTGTTGCTCAGGGCGTCCTGGTACTTCTTGCACAACTCGACGGCGTTCATGGAAGGGCTTCGTTTTCTAGGCAACAAGGTAAATGTTGCGGAATGCTAATCGAGAAACGATGCGGCAGCAAGCAGCAGACCCCTGCGGTTATGGGATGGAATACGATCTGTTGATATCAAACTTCGGCGCGAGAGAGTGCTGCAGGTATTACGTGCTGCCTGCGTTTCCACTATTTTCGCTGCACCGACCCCGGTCGTCCTGCTGCGTCAGTTTGACCCGCTCGCTGCCGCCTGCCGCGCGTAATCCTCTTGCGCGTTCCTCAGCACCATATAGCGCGCGAGCGCATCGTCGAGCGAGGGCAGCAGGACAGCACGCTCACTGTGGAGCGCACTGTACCTGGGGCGTTGTGCGAGATAACCGAGCTTGGCCGACATACAGGGCTCCAGCCGGCTTGCGTCTATTCCAGCAACTTCACTAGCCTTCAATGCCAGTTCCGCCCAGGTGAGCGGATGGGCATTGGTGAGGTGCCAAAGGCCTGTTTCACGGTCGATCATCAGGTCCAGGCATGCATCGACGAGATCAGGCACATAGGTGGGCGACACGGTGATGTCGCTGGCCGCAGAGAACGGCGCGCCATTGGCAAGCGTACGCAGCGCCAGCGTGACAAAGTTGAAGTCGTCCCACGGGCCGAAGAAAGAACTCGTCCGCACCACCAGCGAGCCGGGAAGGGTGGCCAGCACCTTGCGTTCCGCCTCGGCCTTGCTGCGCCCGTAGGCATTGAGCGGCGATACCGGGTCGCTCTCGACATACGGGGTCTCCCGGCGCCCGTCGAAGACGAGGTCGCTGGAAAATGTCAGCAGCTGTATATCGTGGCGCGCGCAGGCGACGGCGAGTATGGAAGGGCCCTGCGTGTTCTCGCGAAAGCATTTTTCGCAGTCCTGCTCGGCATCGTCGACACGGACGTAGCCGCCGGCATTCACGATCGCCCAAGGACGGTATCTGATTATTGTCTGTTCGACGGAAAAAGGGTTCGCCATGTCCATCTCGTGCCGGGTCAGTACATGGCAGGCAAGGCTGCGTTCTTCGCAGTGCCGTGCAAACGCGCGTCCGAGCGTGCCGTTTGCGCCGATGACGAGAATGGGCTGGACCACCTCTCCCTTCGGACGCCGGTGCTCGACCGGCAGGGGCGTAACTGCGGACCGGGTAGCGACCGGCGGACAGAGGAATCGCCCCGACCGCCGCCACCATCCCTGGCCGCGCAGCACCGGGTGGGAAGGTGTTCGTCCGGCAGACAGTTCGCGCATCAAGCCGGCGAGGGCCGTCGGGCGCGGCATCGGTGAGCGCACATCGAAGGGGCCAGGTTCGTAATAGCCTTTGCACTCCGTTACCAGACAGTTCCAGTCATACGACCCGAGCAGCGCCCATACGGTGACAGCGCGCACGTCGGCACCCGTAGCACGGGCCTGCTTCGCCCCTTCCCAGATTTCGAGCAGCCAGCGCAGCTGGTCCTCGCGGTTGGCGTCGATATGCGCTTCGGTCACCGCAAGCGGCAAGCCATATCGCTCCCACGCTTCTTCCAGCAAGGGACCGATGCCGCGCGAGGGTGTCGCCATGGCGCTAGGCGCGTGGATGTCGGCGTAGCGCTGGCCGCGATAGGTGCCGACAAATTGTTCGGGATAGCGTTCTGTGCGCTGGTCCAGCCATCGCTCGCTGGTAATGTAGTAGTTGACGCCGATGATGTCTGGCGGACAGGGGTTGTCCCGGAACCACAGGAATTCGGATGGATCGATGCCAGTCTCCATCAGATCTTGCCAGAGCGGATGGCCGGCGTCGACCTTGCCGCATAACAGGTCCCATGACAGCCAGCGCCGCTCGTTAAAGAAATCCGCCATTCCGGCCATTTCCGGCGTGCTGTACGTCTTGCCGAGGTCGTCCGTTTGCACAAGCTTTGCGTGCGGATTGAACTGGCGGATGGCGCGCATGGAAAGCACCACACCGCGGCACTGGTTCAACAATGCCTGGATGAAGGTCCGCTCGTCGCGCCCATGCGGATACCACACTCCATACAGCCCGCTGAAGCGTGCAGTCGTGAGCGGCTCGTTGACCGGCGTGTAGTGTTCGATCCAGGGATAACGCTGCGCCACCGCGCCGGCAAATTCAGCCAGCTGTTCCGCAAAACGCGGATCCACCAGGCTGGTATGGCGCGGTCCGCTGCCATGGTGCACCAGTCCCACGATGGGCGTGATGCCAAGGCTTTGCAGGTTGCGCAAGCGTTGGTCCGGCCATGACCAGTCGGCGTTCTCCATTCCGTCGGGCGCGATACGCTCCCACAGTACCGGATAGCGGATCGCCCGTATGCCGAGAGACGCAAAGCGCTCCAGATCGTCATCGCGCACGGCATGGCCGTTTCTTTCCATCTGGCTCAGGTATTCGTCGGAGACGCGGTTGACGGTGCATTCAAGACCGCCCCATAGTTCAAGCTGTTGATTCATTGTTCATTCTCGTTGATGCATGTTGTTATTGAGCCAGAGCGCACTGGTGCGGTAAAAGCGGAGCGCGAAGTAGCCCGGCGTTGCAGCAACGGGCGTTGAATGCCTGTTGCTGCTACTGTCCTTTCATCCGCGCAGTTTGGCTGTCTGGCTGGTTTTTCGGGATGCCGCAAGTGGGGGCAGGTAGGTTTCGGACACCGATTCGGCACTGGTATCCATTTCCTGCAGCAAGGTGCGCATCTGCGTCACCGTGCTGTCCCACGATGTGCGGGACAGTTTGTCGCGCATCCGGCGGATGCGTTCCTGCATTTGTTTTTCGGGCATCTCCAGCGCGTGTGCGCACGCGGCGATGAATTCCTGCGCGTTCGAGGCAATGGCGACAACGTCACTGTGGAGATCGACCACGTCCTTGACCGGTGTACTGACGATCGGCAGTTCGGCCGCCATGTATTCGAGGGACTTGGTGGGGCTGATGTAGCGGGTCGACTCGTTCATCGCAAACGGCATCAGGCATACGTCCCAGGCGGCGAGGAATTGCGGAAGCGCGTCGTACGCCTGCTGTCCCGGATAGTGGATGTTGGGCCGCTGCGGCAAGGAGGACGGATCGATCTTGGCCACAGGGCCGACGAGCACGATGTGCCAGTCCGGTCGTGCGTCGGCCACTTCGGCGATCAGCTTCGTGTCGAGCCGTTCATCGATGACACCATAGAAGCCGAGGCGCGGGTGCGGAATGGCATGCTGGGAAGGATGCTCGGCGACCGCACCGAGGGCCTGCCGGAAATGCTCGACATCGACGCTGCTGGGAAAACAATGGACGTTGGGATTGCGGTGCCGTTTTGCCTTGTACAGGCTCGCGCCGCCGGTGAACACGATATCCGCGCGTTTCAGCAAGGCATCCTCGCGTTCCAGCAAGAGCGGCGGTGGATTGTGAAAGGCGCTCAGTTCATCCATGCAGTCATAGACGACCAGGCCGGGTTCAAGCTCTTTTAGCAGCGGCATCGCCATCGGTGTGTACATCCAAACGATCGGGTCCTCGAACTCTTCCGCGATTTCGCGCACCAGCGGGCGCAGGTAAGGCAGGTGCGCATCGTCGAAGCCGTTTGCGTTGACCGGTGTGACCGGCGTGCAAACAGTCAGGTTGGGGGCGGGGGTGGAAATGTCGAGTGTCGCGTCTCCCGGCTGGAATCGGGGTTCTTCAATGAAGACAATACGGTAATGTTGTGCGAGCCTGGAAAGAAGATGTTGTGGGCGCTGATAAACAAATCCCCAGCGCAAGTGGGAAAAAACAATAACGGTCTGCATTCGTGTTCCTTCGTGTTGTTCGTAAAGTGTGCAGGGCCGAAACGATGCCGTCTTGCACGGACAATATAAGTCCGCAGTGTGAGCAGGATCCATGCCATTGCGGACAAATGCTGGACGTTGGAGGAATCATGTATGTCAGCGATGAAAGGCAGGCGCCGCGATGGACGCCTGCGCAAGAGCGGTCAGCTGCGAACGATTTACTTCTTGCCTTCCATCTTCCTAGCCATATTCAGGTGCTGGTTGACCGTCTGCTGCGTCTTTTGCGCATAGGCTTTCAGGTCGGGATCCTTGGTGTTCTTCTGGGCCTTCTGCAGCATCTCCAGCGTGCGCTCGTGGTCGCCGACACCGACGCGCGCGATGTATTGTTTATCAAAAGTGTCGCCGGACAATGCCTTCAATGCGGTAGCGATTGCCTTGTGCGGGACATCGGTTTCTTTCGGTAACGTGGTGCCTTTGGATTGCGCGATGGCCTGTAATTCTTTCAGCGCGGTTGTATGGTCGTCGATCATCATTTGTGCGAACTTCTTGACCTGGTCGCTCTGTGATTTCTCTAGCGCCATCTTGCCGGTTTCAATCTCGGCCAGATTGGCATGCGCCATGTCCCGCATCATTTCGCCGTCTTCCTTGCTCAGTTTCGCGCCAGCAGTCTTGCCTGCGCCGCTGGTGGAGTCTGCGGCTTCATAGCTGCTCCTGGCGCCTGCGGTCTGCGCATGCAATGGCGGCACGGTCAGAAAGAGAGCCGCCAGAGCGGCATGGATAGCCAGGGGGATACGCTTGGTAATCAACATGTTGACATCCTCCATAAAGTGAACAGTGGCATGAAGCGCGGCTTGCGCCCGCATCAGCGGGCAGCAATACACATGCCCGTATCGGCCACTGTCCCTCGATGGTGTCCGACTTCACTTGTTAACAGCATCTAACAGCGTCGTGCTGCAAGAAAGCGGACGCGTCATGCACCGGTCGTAGTGCACGTAATGCACGTGGTGCACGATTGCGCGCCAATCGGTACACATCTTGCGTGAAGGCGCAAGCCTCGAATCAAGGCGCGAGTCGGCAAGCGAGGAAGTCTTGCCGAATTCGCTGGCGACCAGTATTGAACGGAGAGAAGAGATGCGCAGCGCACATATGTATGTCGTTCACAAGATGCTTCTGGCGTGGCTCCTCGGCGCCCTTGTTCTGTTGACGGGGTGCGCAACCGGATACCAGTTGCGGCCTGATGAGCAGCAGAGCGTCGCAGGCAAGACTTTTGTCATCACGGGCGCGTCCAGCGGCTTTGGCCGAGGCGTTGCGCTCAAGCTCGCCGCGCTGAAGGCAAACGTCGTGCTGGCCGCCCGCCGCACCGAGTTATTGCAGGAAGTCGCGGACCAGGCCAGCGCGGCAGGCGGCGTGCCACTGGTCGTTACCACCGACGTGGGCAAGGCGGAGGATGTGCAGAAACTGGCGGAACGTGCCGTGGCGCAGTTTGGCCGCATCGACGTATGGATCAACAATGCCGGTGTTGGAGCCGTTGGCCGCTTCGAAGATATCCCTGTGGCAGATCATTCGCGCCTGATCGACATCAACGTGAAGGGCGTGATCTACGGCAGCCATGCGGCGATGCATCGCTTCCGCAAGCAGGGCTTCGGTACGCTGGTCAATATCGGCTCTGCGGAAAGCGAAGTGCCGCTTGCTTACCAGGCCACGTATGCGGCATCGAAGGCAGCGGTGCTGAGCATGGGAAGGGCAATCAATGAGGAAATCCGGCTCAGCGGTGCAAGGTCGATTGCAGTGGCAACCGTCATGCCATGGGCGGCCGATACGCCGTTCTTCGAGCATACCGCCAACTACAGCGGCGGCACACCGCGCTCGGCGGCGCTCGACGATCCGCAGAAAGTGGTGGACGCAATCGTGTGGGTTTCGCTTCACCCGCGGGAAGAATTGCCTGTCGGTTGGAAAGCAACGACATCGGTCATCTCGCACAGGCATTTCCCGGATCTCGCTGAACGGCTCTCCGGCAACGTTGCGCACAAGTTGCAGATAGAAACGGCACCTCCTGCGCCTGCGACGGCGGGCACGCTGCATGAGCCGATGCGATCAGGCCGAAACGTGGAGGGCGGTATCAGGCAAAGGATGGAAAGGGAAGATGCTGCGAGGGAGCAGCGCAAGGCCGATTAGAGCGTTGTAGCGGAATTCGGTGGAGCTGACCGAGGCGAAAAGGAAGGCGAAAGGAAAGGTGGCAACGAAGCCTTCTACGAGGCACTATTGGAAGAGCGCTGGAAGACCGTGATGCAAATCCATGAGGCCATCGTCTTCATGCCCTGCCGGGCAGTTGTTGCTGTGCCCGGCAGGTTACGATGTGTACGGCAATTATTGACCGCTTCCGGAGCCTCCGCCCGAACCGCCGCCGGAGCCACCCGAACCGCCGCCGGAGCCACCCGAACCACCGCCGGAGCCACCCGAACCACTGCCGGAGCCACCCGAACCGCTGCCGGAGCCACCCGAACCGTCGGAGCCGCCGCTAGATCCGCTGCCAGGGCTGTTGGGGGATCCACTTTCTATTCCGGCACCCGA
>Ga0196971_1000372_pt1 | contig 37154 bp, 41 predicted proteins | sample S1v_1013CmetaG_FD_148660 | JGI IMG/M metagenome (GOLD analysis project Ga0196971, IMG submission 148660) | Soil microbial communities from Anza Borrego desert, Southern California, United States - S1+v_10-13C | ecosystem: Environmental > Terrestrial > Soil > Desert | place: USA: California...
CAAGGACGTGTCTTTTCTCAACAAGGCGCTTCTAAGACAAGCGCTCGACAGCATCGAGGCGGACGGGTATGTGATCATCGATGCCAGCCGGGCGCAGTTCATCGATCAGGACATTTTGGAGACCATCCACGACTTCGTGGCCGCCGCGCCGGACGACAACATCACCGTCGAACTCAAAAATCTGAATGGTAGTTCCGGAGTCGTGACGCGACTTCACTCTGCTGCCGCCGATCAACAATCATTAATTGGAGAAAATTATGAAACCGCTCGAAAGGCTGCTGCTTGAAAACAAAGCTTGGGCTCAGGAGAAGGCCGCTCACGACCCGGAATTTTTCGATAAGCTACGTCAGCCACGAAATCCAGACGTATTCTGGATTGGATGTTCCGACAGCCGGGTGCATGCCGACCAGGTTACTCAAACCGAACCCGGTGAAATGTTCGTTCATCGGAATATAGCCAACCAAGTGGCGATCATGGATATGAATTTCCTGGCCGCCCTGGAGTATGCGGTTGATTTTCTAAAGGTGAAACACATCATCGTTTGCGGCCACTACGGATGCGGCAGCATCAAGGCAGCGATGGGAAAAGCGCGTCCGGATCAATTGTTCATGAATAAATGGCTAAAATACATCAAGGACATCTATCGTCTGCACCGAGACAACATCGATGCCGAAAGCTCGGACGAGGCGCGCCATAATCGACTGGTCGAACTCAACGTCATCGAACAGGTTCATAACTTGGCGCAAACGTCGGTTATTCAGCGAGCGTGGCGAGCCGGCAACCGTCCGGATGTACACGGATGGGTTTACGGATTGAATGACGGTATCATTAAAGAGATTGCTTCTCTCGAAGCCGACAGTCCTGTCGATCCAATTTATGCGCAAGACCCAGAATTTGGCGCCGTGAAAGAACTCTAATTGTTGACGCGATATCTCATGCAACTCGGCAAAATCGCTTTCATCTGTTTTTTCGGCTTTACCTTATCATCCATTGCAGCGGAGAAACCAAAAATGAATGAACCAGCCCCTCAAGTCAGGTTGGAGACCAATCTCGGGGCCGTCGTCCTAAAACTGGATTCGGCTAAAGCCCCCGCCACGGTCGAAAACTTTTTGACGTATGTCAAAGAGGGGCATTATGACGACACCATCTTCCACAGGGTAATCCCGAATTTCATGGCGCAAGGCGGCGGTTACACCGAAGATTTCAAGCAGAAACCCACTCATAAGCCCATCAAAAACGAGGCAGACAACGGGCTAAAGAACAAGCGTGGCACCATTGCCATGGCCCGCACTCCGGATCCTCATTCGGCCACGTCTCAATTCTTCATCAATTTTGTCGACAATGCGTTCTTGGATTACAAGAACTCGACGCCGCAGGGATGGGGTTATGCCGTATTCGGTGAAGTCGTTGAAGGCATGGATGTCGTGGACAAGATGGCGAAGATTCCGACGGGCTCCGGCGGCCCGATGGCATCGGATGTGCCAAAAACGCCAATTCTCATCGAGAAAGCAAGCGTCGTCAGCCAATAAATAGAACGACTCCTTCTTTGAAAAACGAAACGCTGTTCATCTCCGATCTCCATCTCAGTGGTGCACGCCCAGAAATTACGCAGCGTTTCTTAAGGTTTTTGGAACTCCGCGTACGCCGCTCTGCCGAGCGGCTGTACGTCCTAGGAGACCTTTTCGATGCCTATCTCGGTGACGACGACAATTTCTCCCCTAACCGAGAAGTCAAGTCCGCGTTCAGGCAGCTTACCGATTGCGGCACTAACGTGTACTTTCAGCACGGTAATCGGGATTTTCTGCTCGGGGAGAGGTTCGCTCGGGAAACCGGTGTCAGTTTGCTAGATGACTATGAAGTCATCGATCTCTACGGAGTACCCACTTTAATTACCCATGGGGACCTCCTTTGTACCGATGATGTTCAGTATCAGAAAGCGCGCGAACGCATCCGAACCGAGGCATGGAAACAATCTGCCTTATCGAAACCGCTTTGGTTGCGCCGCCTATACGCGCGTTGGTATCGCTTCAAAAGCGGTCTTGATAAAAAAGGCAAAACTGCAGAAATCATGGACATCAACCCTGCAGCAGTCAGATCAACGATGGGGCATTATGGTGTGGATCGCTTAATTCACGGCCATACTCACCGTCCCGCAGTCCATGAGTTAGAGATCGAGAATAAACGATGCCAGCGCTTCGTCTTGCCTGAATGGGGAAACAGCGAAACGGTCTTATGCTGGAATCAGACGGGTTTCCATACAGAAGTCATTGAATGGTGAGAGTCGCTTTCCTTCCCTGGAAAGGCAGTCATCTGGTTTCATTTCATCCCTAGTGCTTACATCCACAAGCCCCCATGCCACAGCCATGTCCTGGACTAAATGTGGATTCTTTCTTGGCGCCGGCGCCGTGCACCGCCGGAGCCGATAGTTTTTTCCGTACTTCGCCGCCGCAATCGGGGCACTTCGGTGCCGCCTCGCTGATTTTGTGCATGGCGGTGAATTCATGTTTGCAGGCTTCGCACTGATAGTCATAAGTTGGCATAGCAATGATCCTCAATAAAAATCGGCAGAAGAGTTGTTTCCAGAAATAAGTAAGAAGAAATTAGAACGGCTTGAGCGTCGCCAGAAGGACGATCGCAAACAAGAACAAAACCGGCACTTCATTCATCCAGCGGAAGAAAATATGGCTGTGATAGTTACGATCATACTTCAGATCGTGCAGCCATTTTCCGCATAAAGCGTGATAGCCGATCAATAATCCGAGCAAGAACAATTTAACGCGCAGCCAACCGCTATCACCATAGGCTTCCCAAGCATAATCGTGGAGCATCCATATGCCGAACCCGAGTGTCAGTATCATTCCGGGAGTCATGATCCCGAAATAGAGCTTACGCTCCATGATCTTGAAACGCTCCACGCTAACGGCATCGGCACTCATCGCGTGATAAACGAACAAGCGAGGGAGATAAAACAAACCGGCAAACCAAGTCACCATGAAGATGAGATGAAAGGCTTTTAGCCACATTGCTTACACTTCTCCGAGCATCTGCTCGATTCTCTCGCGGAGCTTCCGCGCATCGATTCGCCCCAACTGGTGCATCACAATATGGCCGTCCGGAGTGATCAAAAAGCTATTTGGAACCAGCCGAACCTGATCGAACGTTTCCGCTAAATGTCCAAGTGGATCCAGCGCTACGGGATAAGGCAACTGCTTCGCTTCGGCTAAGCTTAAGACTCGGCTCGGTAAGTCATAAGGCATAGCGACCGAGATCAATTTGAAACCCTGCCCGGAAAGCTCTCGGTATAGCCTAGCCAAATCTGGCATTTCCTCGATGCACGCCCGGCAATCGCTAGCCCAGAATGTAACCAATACCGGATGGCCGCGAAGCTCTTGTAAGCGAATGTGCTCACCCTTGATCGTGACGAACTCGGCATTCGGAGCGCTCTGCTTGAAACCCCACTGGTATAGGCCGAGGCTTGCCGCCACGACGATGGCTAATGCGATAGGCCAGATTTTAATTTTGTTCATAAGCCGACCGGAGGGAAGACCGTTGAAAGACGGTTCCCCTCCGGCCCATTCCAGCCTGGTCAGTCTTCCAACTGCTGAATGCCGTCCAGGAACCAAGTCGGCTGACGGCTGAGCTTCGGCCGTACGAAGTGCCAAACTTCGCGCACTTGTGCAGGTCTTTCCTCCGGAGATTCGCGCATGATCACGTCGAACAGTACAGTCGCCTCTCGGTCCGTACCCAAGTCGCGCACCTCGAGAAGCTCCACTTCGATCTTGAGCAACTCCGTCCTGTTGCCCTCGGCTCCGCGGGCTCTTAGCTGATCCTGAAGCTCGCCGAACACCTTATCGGTGGTCAAAGCCCTCAACTGAGCCAAATCTCCCTCGTCCCATGCTTTCTGCATCATCTCGTAGGCGGCTTTTGCACCGGAAAGGAAGGCAGCCGAATCGAAATCGGCCGGAATCGCATTGGACTGACCAACCATATTGGCAGTTTGCCCCGAAGACGAAGCGCCGCGTCCCTTACCGAACAGCAGATCGGTATTGAAACCCGAATTACTCGCTTGTCCGGGGTCGGCCTGACGCTGGTAAGCGTGATCGAATTCCGGGTTCCGAGCCGAATCGTTCGCCGAATAATATCCGCTCGCAGTTGCCGGTCCGCCCGATTCGGCTCGCCGCCGCGCGGCGAAGAACTTGAACAGCATGAATGCGATCAGCGCGAAAACCAAAATATCGAGGAAATTGAGATGCTCGAAGGCTCCGCCGAACAGAAGAGCGCCCAACAAGCCGCCCAAGGCCAGGCCGCCCAGCATTCCCATGAATCCGCCCCGTCTCGACATCGCCTCGCGCGCGGCCTGGTTCCTTTGAGTCGACGACTGATACGCCTGTTGCTGGGTCGGAGACGCGGATTGCGTCATATCGGTAGAGCGCTTATAGGGCTCGCTGTATGAGGGGCGACTGCCGAACGACTTGCCGCCGCCCATGCGCTTGGCATACGCATCGCCTGTTCCGGATAGCGCCAAGGAAAACCCGATCAATATGCTCAAAACCAATCCGGTTAGTTTCTTCATCGATAACCCATCTGTGTAGCCAAGAAATTAGATATGTCTGTTATATGGTAACGAATATTCAAAAATCAACCTTTGCATCAGTCCCGCGCGTTAGACCATCTCAGGATAGGTAGGTTTGCAATAACTGATAACACGCTTCTAGCGCCCCCAAATGAGCGATTTCGTATCCGTGAGTGTTGTCTGCCGGAAACCCCAGACATGCGGCTTTTGGCACGTGGCCCGCTTTCATCGTCACGGACGCATCGCTGCCGAATTGACTCAACACGGCGTATTGCACGGCGACGCCGGATTTACGCGCTGCCTCCGCAAGACGTTGATTCAGCGTTTCGTCGTACATGCCATAACCGTCCTGGGACAGCAGCACGGGCTCTTCGTCGCTTTCGATCGGATATTCCGCTGATTTCGGGGCAATTTCGATGGCAATCAGCTCATCGACCCGTTTCTGTCGGGTGTAATAGAGCGCGCCGATCGCCCCCACCTCTTCTTGTGCGGAAAACACCAGATCCAAATTCGCCGCAGGAGTTTTCAGCGTCTCCGCCAGCAATAAAAGAATTGCGACAGCCGCCTTGTTGTCCAGAGCATAACTGGCAATGTAATCCCCCATCCGAAACGGCGCCTTCCGATGTCTGCCAATGACCATTCGCGTTCCTGGACGCACCCCGGCTTCTATGAGTTCCGACTTGCTCAGTTTGGTATCGAGCCAAACGGTATCCCATTTCGGCGGTTTATCCTCCTCGTAGACTTTTTGGGGCGATTCATGGCAGACATGTCGCGAACCGAAACTCAGAATCGCCGGAATCGTCAATCGGTCGCCGAGCAGATCCACGACCCCTTCCCCGTAGACCCATGGGAAAGCTCCGCCGAGCTTGCGAGCCTCTACCTTGCCGTCTTTGCGCACGCGCTTTACGATGCCGCCGATTTCGTCTTTGTGTGCGGTGATCGCAGTGGTACGGATGGAACTTGCTCCCCGAAGACTCGCGATAATGTTGCCGGCATCGTCTTGGGCCGCCTCAACGCCGATGGAATTGAGTCGCGATAGGATAAATGCGTCGATCTCCTGTTCCGCTCCGCTTGGCGAATGGCAAAGCACGAGATCTGAAATGAGGCGAAAAAGTCTGTCTCGAAACGGCTCCCGCATGAAAAACCCCCCATACTTCAAACTATTACACGTCTAGGAAAAACTACTGTACCATTTCCTAGTCCAACTACCCGATTATGTCCTAGCAAAGGAGACCATTATGAATCAAGTCAATCCGGTCTACACTCGCGCTGCTGCCGGTGTACTGGAAACCAACAAAGTCCTCCGTAACACTTATGCTTTGCTGGCCATGACGCTGACCTTCAGCGCGTTCACGGCGGGTTTGTCGATGGCCCTGGAGCTACCTCATCCCGGAGTGCTTCTGACCTTGATCGGATACTTCGGCTTGCTGTTCCTGGTTTCCAAGTTTCAGAACAGTACCCTGGGACTCGTATTCGTATTCGCCCTCACCGGCTTCATGGGGCTGACCCTAGGACCGATTCTCAATATTTATTTGACCCATTTCGGTAATGGCGCACAGATGGTGATGACCGCTTTGGGCGGCACCGGGGCGATTTTCTTAGGACTGTCGGCGTACGCCCTGACCACGAGGAAGGACTTCAGCTTTTTGGGCGGCATGCTGACGGCCGGTATCCTGGTCGCATTCCTGGCCGGGCTCGCTGCACTATTTCTCCCCGACATGCCGGGACTCCATATCGCCGTGTCCGCAATGTTCATCGTTTTGATGGCGGGTCTCATTCTTTATCAGACCAGCGAGATCGTAAATGGCGGCGAGCGTAATTACATTCTCGCCACAGTGACGCTGTATGTCTCGATTTTCAATCTTTTCACCAGTCTCCTTCAATTGCTTGGAGTTTTTGGCGGAGACGAATAACTTCGGATTCTCGTCAAAATCGGTCGGAGCGGGTATTAGCCCGCTCCGGCATTTAAGCTTAATTCGTTCGTGATCGGTCCGCCGCATCCGACCGTGTCCTTCGCTCCAATTCTCGCTTAATCATCTCGCCGCCCGTTAGCGCTACGAACCAAGCGCCGAAGATTACGGGGTGCTTGTGGTATCCTATCGCCCCGTTTTCCGCTTCGTTGAATCCATGCAGCTTCCTAATCTCGACTCGGCCCGTGTCGTGGTCGTCGGCGACTTAATGCTCGATCGTTATTGGCACGGCGGCACCTCGCGCATTTCACCCGAGGCCCCGGTCCCGGTCGTATTGGTCAATAGTGTCGAGGAACGACTCGGCGGCGCGGCTAACGTAGCTCTCAACATCGCGACTTTTGGAGCACAAACCAGCCTTATCGGTTATTGCGGGCGCGACGAAGCCGGACAAAACCTTATCGCTCTCCTGCAAATCGCCGGCATCGATTGCGTCGTGGAGCAAATCCCGGGAGTTCCGACGATCACCAAGCTCAGAGTGCTGAGCCGGCATCAACAGCTCATTCGGCTGGACTTCGAAGACCGCTTTCATGATGTCGCATCGACCCACCTCCTCGAAAATTTCGCCGGGAAATTGACTGAAGCCGATGTCGTGGTGCTCTCCGACTACGGCAAGGGAACGCTCGATTCGGTTCAGGAATTGATTCGGCTCGCCGGACAGGCAGGCAAGGTTGTTTTGGTGGACCCAAAGGGCACCGATTTCGACCGATATCGCGGAGCTACCGTCATCACCCCCAATCGCAGCGAATTTGAAGCCGTGGTCGGACCTTGCCGGGATGACCATGAGCTTGTGGATAAGGGATTCACTTTGCTTGAACGGCTCGAATTGTCGGCGCTTTTGATTACCCGCGGCGAACACGGGATGACTTTGCTGCAACGCGGCGAATCGCCCCGGCATTTGCCAGCCCATGCCAAAGAGGTCTACGATGTGACCGGAGCCGGCGATACCGTCATATCGACGCTCGCCGCCGCTTTGGCGGCGGGCGCATCGCTGGAGGATGCCACCGGTCTCGCAAATCTCGCCGCAGGAATCGCCGTAGGCAAGCTAGGGACGGCAACCGTGACTCTCGAAGAATTGGATTATGCCCTGCATGGTCAGCGCGCCCATCATCGCGGCGTGATCGAACTCGATGAACTTTTGCCCTTGCTCGGCGCATCGCGTCGCAACGGCGAAAAGGTCGTCGTCACCAACGGTTGCTTCGACATCTTGCATCCCGGCCATATTCAATATCTTCAGCAGGCCCGGGCTCTGGGAGATCGGCTTATCGTGCTGGTCAACAGCGACGGCTCGGTAAAGCGGCTCAAGGGCAACAGCCGCCCGGTCAATCCGCTGGAACATCGTATGACGATGCTGGCGGCTCTCGAATGCGTCGATTGGGTCGTACCGTTCGATGACGATACGCCGCGCGATGTCATTGGGCGCCTGCTGCCCGATATTCTCGTGAAAGGCGGCGATTACAAAGACATCCGCGAAATCGCAGGCCACGATCATGTTTTGGCCAACGGAGGAGAAGTCAGAATTCTCGATTTCATCGGCGATTATTCGACCACCCGGATCATTCAAGCCATACGCAATACCTGAATATGTCTGAACGTGCCCGTCTAATGGATAAAACGGTGGACGCTCTTCGCGTTCCTCCTTATTCCATCCACGCCGAGCAATCCGTTCTAGGCGGTCTTATGCTCGACAACCAAACTTGGGATGTCGTGGCTGACCGCGTGGGAGAAGAGGATTTCTACCGCAGGGATCACAAACTCATATTCCGCGCCATTAAGCAGCTCGCGGAAAAACAGACCCCGTTCGACGTCGTCACCCTGTCGGAAGTCCTCGAAAAAACCGGCTCGCTGGAAGAGGCAGGAGGGCTCGCCTATCTCGCGATGATGGCCAAGGAAACCCCCAGCGCGGCCAACATCTCGTCCTATGCCGATATCGTCCGCGAAAAGTCGGTATTGCGGCAGTTGATCCATGCCGGTACTGAAATCGCCGACTCTGCCTTCCAGCCGGAAAATCGCGACTTGGCCTTGTTGCTCGAAACGGCTGAGCAGAAAGTTTTTCAAATCGCCGATCAGCGACGGCGCGGAGGCGTCGGCTTCAAGCCGATCAAGTCGCTGCTGTCGGCCGCCATCGACCGGATCGAAATGCTCTTTCACAAGGAGGGGCACATCACCGGGGCTAGCACCGGTTTCACCGATTTCGATGACATGACCTCGGGCCTGCAAGCCTCCGATCTCATCATCATCGCCGGTCGGCCTTCCATGGGAAAAACCACTTTCGCCATGAACATCGCCGAAAACGTGGCCATCAAGGAGCAGATTCCGGTGGCTGTGTTCAGCATGGAAATGCCGGGCGAACAATTGGCCATGCGTATGATGTCCTCCTTAGGTCGCATCGATCAGCACCGGGTGCGGACCGGCAAGTTGGAAGACGACGAATGGCCGCGCATGACCTCCGCGATCAACATTTTGGCTGAAACCAAGCTGTTCATCGACGACACGCCTGCCCTGACGCCCACCGAAGTGCGCGCCCGCTGCCGCCGCCTGGCACGCGAACACGGGCAACTCGGACTGGTAGTACTGGATTACCTTCAGCTCATGCAGTGCTCCGGCGGCGAAAACCGGGTGGCGGAGATCTCGGAAATTTCCCGCTCGCTCAAGGCGCTGGCCAAGGAATTGAACGTGCCGGTGATTGCCCTCTCTCAGCTCAACCGTAACCTGGAACAGCGCCCCAACAAGCGTCCGGTACCCTCGGACCTGCGCGAGTCCGGCTCCATCGAGCAGGACGCGGACCTGATCGTGTTCATCTACCGCGACGAGGTCTATCACCCCGACTCCGCCGACAAGGGCACCGCCGAGATCATCATCGCCAAGCAACGTAATGGTCCTATCGGCACTGTGCGCCTCACCTTCCTCGGCCAATACACACGCTTCGAAAACTTCATCTCGGATCCGTACGCGGGCGAGGACTTTTAAGCATGATTCTTTCTGCCTATGCCGAGCTCGATTTGGCAGCAGTCACGCATAATTTGGCGCGTATCCGGACTTTTGCACCGAAAGCGAAAATCATGGCGGTCATCAAGGCCAATGCCTACGGCCATGGGCTGATTCGAATCGCCAAGACCTTGACCGATGTAGACGCTTTCGCGGTGGCTCGCCTCGGTGAAGGTATTGCTCTGCGGGACGCAGGAATACGACAGCGCATTGCCGTGCTGCAAGGCTTTGTCGATCGGGAAGAACTGGAGCTCCATATTCGCTACGGATTGGAGCCCGTAATCCATTCCCCGACTCAGGTGGAACTTCTGGAGCAGATTGCTTCGACGGAACCGGTATCGGTTTGGTTGAAACTGGATACCGGCATGCATCGGCTCGGCTTGCTGGCAGACGAATTCGCATCCTGTTATTCAAGACTGCAAAGTTGTCGCACAGTGCGTCAGCCTATTCCCGTGATGACCCACTTAGCCAATGCCGACGTTTTGCAAGATGCCATTACCGGAAAACAGCTGGATTGCTTCAAAAGCACACTTCATGACATACATACCGAATGCAGCATCGCCAATTCGGCCGGACTCCTGGCTTGGGATGCCGCGCGCGTGGAATGGGTCCGCCCGGGTATTGCTCTTTATGGCGTGTCGCCGTTTGACGGCCGTACCGGCCCGGACGAGGGCCTCAAATCGGTCATGACCTTCCGAAGCCGACTCATCGCCATAAAGAATCTGGATGCCGGCGACGCCGTAGGTTATGGCGGCGATTGGATTTGTCCGCGTCCGACGCGCCTCGGAATCGTCTCGGTCGGCTACGGCGATGGTTATCCGCGCCATGCACAGTCGGGCACGCCGGTGCTGGTTTGCGGCCGGCGGGTATACCTGGTCGGACGCGTTTCCATGGATATGATCAGCCTCGATCTCACGGATTGTCCTGACGCTCGGGTTGGGGATGAAGTCACATTATGGGGCAAAGGTTTACCCATCGAGGAAATTGCCAGCCATGCCTCGACAATTCCCTACGCGTTGCTTTGCGGCGTTACGCCACGGGTTAAAATGGTCGAGCGATGGGAATAGCACGTATTTCTTGATGGGCGTGTTCGGCCGATAATTGGCCGTCATCCAAATCGAAGACGTGACGCAGAGGAGCCGCTGTGGCCGAACGCATCGCCAAACCTCAAGTTGGTTCCCCCGACCCGGAGCTTAGAACGTCGCCGATTCTGGAGGAATTCGACGACGACTATCTCGTGTTAAAACAGCAAGTACCCGGCGAGCCCGTCTGTTATTTCAACGACAAAAAGTATCCTCATGGTACTTATGTCTGTAGCGGCGATACGCTTCTGCGCTGCGACTACGGCATTTGGATCAGAATCGGATCCTGCGACCCGGCCAATCCTTAATGTCACTGCAATGGCAGCCTTGCTCCACTGAAGAAGGGATAACACTATGCCGCAGCACCTTACAGACGAACAGATCGAAGCGTTCCGCAAAAGACTCCAGACGCGTCTTTCAGAACTAAGCCGAGGAGTTCAGGAAGAAGTCATTCGCTCAGATAATCAGCATTTCGCCGATGTAGCCGGCGAAGTGCATGACCCGGAAGAAGCCTCGGTAGCCAACTTGGTGATCGATGTGGAACTGCAAACCATTGATCGACACATTCAAGAAATCCGCGAGATAGAAGCCGCTCTCATCCGTATCGGCAGTCGCGAATTTGGAATTTGCGTCGATTGCGAGCAGCCGATCGCTTTAGCGCGGCTCGAGGCGAATCCCACGGCCGAGCGCTGCATCGCCTGTCAGAGCGTTTACGAGAAGGAACAAGCATTGACCCATTCGCCAACTCTGTAAGATTCTCGCTCATTCAGCACCTTTATAAGCTAAGCCCGTGCCGTCGGAAACGCCAAGACATTATCGATAGATTCCGCTCGCATCATAATCATCAGCAGGCGATCTATTCCCAAGGCTATACCCGAGCAATCCGGCAGACCGCTCCTGAGCGCCGCCAGCAAACGCTCGTCTTTGGCCGGCAAAGGCAGACCGTTTTCTCTGCGGACCACTAAATCCCGATCAAAGCGTTCTTCCTGCTCGATGGCATCGGCCAACTCGTAAAACCCGTTGCCCAATTCCAATCCTCCGAGAAAGATCTCCACTCGTTCGACCACGAGAGGATCGCCGAGCTTTATCCGTGCGAGAGAGGGAAGAAAAGCAGGGAAGTCGTAAACGAAAGTGACCCGACCTCGCCCGAGGCGGGGTTGGACCAGATGGCTAAAGAGCAAATCGAGCCAAAGGGAACGATTGTCGCCGCAAAGTGCTTCAGCTTCGGGTAAGCCCTGGGCCTTTGAGCACTCGGCGAGTTCCCTGAACGAAGCCAATAATGGATCGACGCCGACATACTCGCGAAAAAGTTCGCGATAACTCAGTCGCTCGGACGATTCCAGATTCAGATCATCACGGCAGATTTCTCCTAGCAGCGCATCAATCTCGTCGATCAATTGAGCTAAATCAAATCCCACCCTGTACCACTCTAGAAGTGTAAACTCGGGATTGTGATGGCGACCCGCCTCTTCGTTCCGAAACGCTTTGCAGATCTGATAGATCGAGCCGCTGCCTGCCGCCAGCAGGCGTTTCATCGCGAACTCTGGCGAGGTTTGCAGATAAAGCCGGTCGCTCTCGGCACCGCCGGGTCGACGCAAAACGGTCGTGAAAGGATGGAGATTCGGATCGGTAACACCGGCCCGGCAAAGCAGTGGAGTCTCAACCTCCAAAACGTTTCTTGCAGCAAAGAAACGTCGAATTGTTGCCAGCAAACCCGCCCGCGTCTCGAGTGCGGCCAACGGACAACTGGGGCGCCATTCCGCCATCATCAGAAAAATAGCTCAGCTCGACGTCAGCGAATACGGCGGACGCGAAGTGTCCGCCGTACAGAGTGAAAAAGATGCTATTTGACTCGCGAGACGTACTCGCCGGTGCGGGTGTCAACCTTGATCACCTCTCCGGTTTGCACGAAAAGAGGTACCCTAACGACCGCCCCGGTGTCCAGAGTGGCTGGTTTTCCGCCGCCGCCGGATGTATCGCCGCGTATGCCGGGATCGGTTTCAACAATCGTCAACTCCACGAAATTAGGCGGTGTGACGGAAATAGGTGTGCCGTTGTACAAGGTAACGATGCACACATCCTGCTCTTTGAGCCATTTCTTGGCATCGCCCACCGTATTGGTATCCGCGGCATACTGTTCGAAACTCTCCGGAACCATAAAGTGCCACTGCTCGCCGTCGTTATACAAATACTGCATTTCCGTATCGACGACGTCCGCACCCTCCAATGTTTCTCCGGATTTGAACGTGCGTTCGATGACACGGCCGGTCTTGAGATTACGCAGCTTTACGCGGTTAAATGCCTGCCCTTTGCCCGGCTTGACGAATTCGTTTTCGATGATTGAACACGGATCGCCATCGAGCATTACTTTTAAACCGCCCCTGAATTCATTGGTGCTGAATGTCGCCATTCTCTCCTCGTTCGCTTCAGTTAACCCAAAAAAATACCACGCATTATAATGTAGGGCTTTGCCCTAAGAAACCCGCTGTCTCTATGAAAACCCTCTGGCAGGCCGAGTTGGCCGATTCTTTTATCAAGCCCGCCGACCTCTTCGCTTTCTTGGAATTGGATGAAGCCTATCGACCGGAATTCCAGCAGGCAACGGACCATTTTTCGTTTCGCGTTACGCAGAGCTATGCCCGGCGCATGAGCAAGCGGAATCTTCGCGATCCGCTTTTGCTTCAAGTATTGCCCGACGCCCAGGAACTTATCGATCATCCGAATTTTGCAAATGATCCGGTGGGAGACTTAAAAGCTATTACCGCCCCTGGCGTACTGCATAAATACCACGGGCGGGTCTTGCTGATCACTACCGGTGCCTGCGCCATCCACTGCCGCTATTGCTTTAGACGAAATTTTCCGTATGACGCAAACATGATCGGCAAACGACAGGAGCAGGATGCTCTCGACGTCATTCGAAGCGACCGAAGCATCAACGAAGTGATCCTCAGTGGCGGTGATCCTTTGGTGTTAAGCGATGAACGTTTAGCCCAGTTGATCCGTAAAATCGGAGAGATACAACAGATCAGACGACTCCGAATTCATACCCGCCTTCCCATTGTTTTACCAAGCCGCATTACAGCCGAGCTCATCGCCGCATTGACGGAAACTCACCTGAACGGCGTGATCGTCATTCATGCCAATCATCCCAACGAGTTTGATCGTGACGTAAGGGATGCATTGCATGCACTCCAAAAGGCCGGGATTTCGCTGCTCAATCAAACCGTCTTATTGAAAGGCGTGAACGACGATGCCGGAATCCTTGTTCGGCTGAGCGAAACGCTTTTCGAAAACGGCGTGCTGCCGTATTACTTGCACCTATTGGACAAAGCCAAGGGAACCAGCCATTTCGACCTATCGATAGAAGAAGCGTTGGCGATTTACCAAATCATGCGGGAATCATTGCCCGGCTATTTGCTTCCCAGACTGGTTCGGGAGGAGGCAGGCCGACCGTACAAGACGCCGGTCGGATAAGAGTTGCAAGATCCTGAAAGAAGCCGCCAGCGGAGCCGGAACCCCGCCGCGTCGGTATACCGCCTTAATCGACGGCTTTCATGCTGAGACGAACTCTTCCCTGACGGTCAATCTCGAGCACTTTTACTTTGACGATATCGCCTTCGGCCAGCTTGTCACTGACTTTTTCCACGTGCTCGTCCGAAATCTGCGAAATATGGACCAGTCCATCCTTGCCGGGGAGAATCGTTACGAATGCACCAAAATCCATCAGCCTCGCTACCCGGCCTTCGTAAACCTTTCCAACCTCGACTTCAGCTGTGATCGCCTCGATACGGCGACGCGCCTCCATTCCGGCTTCCTTATCGACCGAAGCTACCTTTACGACACCGTCATCGCTGATGTCGATGCTGGCGCCCGTCTCTTCGGTGATCGCCCGAATCGTCGCACCGCCTTTGCCGATCACATCCCGAATCTTACTCGGATCGATGGTGAAACTCATGATGCGCGGCGCGAAGTCCGACATTTCCTTCCTAGGTGCCGGCAATGCTTCCGCCATCTTCTCCAGGATATGCAAACGCCCTGCTTTCGCTTGATCGAGCGCCTGACGCATGATTTCCGGCGTAATCCCGTCGATCTTGATGTCCATTTGCAAAGCGGTTACGCCACTGCTGGATCCGGCGACCTTAAAATCCATATCGCCCAGGTGATCCTCGTCGCCCATGATGTCCGAGAGCACCGCAAAACGATCGCCCTCTTTGATCAAACCCATGGCGATCCCGGCAACCGGCGCCTTGGTCGGGACGCCCGCATCCATCAGCGCCAAGCTGGTTCCGCAGACCGAGGCCATGGAACTGGAGCCATTGGACTCGGTAATTTCAGAAACGACTCGAATCACGTATGGAAAGCTCTCGGGACTAGGCATGACCGCCTGCACCCCGCGCTTCGCCAGCCTGCCGTGTCCGATTTCCCGGCGTTTCGGCGCGCCGATAGGACCGATCTCTCCCACGCAGAAAGGCGGGAAATTGTAATGCAACATGAAGGATTCTTTATATTCTCCTTCGATCGCATCGATCAATTGAGCATCGCGCCCCGTACCCAGAGTGGCGACCACCAGAGCCTGAGTCTCGCCACGGGTGAACAGCGCGGAACCGTGAGTCCGCGGCAGCACACCGGCACGTATCGTAATCGGCCGAACGGTTTTCAAATCCCGCCCGTCGATGCGCTTGGACTCGTTCAGAATCCGCCAGCGGACTACATCCGATTCCAACTTCTCCAACATGCCCCGAACAGCGCTTTCGGCATAACTCCCGTCTGCGGTCAAAGCGTCTACCGTCGCCTTGCGAATCTCTCTGAGTTTCTGCTGGCGGGTCTGCTTATCGGCTGTCTGATAGGCTTCGGCAATCTGTGCCGCGGATGCGTCCTTTACGGTTTGATACAAGGCCGCATTGGCGACGGGTGGCTCCCAGCTCCAAGGCGTGACACCGACGGTCTCGGCCAGTTCATGGATCGCCTTGATAGCCGCCTGCATATGTTCGTGACCGAACAGCACGGCTCCGAGCATGACTTCTTCCGGGAGCATATCGGCCTCGGATTCGACCATCAGAACCGCCTTTTCCGTACCGGCAACTACCAGGTCTAGCTTGGATTGTTTAAGAGCCGAACTGGAAGGATTAAGCACGAATTGACCATCGACATACCCGACGCGCGCCGCGCCAATCGGCCCTTGGAAAGGCATACCGGAAAGCACAAGAGCCGCGGATGCCCCCAACATGGAAGGAATGTCCGGATCGATCTCGGGATTCAGAGAAAGAACCGTAGCAACGACCTGAACCTCGTTGGTGAATCCTTCCGGAAAAAGCGGACGAATAGGCCGGTCGATCAATCGCGCGGTGAGGGTTTCCTTCTCGCTCGGCCGCCCCTCACGTTTGAAAAAGCCGCCGGGGATGCGACCCGCCGCATAGGCCTTTTCCTGGTAGTTAACGGTCAGGGGAAAGAAATCGGTCTCGGGCGACGCCTCTTTCTCGCCAACGACAGTGACCAGAACCACGGTTCCGGCCATATCTACCATAACAGCGGCATCCGTCTGACGCGCAATTTCGCCGGTTTCGAACGTAACGAGATATTCGCCGTACTTAAACTGTTTCCGAATCGGATTCACAATAATACCTTTACCGGGTGAACAACTATTTACGTAGACCCAATCTTTCAATCAGAGTCCGATAACGGTCGGAGTCCTTGTTCTTCAAATAATCCAATAACTTGCGACGCTGGTTAACCAAGCGCAATAGGCCGCGCCGCGAATGATGATCTTTCTTGTGTTTAGCGAAGTGCGGAGTCAGGTAATTGATCCGAGCGGTGAGTAGTGCCACCTGAACTTCCGGCGAACCGGTGTCGTTTGCCGCGCGTTGGTACTCTTGCACCACAGCGCTCTTTTCTGCTGCTTCAAAGGCCATTTTCTTATCTCCTAAATAATTTGGTTAATTTAATAAACTTACAATTTTAACTGTAGCTCCGGATAGGTTTCAATCGAAAAGCCACCCGACTCCGGATAACGGACGACCTAAAAACCCTAGTGGAGAGTAAAAGCCTTAAGAATTGTCCTGAACCGCTCTGACTAAACGTCGCGGCGCTACTCGTCCATCGTCAAGAATCTCACCCACTCCCATAAAAGCCGATTGTCGTGCGTACAATCTAACCCATCCGTGGACCGGCGCTTTAGGAACCAGAACGGCTTGGCCCTTTCGTACATAAAAACCGAGTTCGTCGCTCAGTTGAACTGCCGGCAAGCTCGATATGATGCGGTCCATCGGCAGGACTAGTCCTAGCAACTCCTCTTCAGCGAGTGTTTCCATGCTGTCCAGCGTGTGAGAATCGGACACCGATAAATCTCCCACACCCGTGCGTCTCAACACCTCGACATGGCCGCCGCATCCCAGCGATTTACCAATATCCTCGGCAAGGGTCCGAATATACGTACCTTTAGAGCACTCAACGTTCAGTTCCAGGCTCGACGAATCGAAATCCAGGAGCTTCAACTCATGAATGACCACCCGACGGGGCTCCCGCTCCACCTCAATGCCTTGCCGGGCCAAATCATAAAGGCGCCGCCCTTGATGCTTAAGCGCTGAGTACATGGGCGGAACCTGAAGGATCTCGCCGCGGAAACCTGCCAGGGCCTGTTCAAGCGCATCCTCGCTCAATGGCGGCACGGCCTTTGTCTCGATGATCTCTCCTTCGGAATCGCCGGTAAGTGTTGTTACTCCCAGCCTGACTGTCACTTGGTAACGCTTGTCCGTATTCAGGAGAAAACCTGACAATTTCGTCGCTTCACCCAAACAAATCGGGAGCAAACCGCTAGCAAGTGGATCGAGGCTACCGGTATGGCCGGCTTTTCGCGCTTTCAATATTCGTTTGACCTTCTGCAAGGCCGCATTCGATGTCATGCCGGAGGCTTTATCCAGCAGAACAACGCCGTTAATGGTGCGCAAATCGCTGTGACGACTCATATACGTCTATGCCTCGTCCTTCGGCTCTTCATGCAGCCGGTCCAGGAGAGCATCCATACGCATGCCGCGCTCGATCGAGTCATCATAGATGAAGTGAATCTCAGGCATATTTCGAATGCGAAGGCGCTTTCCCAGTTCGCGGCGAAGCATGGGGACCGTTGTCGATAAAAGGGCCACGCATTTCTCAGCCGGTTCCTTCGCTCCCAAGAAGGTCACGAACACCTTGGCGACGGCAAGATCGCGACTGACCACAGTATCACTCACGGTGATCATTCCAAGGCGCGGCTCTTTCACCTGCGTTCGGATAAGATCGGCTAATTCCCTCTGCAACTGCGAGGCTACCCGGTCGCTCCGCTTAAACTCTCTTGGCATATGGCTTAGACCGTCTCGATACTGAATCGTCTAGCGTTGCACTTGCACTTTTTCGAACACTTCGATTTGGTCGCCCACCTTGATGTCGTTGTAGTTCTTGATGCCCATACCGCACTCCATACCCGCCTTAACTTCACTGACATCCTCTTTGAAGCGGCGCAAAGAGTCCAGTTGGCCTTCAAAAACCACCACATTGTCTCGTAATACGCGGATGGGTAAATTCCGCTTTACGTGGCCATCCAACACCATGCAACCGGCAATGGCACCGAACTTCGGATGTCGAAATACGTCTCGAACCTCAGCAACGCCGACAATCTGCTCCTTGAACTCGGGCTCCAGCATTCCGTTGATGGATTTTTTGATCTCGTCGATCACATCGTAAATCACACTGTAATAGTGCAAATCGATGCCCCGCTCCTCGATGATTTTGCGCGCGCCCGCGTCGGCACGGACATTGAATCCGATGATAATGGCGTTGGACGCGAGGGCAAGATTGGCGTCGGACTCATTGATACCGCCAACACCACCGGCGATGACCTTCACTTTGACCTTGTCGGTTGAAAGATCCGTCACCGAAGCTCTCAGAGCTTCGAGGCTACCTTGTACATCGGCCTTGATGATCAGGTTCAGATCCACACTCTCGCCACTTTCCATGCGTGAGAATACATCCTCAAGCTTGGTGGCCTGCTGAGCCGCCAGCTTGCTGAAACGAAGCTTTTCTTCGCGTTGCAAGGCAATTTCACGTGCCTTCCGCTCGTCCGCAACGACGATGAAGTCATCGCCGGCGTTCGGCGCACCCGACAACCCTAGTACCTCGACAGGCATCGACGGTCCGGCCTCTTTTACCGGCTTGCCGTTTTCGTTGAACATCGCCCTGACCCGGCCGAACTCCATGCCGCACAAGATAAAATCGCCCTTTCTGAGCTGACCCCGTTGCACGAGAATGTCCGCCACGGGCCCTCGCCCTTTCTCGAGTTTCGATTCCAATACCACGCCGCTTGCGGGTATCTCGAAAGGTGCCTTGAGCTCGAGGACCTCAGCCTGCACGAGAATGGCGTCGAGCAGCGCATCGATACCCTGGCCGGTCTTGGCGGAGACGTTCACAAACTGGGTGTCGCCGCCCCATTCCTCGGGAACCACATTTAGACCGGTGAGCTCCTGTTTTACCCGATCCGGATCGGCTTCCGGCTTATCGACTTTATTAACCGCCACGACAAGGGGAACGTTAGCGGCACGGGAATGTTCCACGGCCTCCCGAGTTTGCGGCATCACGCCGTCATCAGCCGCGACCACCAGCACCACGATATCCGTGACCTTGGCTCCGCGTGCACGCATCGCAGTAAACGCGGCATGGCCTGGCGTATCCAGAAAGGTCACGGCGCCGTGATCCGTTTTGACCTGATATGCGCCGATGTGCTGGGTAATGCCACCAGCTTCGCTGGCAGCGACTCGGCTCTTGCGAATATAGTCGAGCAACGAGGTCTTGCCATGGTCGACGTGTCCCATGATGGTGACTACTGGAGCTCTCGGCAATTGCTCGACCTCTGAGGCTACCGACATAGTCGCCATAATCTCGGCCTCAAGAGCGTTCTCGACCTGCGGCACCGCTTTATGCCCCGACTCTTCGACCACCAAAGTGGCGGTATCTTGATCGAGCACCTGATTGATGGTGGCCATGACCCCCATGCCCATCAATGTCTTGATGACTTCGGTCGCCTTGACGGACATCCGTTGAGCCAAATCCGATACCGTGATGGATGCAGGAATGGCAACCTCGCGCACCATTGGAGCAGTTGGTTTTTCAAACCCATGTTTGACTTCCGGAAATGTAACCGGACCCTTAGTAACTTTAAGCTTTTTCTTTTTCTCTTTTTTTGAATCATCGAGGCCAAAGGGTTCACGAAGCCCCTCGCCTCGGCCTTTAATGCTCGTTCCCGGTTTCTTTTTGGCGCCGCCGCGCTTGGCGTCGGATTCCAGATGACGCGGAAGCTCTATTTCTTCCCGTTCGATGGGTACATTGGCCACAGCTGGTCTTTTGGGCGGTTTCACTTCTGGCGCAGGTGCCGGTGTCGGCGTTGGTGTTGGTGTTGGTAACGCATGTTCTTCCACGCTTGCCGCTTTTTCTGCGCGCTGCTGCTCTTCGGCCATACGCCGCGCTTCCTCGCGCAGCCGCTCTTCTTCCGCTCGTCTGGCCTCTTCAGCCAAACGCTGCTCCTCGGCCGCTCTCTCCGCTTCTTCGCGCTTCTTTCTTTCTTCTTCTTCCAAAGCCTTACGACGAGCTTCTTCCTGCTGAACGCGCAAAGCTTCCTGGATTTCAATTTCTCTCTGCTGCTCCTCGAGTGCTTGCCGCGCCTTTTCAACTTCAGTACGCCGTTCGCTCACCTCGGGAAGTTCGCTTCGTTTAACGTAGGTTCGCTTTTTGCGAACTTCTACGCTGATGGTCTTAACTCCCTTGCCTGGAATCTTGCCCTGCTTAAGTTCGCTAACGGTACGCCGCTGCAGCGTTACCCGCTTCGGCTCGGCTATTTCTCCCTGGCTCCTGCCATGGCTTTGCCGTAAATAACTCAGAAACCGAAGCTTTTCAGTGTCGCTGAGAACATCGTCCGCGTCGTTTTTCTCCAAACCCGCATCGCCCAACTGCATAAGCAGTCGATCTACCGGAATACCGACCACATCGGCAAGTTGCCGTACCGTCACATCGCTCATTCTTTCAGCCCCTGCCCTGTCAAAATCCTCTTAACCTTCAGCAAACCACGGTGAGCGGGCTGTCATAATCAAACGCGCAGCCTTCGCTTCGTCCATACCCTCGATTTCCAACAATTCGTCGACCGACTGTTCGGCCAAGTCCTCAATTGTTCGCACGCCCCGCGCAGCAAGACGAAAAGCCAACTCACGGTCCATCCCTTCCATCTCCAACAACTCCTGTGAGGGCTCTGAAGACTCAAGCTCCTCCTCGTTGGCAATCGCCTTTATCAGCAATGCATCACGTGCTCGATTTCGCAACTCCTCGACAATGTCTTCGTCGAATTCCTCAATCTCCAATAGTTCTTTAGCAGGAACGTAAGCCAATTCCTCAACCGTCGAAAATCCCTCTCGAACCAGGATTTCGGCCACACCCTCGTCGACGTCCAGTTGCTCTATAAAGGACTGCATGAGCTTAGCCGTCTCTAATTCATTCTTAGCTTCCGCCTGGGAGGCACCCATTACATTAAGTGTCCATCCAGTCAACTCCGATGCGAGTCGCACATTTTGTCCACCGCGACCTATGGCTTGAGACAGGTTTTCATCGGCTACGGCAATATCCATTGAATGCTTGTCTTCATCAACCACAATCGAGATGATTTCTGCCGGCGACATGGCATTAATCACAAATTGAGCGTCATTCTCGTTCCATAAAATAATATCGATGCGCTCACCGGCTAACTCATTAGATACTGCCTGAACGCGGGAACCGCGCATACCCACGCAGGCCCCTACAGGATCCAGCCTCAAGTCATTGCTCTTTACAGCCACTTTAGCGCGGACCCCCGGATCTCGGGCCGCCCCCTTGATTTCAATGACCCCCTCGCTCACTTCCGGAACCTCTAGCCTAAACAGTGCAGTCAAAAGTTCAGGCGCCGTGCGGCTGACGAATAATTGGGGGCCGCGAGTCTCCGGACGCACAGCTTTCAGATAGCCCCGCAACCGATCGCCAGACCGCACCGCTTCGCGCGGTATCATCTCATCTCTAGGAATAAAGGCTTCGACATTGCCGCCCAGATCGAGGTAAACGTTACCTCGCTCCACACGCTTAACAACTCCCGTCACGAGTTCGCCTACCCGATTCTTATAGGCATCGACGACTTTGCGACGTTCCGCATCCCGCACCCTTTGCACGATAACCTGTTTGGCGGTTTGCGCAGCAATACGCCCGAACTCGATAGACTCGATAGGTTGTTCGATATAATCCCCGACTAGAATGTCTGGCCGAATCTTCCGCGCCTCGCTCAAGGAAATCTCAATATCCGGGTTTTCGACTCCATCTTCGAAGTCCTCGTTGAAGTCGACAACCAGCCAACGCCGGAAAGTCTCATAGCCTCCCGTTTTCCGATCGATTGCCACGCGCACGTCGATGTTGTTATCGTGACGTTTGATCGTTGCGGTGCGGAGCGCATCCTCTATGGCGCCGAAAATGACCTCTTTGTCGATGTCTTTCTCATTGGATACGACATCCACCACCAACAAGATTTCTTTGTTCGCCATCGCGTCGTCCTTAAATTAACTATTAAATTCGGGCGCTAGACGCGCCTTTTCAATTGATTCAAACGGAATTCGCAAAGTTTCGCCACCTTCTTGAATTAACACGCAATTACCTTCCACGCCCGCTAAATACGCCTTGAATTTTCGACGCCCATCGATAGGTTGGACGAGCTGTAAGCGGGCCAGGCTACCCTTAAAACGCGCAAAGTGGTCCAACTTGGAAAGAGGCCGGTCAAGACCTGGCGACGAAATCTCAAGCTGATAACGGCCGGGAATTGGGTCTTCGACATCGAGTACACCGCTCAGTTGATAACTAACCCTCGTGCAATCATCGAGAGTGATGCCGGCCTCGCTATCGATGTAGACTCGCAGCACTCGCCGGTGGGCGTCGAACTCTATGCCTATCAGCTCATATCCCAAGCCGCTAACGACCGGCTCGATCAAACTTGCCAAACGCTCCTGCGGCTTCATTGCGACCTCGTAAATTTCACTCATAAAAAATGGGCACAACGGCCCATTTTTATTGTTATTCCTTTAAAAACTAAAAAAGCCCCTATGGGGCGTGCCTTTCAAAGCGGGATGACTTGACTCATACACTCTCTAAAGTAACCCGCTGTTTATAAGCGCATGTTATCACAGAAATAACTAAATGTGGAACTCCTGTTCTCATCCGCCAGCACAGATTGCCCACCCCCTTTGTTTGTCTATATCCAATTGATAGACGCGAGCGTACCATAATCATGGTAGACATCATTAACCGAGGAGAATTCTGATGCCTTTAACTCCGATGGATCTCGTCGCCGCAGCGAAGCAACACATTATAGAAGTCAATCCTGAACAGGCTAAAACCCTAATTGGCAAAGCGCTCATTCTGGATGTGCGGGAACCGGCGGAGTACGCGCTTGGCGCCTTGCCGGGCGCAGTAAACATTCCGCGAGGCGTACTCGAATTCAAGATCGACAGCCATCCTACGTTTCAAAATCGGCGCGATGCCGAAATTCTGGTCTACTGTCAGACCGGCGGCCGCTCGGCGCTAGCGACCGAGGCGTTGCAAAAATTAGGTTACGAGAAGGCCGTCAGCCTCGCCGGAGGGTTCAAACTGTGGCAAGAGTCCGGCCAAGCAGTGGAAATGCCCTCTTCTTGAGCCTTATGGTGCGCGCTCGTAACAATGAGGATGGCTCAGCCTCCGAAGAGCGGATGCGCCTGGATAAATGGCTGTGGGCTGCCCGGTTTTTCAAGACCCGCCAGTTGGCCATAGATGCCATCAACGGTGGCAAAGTGCATCTAAACGGACAACGCGCCAAGCCCGGAAAGGAAATCGGCATTGGTGCAAAGCTCAGAATCAGCAAGGATCAATACACTTGGGACATTACCGTTCAAGCCTTATCGTCCCAACGTCGCCCAGCCGCCGAAGCCGCCCTGCTTTATGAAGAGCCCCCGGAAAGCATCGCTCGGCGACAAGCCGAAGTCGCCAGACGACGCGATGAGCGGTCACTTGCTCTCCAGCCCGAGACCAAGCCGAACAAGAAGGAGCGCCGCCAGATTCACCGCTTTAAGCGCGGCCCGGAATAGCGGCGCGAAGATTTTCTGAATCGCCTTTCCACGACGATGATCACATCGGTTAAGCCCGCCCCTCGCCCGGAAGCCGTATACACCGTCTCTCGGCTCAACCGCGAAACCCGTTTTCTGCTCAACGACTGCTTCGGCAGCATCTGGATCGAGGGTGAAATCTCCAATCTCTCAACCCCCTCGTCCGGACATCTTTATTTCAGCTTGAAAGATGCCGAGGCACAGATACGCTGCGCCATGTTCCGTACGCAGAGCCGATCTCTGGATTTTAAACCCGAAAACGGCGATCACGTGCTGATCAAGGCTCAAGTTAGCCTCTACGAGCCACGCGGCGATTATCAGCTGATCGTCGAGTACATGGAGGAAACCGGCGACGGTCTGCTGTTGCGCGCTTTCGAAGCCTTAAAGCAGCATTTAGCGGCCGAGGGTTTATTCGATGCTCAACATAAAAAACCGATTCCCAGGCTGCCGCAATGCATAGGCGTGATCACTTCGCCGACAGGAGCCGCCGTCCACGACGTTCTCACCGTGCTCAGGCGCCGACATCCCTCGGTTCCCGTGATCATTTTTCCGGTTAAGGTTCAGGGCACCGAGGCTAAATTCGAAGTCGCCAAAGCCCTTGCCGCGACGGATCGGCTCAAGCTGTGCGATGTCTTGATATTGGCCCGCGGAGGCGGCTCTCTGGAAGACCTATGGACGTTCAATGAAGAGACGGTAGCGCGCGCGATTTTCGAGTGCAAAACGCCGGTCGTCACCGGTGTCGGTCATGAGATCGACATCACCATCGCCGATTTTGTCGCGGATCTGCGCGCGCCGACACCATCCGCAGCCGCAGAAGCAGTGACCCCGGATAGCGCCGAGTTGTTGGCCCGTTTCGAGCGAATCGGCCAACAGCTGTCTCAACGCATGAAAACGGTCCTTGAACGCAATAGAAATACACTGCTCGTTCTTGACAGGCGCCTACAGCAAGAACATCCCAGCAAACGTCTGCAAACCCAAAATCAACGATTAGACCAATTGGGGCTTCGGCTTGAACGAGCGATGAGAAACTCCTTGTCCAATTCGGATGTGCGACTGAGGACCCAATTTGCCACCTTATCCAGGCACCAGCCCCAACAACGCCTGCAAATGTTGGAGGTGAGACGAAGCCAGATTTATCAAAGACTTTGCATGGCCATTCAGCGGGCGCTCGAAAAACAAGGTCAGCATGTCTCCGGTCTGGCGGAGCACCTCCACGCGGTGAGTCCTTTGGCGACGCTGACACGCGGTTATGCCGTTGCCTACAAACAGGACACCGGAGAAGTTCTACGTTCTTATCGCGACATTCAACCGAATGAAAGAATGGAAACACGGATTGCGGACGGCATCGTAATCAGTCGAGTCGAAGAGACGCGGAAACGCTGAAAGGTAGTCGACACCCATCTCTCATTAATGAATATTCATTTGCAAGCTTTCCCGAAAGACCTGGACCTGCTGCAGATGATCGAAATTACTCGTCGATATCCAATCAGGGATCGATTAAACTAGGGGGTTCACAATTTTTTCGAAAACTCCGGACCCAATCCGGAATGGCATTAACTTCTATCGGAAATTGCGATGAACAAAGAGAGCCAAGCCCTGATCGAAAAGTACTACGCCGCTTTCAACGCCGGAAACATGGATACCTTTCTGAGCTTGCTTACCGATGACGTCATTCATGACATCAACCAGGGACAGCGGGAAATCGGCAAAGAGGCCTTCCGCGAGTTCATGAACCGGATGAATCGGAATTACAAGGAACAGCTCGTGGATATGGTCATCATGACCAGTGACGACGGCAAGCGGGCCGCTGCCGAATTCGTGGTTCTCGGCGAATATCTGGTGACCGACGAGGGTTTGCCGCCCGCCAAAGGCCAGAAATACCGCCTTCCGGCCGGCGCTTTCTTCGACATCCGCGACGGCAAGGTGGCACGCATCACCAATTACTACAATTTGCAGGACTGGATCGCCCAAGTAGAAAAGGGCTAAAGCCATGACCGACCCGATCACCATTAAGCGCTTCACCGGCCAGGATCCCGAATTGCTGCACTATTTGCCGGACCTGGCGCGACTTCGAATCGAAGTGTTCCGCGATTTTCCATATCTCTACGATGGAAGCTATGAGTACGAGGAAAAATACCTTCGGACCTATACCCAGTCTCCGGAAAGCGTGATCGTCTTGGTGCTGGATGGCGAAAAGGTGGTAGGCGCGACGACCGGAATCCCGATGGAACACGAGACCGAAGAGTTCCAAAAGCCCTTCGTGGAACACGGTTACGATCCGAAGAAAATTTTTTATTGCGGTGAATCGGTATTGCTGAAGGATTACCGCGGCCGAGGCATTTATCCCAAGTTCTTCGAGGAGCGGGAGGGCCATGCCCGGTCTCTCGGCCGATTCGATTGGAGCTGCTTCTGCTGCGTGCAGCGCCCGGAGAACCATCCGCGCCGCCCCGCGGATTACGTCCCGCTCGATCGAATCTGGAGCAAATTCGGCTATACCAAGCATCCCGAACTTTCGACCACTTACACGTGGAAAGACCTGGATGAAGAAATCGAGTCGCCCAAACCCATGGTGTTCTGGCTCAAGCCTTTGAAGGAGAACATCTGATGTCATCCCGACCGTTCCGTTTGGCTGCCGCTCAATACGACATCGGCCTTCTCAAGAGCTGGGACGACTATTCCGCCAAAATTGCCCGCTGGGTCGCCGATGCCGCGGATAATGGCGCCAAGATGCTGCTGTTTCCCGAATACTTCAGCATGGAGCTCGCATCGCTTTTTCCGGAGGACGTCTACAAATCGCTGTCTAGACAACTGAGCGAAATGCAGGCGCTCCTGCCCGATTTCGTGATGCTGTTTTCGGATATGGCCGAACAACACGGCGTTTATATCGTGGCAGGCTCCTTTCCCGTTCGGCTGACGGACGGCGGCTACCGGAATCGGTCGTTTTTATTCCGCCCGGATGGAACGACCGATCATCAGGACAAGCTTCAGATGACTCGGTTCGAAAATGAGCACTGGCTGATCACCGGCGGCGAGGAAATCAGGACGCTCGATACCGAATTCGGGCGGATCGGCATCAACATTTGCTATGACAGCGAATTTCCGATGATCGCCCGCAAGCAAGTCGAGGCCGGAGCCGATTTGATTCTGGTGCCGAGCTGCACCGACACGCTGGCGGGCTATCACCGCGTCCGCATCGGCTGCCAGGCTCGCGCTCTGGAGAACCAGTGCTATGTGGTGCAATCGCCCACGGTGGGTCAGGCGCCTTGGTCGGAGGCGGTGGACATCAACATCGGTGCCGCTGGCATCTACACTCCGGTGGATTACGGCTATCCGGACAATGGAATACTCGCGATCGGCGAGCTCAATCAAGCGCAATGGGTTTACGCCGAAATCGATCTCGGATCGATCGCCCACATCCGGAAAACCGGACAGGTGTTCAATTACCGTGATTGGCCGGGCCAGTTTCGGCACATCTAATCGATATCCGAGCTTTCGGACGATAAGCTGAATCGTTCATCTTGAACAAATGGCCGTAATCGCGAGATTTCAGCCCTGCCACCAGTCTACTGTGACGTGGCCGAACTAAGTTCCGGAATTTTTGTCTGTGATGACACATCCCGGTGACTGCGCTGCGACGATATAATCGTTCTCTGGCGCCCCACCGTAAAATCTCTACATCCATTCTTCGTTCGAGATGGAGAGCGACTATGGCAAAGAAGCAACCCTCAAAGCACACCGCGGATACTGCAGAGACCAAGAAAAAGCCTGCTTCCGAAAGCGTTAAGGAATCAGCTGCAGAACCCACCACTGGTTCAATCGGCGAACGTCCGGAATACGTCGCAGAAAGGGTGACCGAACCGGCGGAAGGCTCGCGGGAAGGATTCGGTGACGCTATCAAGGAAGGCGCAGAGCACGCTCGCTCGGCCTTCGCTGAATTTATGCCGGAGGTCGGCAACATGGTTCACAAGGGCATATATTCGGGCTTCTATTACCTGAGTTACGGAGTGGTTTTCGGCTCATTGGTGGTTACCAGCCTGCTTCCGGAGCACAGTGCGATGGAAGAAGGCGTGCGCGACGGCGCCGAAGCGGCGAAAAAGGCATTCGCAGGACGGCACGAGGGCACGCACGAAGCTGCGCACGCCGACGTGTCCGCCGATGAGGGGCTGACGACCGCCTAATCATCCTGATTCGAGAACCGGACAAATCGCCCAAAAGGGTGGCGGCGATCTGCCGACGGTTGGCGCCGTGTTCCATGCGTTATCGGCGCGTCGGGATATTCCAGATTCGTTCCGCATATTCCTGGATGGCACGATCGCTCGAAAACCAGCCGGAAAGAGCGACGTTCAGGATTGCCTTTCGGGCCCACAGATCGGGATTGCGATACAAGCGATCCACCTCCTCCTGGCAAGCGATATACGACCGATAGTCCGCTAGCAACGCGAATCGGTCGCCCTCTCGAAGCAAAGAATCAACCAACGGCTTGAACCGATCGGTCTCGTCTGCCGAGAAATACCCCGTCGAGATCATATCGAGGGCAAGCTTCAGCTCATCGTCGGTGTAGTAATAGCTCCAAGGGTCATAGCCAACGCGGCGCAGTTCGTCGAGTTGTTCTGCGGTATACCCGAAAATGAAGATATTGTCCTTACCCACCCGCTCGCGAATTTCAATATTCGCGCCATCCAAAGTGCCGATGGTAATGGCCCCATTAACTGCCATCTTCATATTGCCGGTGCCGGAGGCTTCCATTCCCGCCGTTGAAATCTGCTCCGACAGCTCCACCGCCGGCATAATTTCCATGGCGCGAGACACGTTGTAATCGGGTACGAAAACCACTTTCAAAAGGCCATCGATCGCCGGATCGCGGTCGATCGTTTTCGCTACATCATTGATCAGCTTGATGATCAGCTTGGCCGCGTGATACCCCGGCGCAGCCTTGCCGCCAAAAATGACCGTGCGCGGTACGGCGTCGCCTGAAGATCCGGAACGCAATCGGTTATACCGCGTGATGACATGCAGAACGTTGAGCAATTGGCGCTTGTATTCGTGCATGCGTTTGATTTGTACATCGAACAGGCTTGCCGGATCGATCCGAATGTTCAGACGTTTATCGATGAGTGCCGCCAAATGCTCTTTATTGGCCGTTTTAACCGCTCGAAATCGCGCGCGGAACTCGGAATCATCCGCCAGGGGCGCCAGCTCGTGCAGCCGCTCCAGGTCGGTAACCCAGCCGGTGCCGATGGATTCCGTAATCAGTGCGGCGAGGCCGCGATTGGCCTGATGCAGCCATCGCCGCGGGGTGATGCCGTTGGTGATACTTACGAATCGATCCGGAAAAATCTTGGCGAAATCCCGAAATATCGTCGTTCTCATCAACTGGGTGTGCAGCTTGGCCACGCCGTTGATTTTATGGCTGCCGAGAATAGCGAGATGGGACATCCGGATTCGCTTTCCTCGATCTTCGTCTATCAACGAAACCCGACTTATCAGCCCGATGTCGCCCGGGAATCTCTCGCTAACTTCTTTAAGAAAGCGATGATTGATCTCGTAAATGATCTGTAGATGGCGCGGCAACAGCTCCTCGAACAGACGCACCGACCAGACTTCCAAGGCTTCAGGCAGCAGCGTGTGATTGGTATAAGAGAAGGTCCGAACGGTGATGTCCCAAGCGTCGTCCCACGGAACACGATGCTCATCTATCAGAATGCGCATCAATTCCGCGATGGCGATCGAAGGATGGGTGTCGTTGAGTTGGATAGCCACCTCTTGGGGCAACTCGGAAAAATTGCGGTGATCAGAGGTAAAGCTTTTCAGGATGTCCTGAAGCGATGCGCTGACGAAAAAGTATTCCTGCTTGAGCCGCAGTTCCCGCCCCATCTGCGTGGTATCGTTCGGATACAGTACTTTGGACAGGTTTTCCGACTGGGTCTTTTCTTCGACTGCCTTGATGTAATTGCCCTCGTTGAAATATTTCAGCTCGAAATCACGGGAAGCCTTCGCCGCCCATAACCGCAGGTTATTCACGGTTTCGCCGCCATAGCCCGGGACGGGTATATCGTAGGCCATGGCCATCACGTCCTCGGTGTCGATCCACTGATATCGCACTTGGCCGTCGCTGTCCCGATACTCCGCCACACGCCCGCGAAACTGCACGCGGTAAAGAACGTCGGGCCGGGGAAACTCCCAAGGGTTTCCATAACGCAACCAGTTTTCCGGATGCTCGATTTGATAACCGTCCTCGATGCGTTGCGAAAACATCCCGTAGTCGTAACGTATTCCGTAACCGAATCCCGGAAGCTGGAGTGTCGCAAGCGAATCCAGGTAGCACGCCGCAAGCCGCCCCAAGCCGCCGTTACCCAAGGCAGCTTCCTCCTCGGTCTCGGCAAGTTCCTCCAAGTTTAATCCGACATCTTCCAAGACCTCCTTGAATTCATCGTAACATCCGCAATTGAGTAAACTATTTCCTAAAGCCCGGCCGATCAGAAATTCCATCGACAGGTAATAAACCCGCTTCGCATCCTGCAAATAGTACCGGCGCATGGACTCCATCCAGCGCAGAGTGAGTAGATCGCGGACGACGTACGCTAGAGCGAAAAACCAATCCCGCTCCTGGGTCTCGACCGGGTCCTTGCCAATGGAGTAAATCAGGCGGTTAATCAGTGCGCGTTTTAGCGAAGGAATGTCTTTGGGATCCAAAGTCTCATATACATCTGACGGTAAGGTCATCGACCCGAGTCTCCTTATGGGCTGAAATGCGATCTCGTTCGAGCAGTTTAGACCGATGTATGAACGATCCGACGAAACTACGCTCCCGTTGGTTGTCTAAAAACACGCTTGCGGCGCCTTTTTTGATGGCTGTTCAGTTCTCCTTTAGATTCACGATTATTCAGCATTCCGGTAACGCCCTATGAATATCCGCTGTGCGGTGTCCATCATGTCTTGTGTGCTCGTCCTGCTTAGCCCGGCTTACGCTGCGCAATCCGAAAAACCTTTGGCGCCAGGTTATAGGCCATTGGCCTTCGCATTGCCGGCTCCCGGCACCTATGCCTTACCCTCGCTGGGCGAAGCATCCGATGGACGGGTATTGGACAGTACCGGGCGCGAACTGAATTTGTATAGCCTATACGGCGACAAATTGGTCCTCTTGAGTTTCATTTATTCGACTTGTGACGACGTCAACGGTTGTCCACTCGCTACCGCCGTCTTTCATAAAATTCAGCGCCGCCTCGAACAAGAACCACAAATCTCTAAATATTTGCGGTTGATCACCTTGAGCTTCAACCCCGAACACGACACCCCGGAGGTCATGGCTCATTACGGAAAAGCGTTCGCCAGGGGCGCGGACTGGCGCTTTCTGACCACCCGCTCCGAACAGGAGATTCAGCCCGTCCTAACGGCATACGGTCAATCCATCCAAAAAGACTACGACGCCGACGGAAAATCCCTCGGCACATTCTCCCATGTCCTCCGAGTGTTCCTGATCGATCGGGAAAAGCAAATACGCAATATTTACACGGTCTCGTTTCTGCATCCCGACACGTTGGTGAACGATATAAAGACTTTGTTGGCAGAAAAATCCCCGACCACAGCCGAAAGCACGCCCGCGGACCGCGCCGCTTTTTTAGGCAGCGGCGATAACAAAACAGGCTACGAAGCGCTCGATTTCGCCACCCAATCCATTGCTCTCGCCGAGCGTTCCGGCCATCGAACCGACCTGGCCAAATACGCTAAACGCCCGCCGCTAGGTCTCCCTCCTGTTCCGACGCCATCGGACAATCCGATAACTCCAGCCAAAATCGAATTGGGCCGGAAACTGTTCTTCGATCGCCGGCTGTCTTTGAACAACACATTTTCCTGCGCCATGTGCCATGTTCCGGAGCAAGGCTTCGCGAGCAACGAGCAGGCGACCGCCGTCGGCATCGAAGGACGAACCGTGCGGCGCAACTCGCCCACGATTTACAACGTGGCTTATCTGAGGCGGCTGTTCCACGACGGACGCGAGCACCGGCTCGAGCAGCAAGCCTGGGGGCCTTTGTTGGCCAGCAACGAAATGGGGGCGCCCTCGATTGGCTATGTGGTCGAGAAAATCCAGAGCCTACCCGACTACTCTGGCCTTTTCGAAAAAGCCTTCAAGCGCGGCCCTTCGATGGAAACCATCGGCATGGCCTTAGCCAACTATGAAAGGACATTGAACTCGGCCGATTCGCCTTTCGATCGCTGGTATTTCGCGAAGGAGAAAGACGCACTACCCACCGAAGCCCGCCTTGGTTTCGAGTTGTTCACCGGCAAGGCGGGTTGCTCGCAGTGCCATACCGTCGGCAAAGATCACGCTCTGTTCACCGACCAGCAGATGCACAATACGGGCATTGGTTTCCGAGCGGCAATGGCCAGCGATAAGCCCAAGCAGAAAATCCAAGCCGCACCAGGTGTGACTTTCGAAATCGACGCCGATGTCCTCGCCGCCGTCAGCGAACCTAAACCGAACGACCTCGGCCTTTACGAGATCACCCAAGATCCAAAAGACCGTTGGAAATACAGGACGCCTTCGCTACGCAACATCGCTTTGACTGCGCCGTACATGCATGACGGTTCTCTTTCTACGCTCGAGGAGGTTATCGAGTTCTACAATCGGGGAGGCATCCCCAACGAAAATCTCGATTCCCTGCTTAAGCCCTTAAATCTTAATAAGACTGAAGTTAAGGCTCTCGTCGAATTTCTGCAGTCCCTGACGGGCAGTAACGTACCGGCTCTCGTTTCGGATGCCTTCGCCGCACCGGTGGGCGATCCTATCGACAAGCAAACACGATGATGATTCAGTCAAATAAATGCGTAAACGACGACGGCATAGCGCAAAGCCTTGCCTATCGTTATCGCCAAAAGCGACCGCCAGAACGGCAGACGCAACCAACCGGCGGCAAAGCAAAATCCATCCCCGACGACGGGCAACCACGAAAGCAATAATATCGGTAGCCCCCATCTTCGCACCGAGGCTACCGCCTTCTGCTGGCGCGGCTTTGCCAGGCGTTCGGCTGGATACTTGATCGCGGCGAAAAATCCCAACACCCAAGTCGTCACAGCCCCCAACGTATTGCCGGACGTAGCCGTCAACAGCAAAACCTCCGGCGAGAGTTCTGCTTGGCTGACAAGGTAAGCCAGCACCGCCTCCGAACCGCCGGGCGCCAAGGTGGCGGATACGAACGCACTGCCGAAAAGACTCCAGAGAGCCAATGTGCCTGTCAAAAATTCCATCGCTCAAATTTTCTGTAGGAGAATTCTGATAAAGTAGCGTGCCGCTTTTTATCGGCCAGTAACTTCAAAAAGCCTTAACATAGCCGGTCGCAAATATTGACAGAACTAAGGCAAAAAAGTACGATTTCAATTCTTAATTCATGGCTACGTAGCTCAGTTGGTTAGAGCACCGCATTCATAATGCGGGTGTCGGCGGTTCAAGTCCGCCCGTAGCTACCAAATATATCAGGCGGTTAGGTGTCATCACCGACCGCCTTTTTTATTGCCGCGTGACTGGATCGTGACAGCCGGTCGAGAGCGGCGACGGCGCTGCGAACATTGTCCGGGGCCAAATGGGCGTATTTCTCGGTCATGGTGATCGAGGCATGCTCCAAGAGGTCCCTGACTTCCGGGAGCGGTACGCCCGAGCTGACCAGCCAGGCCGCGCAGGTGTGGCGGAGGTCGTGGATCCGAAAATCCTCGATCTTCACCCGCCGGCAGGCGACTTCTTTGCTGGTGAGCTTCGAGCTTCCATTTCGCTTCGCGGATGCCGGCCGTGCCAGTAGAGCGTCTAACTCTCTTGCCGCTCGCGTCGGTGTAGGTCGCCCAGTAAATGGGACTGTCTTTTCGTTTATAGGGCATGTGTTACCTCGTTGTTCGGCTGGCACATTGCCCCGCGCGTCGTGATTATGCGCGGGGTCGGCGCAGCGCTCAATGAGGGCCTTAACGTCCTCCGGCCGAACTCCGAGAATCGGGCGGCTTCGGGTGCCCTCGCGGCGGAGGGACCCAGGCAGGCGGATCGACGGCAGTTCGCCCGATTCAATCATGCGGCGGACCGTTCGGGTGGAAATGCCGCCGAGGGCGTGGGCGGCTTGGGCCAGGGTCCAGACCAGCGGAGGTGTGTCAGTTAAAGATTTATTCTTCATTCTCGCTTGTGTTGATGATCAGTGTACCGTCGTCATCTACCTTGAAGTTTTCCGTCGTGAGCGGATACGTGCTACCGTCTATCAAGGCGGTTATCGGGGCGCTGTGCTCGCCGCTCTAGTGCTCGGCGTAGCGGCTAACGGTTGCGAGTCTGGTCATAAGCATTTCTAGAGTTATGGCTTTCATGGCGTTTTTCGGCTTTTCCATTGCTCCCCTCCAAATCTGCCCATTCCAACCCGCTGGCGGGTGCGCATCCGCACGACCAAGGCCTTGAGTTTGTTCTCGGAAAGGCCTTCGAGATCAGGCCGCAGGTTTCTGGTTAATTTGGTGACTGGATTGACGTACATAACTCCCCCCTGCCACGGCGAGCACCGCGGCGATGTCTTTGGTCTTGATTCGCTGGAAGCCGTCCGGGCCTCCTGCGGCGCGCTGGTAGAAACAGGTGGTCCGGGCGCCCACCGTGACGAACCGGTTGCCCTTCCTGAGCCGCAGCCGCCCGCCCATGGTGATGCTCGGAAAGGAGGTTCGCAAGTCTCATTCCCTTGGTTGCGCACACCCCGGGAACGGAAGGCATTGCCGTTGTAGCACTTCTTTAGCTCTTCAAAGTTGAACCCCTTGGCTGGCCGCCCTTGGGCATTGTTGGGCTGAGTCCGGCCACCTTCCAGCAGCACGACCGGGAGGTTCGATACTTGGGCCAGATTGCGGCCTACGGCAACGGTGTTGGCGTTGGTGGCGTCGAATCCTTCATAGTCGAACCGGCCCACCAGCTTCCATAGGAAGGAAATCAAGGTGGACTTTCCTGAGCCTGCGATACCGATGACTTCCAAGAAGGGATAGCTCTGGCGGTGCCGGATCTGCTCGGCGAAGAAGGAGCCGAACCAAAAGCCCAGGGCTACCACGCCCTAAGCACCGAACACGGCCCGTCGTGGGGAAAGTCGATGCGGAAGTAGTATCAGCTTTCGTCCATCACTTCGTTCCGTTGGTAGTAGAGCGGCGTCGGCAGGCAGTTGGCGATTTTGGTGACGGTGCCGGCGGTTTTGAGGGCATCCTCACGGCGAGGATCGTCCTCGGGGATCTCCTCGCCTTCGCTGTCCTTGGTGGCCTTGTCGAACGCGGTCTTGGCAATGAGCAGCGCGCCGTAGTGACGGTAGTCGTCCCGGTCTTTTTCGCCGAGCCGGTTGCGGATATCGAGGCTGGCCCAGGTGAGCGGGCTGGGTTTTTCCGAGATCTGCGCGGCCTCGCACGGCCAGCCTTCGGCCCTGGCGCGTTCGATCCATTTCCGGAGGTGGTAGAGGCTGCCCTTGTCGCTGCCCGATGCCCAGACGAAATCCGGCCGGCCCTTGCCCATGCAGCCGGCGGCGAGAGCCTGGAGCGCTTCGGCCGGGACGCCGCCGAGGTGCAGGGCCAGGGATTCGACCTCGATGACGAATTCGTTCAATCCGCCCTCGATGGGCATCGGGGTGCCCATGAGGCCACCCGCTGCACGGAGGGACGGAAGATCGGGGCCGGATATTCCAGCCCGTTCCAAATCACGAAGACTGCGCCGGCTGTGATCAGCGCTACCGATAGGTTGACCAGGCGCGGACGGCTTTCTGGCTCCCTTTCGCTGGCGACGATGCATTCCCGGCCGGATACAGGCCAGCGGTAGCGGCCAATGTCTTCGCCGAACGGGAGCAGGATCTTCTGGCCGGGAAACCAGGTCCGGCTTTTGGCCAGATCCCAGGCGCCGGAGCCGGTGAAGACCCAGAGCGAGGCGCGCTGGCTCAATGGTCTGGGCATCGAAGTGAAGCTGCGGCCTGCGGGTGGGCTTACGTCCGGCGCAACAAGACCGACATCCCACGTTTGAAGACTGGTTCTAACTGGCAACCGGTGTACGGATTGATGCGCCAAACCATGCTCTTCAACCCGTACACCGATGGACGATTATCGCTATGCCTCCTTCCTAAAGACCCGAATAGGCCGTTTGACTCAAACTTTGGCTACAAGGTTGAGCCCCGCAAACCTGAATCAGCGAGGTCGTCTGATCAACCCGATTTTCGGTTGCACTGCCATTAGCCGCTTGCGCTGTGCTCTCGAGCAACGCCGCTTGCGCTGTGCTCTCGAGCAACGCCGCTTGCATAACAACCTGTGATGTCAAATCAACCGGGCTTGTCGAGACGCTTACGACTTCCAGCCCGCCTTCCACTCGATCGAGCTCGCTGTCGTCCAGCCGAGACGATGCGATGCCCGTTTCTTGCTGGGACAGCTTATCCAAGGCATGAAACCCGGATTGGCCATAGGCAGCGGTCATAGCTGAGAGAACAAGCAATAGCGGGCCACTCCATGCGAATGATGTTTTCATCGGCCTCTCCATGATTTTCTGATTGAAGTAAAAAGGCGGGGGGCCGTATGCCTGCTCCCCCGCCTGATGCTCCGGCCCCGATCAGGATTTTGTATGGGCCCTGAGCTGGTCGTTATTTAATGACCTGCGTCGTCTTTTGCACAATGAATTGGTTGGCATTTTTACTCAAAATACCCAGATTCACCGCAGTTATCGTAGGTATGGCTAGGTTAAGACATACGTTTGCCAAACCAGAGCAAGTACCACCACCACGATTTACAACACCGCCTTCGACGGCAGCGAGTTGACCTTCGGTCATCGGTTTCAGGCTGGACACCTTGTCCAACGCACGGAAATCGTTACCGGCCAATGCCGGCCCGGTCATCATCACCGAAGACAAAACTGCAGCTATTGCATAAGATTTCATAATCGAACTCCTTGTGTTACAGGGTTAACGCCTCCCCTACCCTCACATTCCTTCCTTTTGCTGTAAATTTCGGGAATTCGGAAAAGGTTCACCGCCGTCAGGATTTTTTGCCGCGGGATTTCACGGCGGACTGAAAAGAGGCTCTCCTCGTCGCGAGGACTCTTCCCGCGTCGCTTTCAGACATAGTAGCCACTTCGGGTCACGCCCAGAATCCGGCACATCGCCGCTACCGAAAACTGCTTCTCGTGGGCTTGGATAAAGGCGCACCTTAACGGGACTCCCGTGCCAGGTACGCCGCCGCCTTCCTAAGAAACTCTGAATCAGGTGCCGGTTCGAGGTGATAACCGAGTTCCTTAGTGCGGCGAGTCAGACTCCGCAGTACCCGTTCACGGTAACGTTCCTCGTAATGGCTCTCCCCCGGATCGCGATAAGTCATCCCGTAACGCAGGGCGTTATAGAACAGCACGGCCAGCTTGCGGGCGGTC
>Ga0196971_1000373_pt1 | contig 36959 bp, 29 predicted proteins | sample S1v_1013CmetaG_FD_148660 | JGI IMG/M metagenome (GOLD analysis project Ga0196971, IMG submission 148660) | Soil microbial communities from Anza Borrego desert, Southern California, United States - S1+v_10-13C | ecosystem: Environmental > Terrestrial > Soil > Desert | place: USA: California...
TCAAATACAAGGATACGGATTTAGTTGAATGCCTGCAATGGATTTTTGCAAAAGTGGGGAATTTTACACTTGCAAAACTGGGGAATTCCGTTTTGCAAAAGTGGGTATTTTTATCTTACAACAAACAGTTATGAACATGACCGGCTGTACATCAAAGGCTGCCTCTGATGAAAAATATACAAGCCTTGACACTGGGCGGAATGTGATTATGATCAATGATGACGCCTTTAAAGAAGCGGAAAAGCTGAAGGATGAAGAAATCAGGAACAGCATATCCAAGGTAGTATATATTGCCAAATTCGGCTTTAAGGAGTACATATCGGCAAGATTGAGCGAAATCAAGGAAGATGGCAAGCTGAGCTATTATCTGATAAGATTCGAGGGAACGTATAACAAGTGTTATACCATAGTGTTCAAGGATGGAAAGCTTCAGCTCCTGGATATACCGAAATACTATTATGAAGTATCACATATGGAACCGTTGTTTGAGGCAATAGATGAAAGCAGGATAAAGGACTATATGGACTATGCGACTACCGGTTGGTATATCAGGGACAGAGAATTCCATCAGGACCCGTATACAGTGATAGGGCACGAGGTTACCGGCAGGGAGAAGGGGCAGCGGGAGCTGATTGTATATACACAGGAAGGGGATAAGTATATTTTTAAGGAAAACAATGGAAGCCGTGACTGGGAATATGAAATAGACTCTTTCGATGTTGAGGAGTACATTGCCGAAAAGGACAAGCCTTCGGTTGCGCCGGAGCAGTTAAGCGGGATAATAGCCGCCGCTTCATCAGGGACGGTACTCAAATATAAAGAGGGAAAAATAAACGAAGATGATGTAGTTGATTATATAGTTCTGGTAAGAGACAGCGAAGACTCGTATACAGGCAGGGTCCTTATTATCGATGGAAAAAGCGGGGATATCATAGCAGACACTGAGGTCATAATTGGCAATGAAATTGCAGAACTGGATGTATGGGATATGGCGTCCGCGAACACAAGCTTCATATACTTCTTTACCCATGACGGGCAGCCGTATAATTACCTGCTGCATTATGTCAATAATAAATTGGTGAATATGTTCGATGACCTGGACATTACCAGGTATGCAAGCTATGACGCACAGAAAGGCAGACTGAACCTTTACTTTACCCCTATCAGCAGGACAATAGGATTCCCGGTAGATGCTTATGCAGATGCCCGGGGCAGTGGGACCGACCTTGTCTATACTGCGGATACTGTCAAAGGTATCAATGAGGGTGGGCAGCTTGAAATAATGAGCTATCTGATCTTTACTCCCAGCGGGGAGAATGAGATCGGGGAACTGATCCATAAGTATGAATGGGAAAATGAAAAGTGGAACCTTACCGCAGTGGAGGCCCAGGCGTATAATGGGCAGCTTGCAGAGAGCGATTCAGCAGAAGCAGGCTCAGGAACAGCTGCAGGAGGATGGTTCCGGAGTGGAGTATTAACTGTCGAAAAGGATAATCTGAATGAGATATTCAGCCTGAAGCTTGATGATGTCCTCCGGATGTACGGAGAGCCGGAATTCCGCGAGGGGGACTACAGCCTGCTGTACGACTCGGTACAATTCACTTTTGCATACGGAGGCAAGCTGGGCGGAATAATGTTCGGATCAGGAGACAATGCCATATTCGGGACAAAAATTGGAATGACATCGCAGCAGATCATAGCCGCCATGGGTAAACCGGAAGATGAGTCTCTGGATTCAGAAGGCTATGAGGGTGTAGAGAGGGTGCTGTTCTACAATATCTCAGGGCATGAAGTGCTTGTTGGAATCACAGGAGATCATTCAGTATGGTGCATCGTTAAAGGAATATTCTAAGGTTTGGAAGTATAAGAGTCTGGTGCGGAATGTTTACAAGCTTATTGAATTATGTACTGAAATGCTGTAATATACATTCCGTGAAATACTTTTTCATTCACAAATAAATTTTGCGGGGAGGGCTGCTAATTGTACAGGGAGAAGGTAGGACTTTTTCTGGATTCCATCGCTGACAGCGGCGATGAACAGTATGCAGATGCCATGAAGGATTTAATCGAATCAGCTGCCGAATATATAAAGAAGGTTGCTGTGCATGAATCTGAAAAATCTGTAGCCAGGCTCAGCATGGAAGGTGATAAATACGGGGAATACATACAGCAGCTTGACGGTAACAGGAGGACAGCACACAACAAGCTCATTTCGGATGTGAGGGTGGTCAACAGGCTCTGCAAGCTGTATGGAATTTCTTTAATGTTTGAAGGTGACGAGAATAACAGGATAGAGATCGCTGACTTCGCTCAGCAGATCATCAATGAGTATTTCAACACCAGAAAACGTTGATCATAGTTTGTTTGTATTTTGAATAGCAAAGGAGATGGGGATCAGCCTTGTGGTTTTCGATGGGGACATGGAAAAGTTCAGGAAGAGGCTTGAAGGCATAGTGAAGAGGAAATACATAGAATAATATATAAGTGATGTTCATGGTTCTGTTATAGCAGGACCATTTTTTTTATGCCCCGAATTTATCAAAAAAATTTCCATTAATGCGTTTTATACTGAGAACATAATACAAATGAGAGGATGATTCTATATGGAAAGTCAAGGAATAAAGTACTCAGTAGATTTGGTATTGTGCATCGACGCAACCGGAAGCATGGGAAATATAATTGGTAGAGTGAAGGAAAATGCAGTGAAATTTCACAGTGATCTGTATGAAAGAATGAAAAAGAAGGATAAGGAGATCGACAGTCTCAGGGTAAAGGTAATCACCTTCAGGGATTTTTACGTTGATGGGGAGCACTCAATGCTAGAATCACGATTCTATTCTCTTCCCCAGGAAGAAAAGGATTTTGCCGATTTTGTAAGCAAGGTTTATGCGAATGGAGGAGGGGACGAGCCGGAGAACGGACTTGAAGCGGTAGCGGCTGCGATAAAGTCGGATTGGACAAAAATCGGTGAGAAAAAGAGGCAGGTAATTGTCGTATGGACTGATGCAAGCACTCATCCATTGGAAAAGGATGCGTCTGCAAAGCCGGGGAATTACCCTGCAGGTCTGCCGAAGACCTTTGATGAGCTGACAGATCTGTGGGATGGGCAGAGCAGCCCTATGAGCCTGTCGGCCAAGCGTCTGATACTTTTTACTCCTGATGCCGATTGCTGGACAACCATGGCAACCTACTGGCAAAACACTCTGCACTGCCCGTCAAAGGCTGGAAATGGCCTGGGAGAAATGGAATATGGGACCATGTTTGATGTAATAGTAAACAGTATCTGATACTTGGCAGCTGATGGTACGGTTAACATTATGGGGGGAAGCACTAATGACAGGAGGTGTATCTGGTGATCGGCATAGACTTGTTTATTGAGAAGATAGAAGGACAGGGAGAGGATGCAGAGCCTCTCTCTGTCCTATATAGTGAAACTGAGGGACTGATAGGCGTATTTGATGGCATGGGAGGGGCAGGCAGCACAAGATACCAGGACAGCGAAGGTGTAACAAGGACTGGGGCATATATAGGCTCAAGGATGGCAAAGGAAATTGCAGCCGGCTTTTTCCACTTTGAGAAGGACAGGCTGTTATGGTATGGGAGAGAACTGGAGCACAGGGTTGAGAGCTTTGTGGGGGATCTGACCAAAGCATTGAAGGGGGGGCTTATCACAAAAGAGAAAGAGTACAAGTCCGGGAATATCTCCTACAGGGGGGATATGCTGAAGCGTTTCCCCTCTACGGCGGCTCTGACATATTACTGGAAGGATATACAGCAGGGCGGGGACTACAAAAACCTTGTAATATGGGCAGGGGACTCAAGAGTTTATTTGTTGGACAGGCAGGGGCTGAAGCAGCTTACAAAGGATGAGCTTAAGGAGGATAACGACGCCTTCAGCAATATTTATAAGGATTCACCCGTATCAAATTCTATAAGCGCAGGTGCTGATTTTCATTTGAACCATCTGCTGCTCTCAAGGAAGGAGCCTTATATTCTGATTTCAGCTACGGACGGCTGTTTTGGGTTCCTGGAATCCCCCATGCATTTTGAACACTTGCTTCTGGATGGCCTTATAAATTCATCCAATGCTGATGAGTGGAAGAAAAAGCTTGGGGACAGACTGGGTAGCGTTGCCAGGGATGATGTGTCAATGGCAGCTGTCACAGTGGGGTGGAACGGATTTGATGAGCTTAGGGACGCATTCCTCCTGAGATATGCACAGCTTGAGATGCAGCTTGTCAGGAAGGTCAATCAGATAAACTCATCTATCCTGAAGTGCAAGGAAATCATAGCGGCGGCAGAAGAGGAAAAAAGGAGTCTCCTGTCACAGTACTGGCAGACGTACAAGCCGGAGTATGAAAAATATATTGAAGGATAGCAGGTGGTGTTATGAACAAAGGACAAAGCATAAATGGCTATACGATAACAGAGGATTGTTCGGTAAGCGGTCTGTGCCGCTGGAGCTTTGCGGAAAAGGGCGGCAGGGAGTACTTCATAAAGGAGTTTCTCTCACCTACGTATCCTCTTCCTGAGGCGCCGGGCAGCAGGGTGTCGAAGGAGCTGAGGAAGAAAAAGTGCGAGGAGTTCGAAAAACACCACAGAATGCTGCAAAGTGCGCTTAAAAGAAAATGTTCTGCAGGGGGGAATCTTGTAATAGCACAGGATTTCTTCAGAGAGAAGGCCAAGTATTATAAGGTGACGGAGAAGGTCAATGTCTCAAGTCTGAGCATTAAGGATGTCTCTTCACTTCCGACCGATAAAAAACTGCTTATTGCAAAGACCATCTCCCACAGTCTGGGGATACTTCACTCCGAAAGAATAGTACATGGCGACCTAAAGCCGGATAATATACTGATAAAGAAGACTGAGACCGGTGACTACACAGCGAAGCTGATAGACTTTGACAGCAGTTACTTCTTTGGTGTGCCTCCCGAGATTGCCGAGGATGTGGTGGGGGATATGGTATATTACTCTCCTGAACTGGCTGCATATATAAAGGGTGACACCGATAAAAGCATGCTTACAGGAAAGTCGGACATCTTTGCCCTTGGGCTCATATTTCACCAATACTTTACAGGGCAGCTTCCCGTCTTTGACAAGGAAAAGTACGGCTATGCATATGTGGCAGTAAACAACAGCTCTGTGCTGAGGACAAGTTCTGTTATTCCGGTGGTTTTGAAGGAGCTGCTTGATGATATGCTGTCAAGGGATCCTGACAGAAGGCCGGATATCAACACTGTTTTTTCAACGCTCAAGTCCCGGAGCCTTCTGGAGGAAAAAACCGGAGCAGCAAGGAAGGAAGCTGCCGTTACAACGGCCTATACAGGTACTTTAGCAAAGCTTCTCAGCAAGGAGGACAAAAAAGCAGGGGTTGAGACGGGTATAACAGGAATCAAGCCTGTAAGTACTGAAAAGAGCAGAAGCAGCTGTTTCAAGGGTACATTGGCCAGGCTTATAGATAAAAGTTAGAGGAAACAGAATATATGGGTTGGAGATGTAAAAAGTGTGAAACGATAAATCCCCTTTTAAACAGGCAGTGCATAGTCTGTGGTAATGCAAGGCTGCAGCTGAGGAGGAAGGATATAGCAGGCTGGCTGCTGTTTTTGGAACAAAGGACCATAGGATATTTGATAAGAAATGCAGCCAATATTACAATGGCAGCAGCGGCAGTGCTTATTGTGCTTACAGTATCCACCGCATATAACCCTGGATACCCGAGAGGCGAAAATGATTTCATCAGTCTGCTCGAGTATAAGCAAGCGGCTGTAAAAGACAGACTGGGGAGAGTCAGAAAGGCGGATACCATGGACAAGCTTGGGGGAATAAAGCTGGTTGATATATCAGGCAGGTTCAGAGCGATAAGGCAGGTGGAAATCGGCAATAGAGATTTGAATGCTGGTCTTAAGAAAGCCGGTGATACGGCACATAAAATAGTCAAGTCCCTGCATAAACTCGGAAATAAAGGAATATACGCAGGAGGAAGGCTTGCAGCTGTAGCAGAGAAATGGGAGGATGAATCTTTATATAATAGGCTGGAGCCGGAGCTTAAAAGGTTGGTTCTCACAACCGGCGGCAAATTAAAGGTTATAGTGATAAGACTTGTGAATCAGACAAAAAACATAAAAGGCAAGGTGATGAGGTTTGGAAGTAACTACTATAGGTAAGATACTGAACTGTTTTTCTGTCATGGTATTCGGACTAGGCATGCTTGCAGGGCTTAGCAGCCTGTATATCCTTGTATTCAGGAGGAAGGACTACACTGATGCACAGCATGTAGTGCTTCACAATATGCTGAAGAGCTGCATGACTCTGGCTTTGATAACATTAGCTGTTTCCTGGTTTTTGGGCTGAACTGCGGAAATAATTCCGGTAATACAAGGAATTTTGTGTAAATATGTAGAATAATTACGAAATATGTCATTAATGCTAGTGCCTCGTAATGTATATCCCTTCTTGAGCATGCGAGGCACTAAATCAAGGATGTGATTATTAACACTTTGAAAGACTAGAAAGTTGTTGTGTTAATAATCACTAATAGGTGATATGATGAAAAACCGTTTGGACAGAATTAAACTTTTGATTGACAGGCTTGCAGAAAAAGATAACTGCATAACCAAGGCAGAGCTTTGCGCCGGCCTGGACATAAGCCATATAACCTTAAGGAGATACCTGGATTTCCTTAAGGCCTGGGGATACCGGTTCGACTGCAGCGGAGAAACAGTCAGAGTGATTGAGAATGGGCGGTTCGCGGTAGATACGGTATTTTCCAAGGGCAGTTACATATCCTTCAAGGTATTGATGTACATATACAATAATAATCCATGCAGCAGAGAAAACATCAGGAGGTATTTCTGCAAAACCTGCAAGCTGGAGGGTGAGCTTGAAGGGAAGATGACTCTGAGGAATCTGGATATACATATAAACCGCCTCACGGAATTGGGATACATAGAAAAATACTGGAAGGGTAAGGAACTCTGCTATAGAACAACCGAGAGTGTCATAGCTGCAGATTCATTGTCCTTTGACAAGCTTCTGGGACTTTTCAACTATCTTAATATATATGGAGGCGCACTACCCTTCCAGGAAAAGGTCGGTGACATACTTGACAAGCTTGAAAGTGCGCTGATCAACTATATCAGGAGGTCCAGAGAGGCTTTTGAGGATGTAAAGCTGGCATATGAGATATTTCCGGACTGCATAAAGCCCAGGACCGATCTGGAGACGGATCTGTTTGCAAAGGAATTGGAGAACCATTGCAGCAGAAGCATAATGCTCAGACTTGTGATGGACAGCGGATCGGCACTGAAGGTATATCCCTTCTCTGTTGTATATAACTTCCATTCGGGCTATTGGTACCTTGTATGCAGGACCGTGACAAATGGTGATGGTTATCAGCTGATAAGGCTCGATAATATATTGAGTGCAAAGCCGGCAGGAGAGAACTGCGGGATGACAATGGAGGAGCTGGAGGCTGAAAGGCAGAGGGCGAGGCTGGAAGTGGAGGAAAGCTTTGCAATATCTGTTGAGGAGCCGCTGCAGCTTCAGGTGTTTTTTAAGGATAATGAGGAGATAAACGAAGAAGTAATGGAACGGATGGAAAAATGCAATGGGATATTCAGGAAGCTTGAGGGCTTTGGTTACTGCTATCAGGGAGAGATCCATGGAACTATGGATTTTCTGGCGTGGTTGAGACGTTTGGGCAGCTGCGCAGTGATAATCGAGCCTGAAGACTTGAGAGCATTGCACATTGCCTCAGCAAGAAGAGCTCTGGACACATACCAGGTGGAATAGGGGGATAGACTGTGGAGGATATTTACCTTTCAGAAATAAGCGAGGTCATATACAGTGCCGCAATGGAGCCGGGAGCAACTATATGCCTGCTGTCGGAAAAGACAGGGGTGACAAGGGATGCTATACGCAGCATATTCCAATATTTTAATGAATACCCCTTTGGAGGAATAGAGGTAAGTTATTCAGGGGTGCCAAAGAGCATAGATATATTTGATTTGAGCGATGAAATGCTGGATGAAGTGGTAAGGTGGGATATCAACATCACCAATATGGATAAAGTTCCGGTGGAGAACCTGGATGAGGAAGAAGCCTATGTACTGATAAGCCTTCTGAACGGTATAAGCGGTGAGGAACTGAAGTCGGCAGTTGGATGTCTCAGCAGAAGCAGCAGAGATACTATGATCTTCACAAAGGGAATAGGCAGCGATACTCTGGGCATATTCAGACTTAATCAGTATCCCGTAATCAAGAAGGCTCTTCTAAAGAGAATTACAATAAATGCAGTATATGGTGAAGAGGAGGAGGCAATAGCAATTAACCCTCTGGGAGTGGTATTTCATTCGGAGGAGAATAATTGGTATCTGATTTGTGAAACAGTGGATGGAAGCATACACCCATATGAAGTGGAAAAGCTGGGGATAATGAAACTTGGCAAAGACTTCAGCCTTCCTGCCGGATTTGACATGAGATCGTTTCTCAGAAGGTATTTCGGGATGGAGATTGAAAAAGGGGAATATGTAGAGGCGATATTCAAGGATGAAGCAAATGTAATAGAGAAAGCCAGACGGCGTCTGGATGATAAAGGGGAATTCACAGTTCTGCCCGATGGCTCAATGGAATTCAAAGGCCAGCTTGTAGGAATGGAGGATTTCAAGCACTGGATGCTGGGCTTCGGATCCTCGGTGATCCTGAAGGAGCCAAAATGGCTCAGGGAAGAAATAGTAAAGGAGTACGAAGGGATACTGGATAACTACCATAGAATAGAGCATTTTAAAAACCACATTGTTTAATGCAATGTGGTTTTTTAGTTTTCAAAAAAATTTCCACATCTATGTTATAGAATAGTTTCGTAGGGTAGAAGCAACCATAACAGAGAACCTCCGGGATTGTTCAAATCAGGAGGTTCTTTTGAAGCCTAACGGAAATTTGATTAATTTACATATAGAGAAGGAGGCCAATATGAATGAAAACAAGGAAAAGAATGACCTGGACGAAGTGAAGCTGAGGCATACCTGGGGAGAGTTTACAGAGGTCGCATACAAATCCCTTGGCAGTAAGGCCCGGACAGCCGCAAATGCAGTACTGGCTTTTATGATTTTGGCGAATATCATCACTGATTTATGGATATATAGACATTCAATTTTTTCAAGTCTTCTAAGGATAATTCAGTTGATTGGCATATACGGCAGCTTTAAATTCATGATCTGGGCAGCACTCCCTAATACGAAAGAGTTCAGACGTATCAGCACATTAGTGGCAATGGGCGCTGGTGTAAGTGCATTCAACATAGCTGTTATAAAGGGCAGTTCCTTATTGATTTTAAATACTTTCATAAGCGTAATCTCTTTTATTGTGGGTATTGGCATGATACCTGTCATGCTGTTCCACTTGCTGTATTTTCTAGCCGAAAGGCTGGAAGACGGCACAAAATATAAAAACTGATAGGACAAGGGTGGGACAAGGTACCTGTCCCCTTGTCCCATGCGGGTGTCATGGATGCAGCGGAGGAGCTTGCTGTTCCCAAAAAGAAAAGTAGAAGTTACAGTTGGAATATGCGCGGCCTTTACGGTAAAATAGGATTATACATATTTTACCGCAAGGGACGCGCTTTTTTCGAAAGTAAATATTACAGTAAAGGATGCATATAAAAGGGAAGGAGTTGCAGCCATGAAAAAAAGACAGGTATTACTGATCATCATAATAACAATATTGGCAATATTGTCTACTGCATGCATCAAGTCTGAAAATACAAGCAGCGTAAATGGAGATGGGAGAAAAATGAATATAGACGGATATCGTATCAGCCTGTCTCAGGACGGAGAGAAGGAAATTTACCGTACCAAAACCGATAAACTGGTTCTGGTATATGATAACAAGGAAAAAATCATATACAGGGATTACAGGGAGATAAGCAACAACCCTTATTCGGTATGGAATTTCGATGAATATAAAGTGCAATGGAGCGAGGACAGTAATTATGTATATATCATTGACAGTATCTATGATTTTAAAAATGATGTATTGATACCTATCAAGGATTGTGTGATTTTTTCCTGGATCGGTAATAAGGGCATATATCTGGCTGATGGTACCTATTATGAGATATCCTATGACGGTGCACTTCAGAATGAAATGGCTGTGGGCAAGAAGGTTAAAGTGATTGAGTCCGATATAGTAAAAGAGCTGGGGGCACAAAAGGAAGACAGGTATTATGTACTGGATGACTGCATTCAAACCAAGAAAGTGTTTGATACAATAGGTGACGATATCATAATAAAAACAGCTTCACTAAAATATAATGAGGAGCAGCTGCAGGATAAAATCAAGGAGGAACTTCATTCAGAAGGTTTTAAGGAATTTTTGGGCAGGAGGCATTATAGGGAGATAAATAAAAGGGTCACTGCGCTTATGGATAAAATCAAAGAGCTGGAAGAATTTCAGGCTTTGCAATCAGATATCAGCAATTTGGAAAAGAACTATCCGGTAGAATTTGAGGGAAATGTAAAAAAGCTGCTTGATATAATTAATGATGATACCTACGGTTATTACAATGTCAGCGGAAAGTATTTCCTAAAGGATATAAAAAGTGAAGAGCTGAACTTCAGGTAATCAAAAACCCCAATTTTGGGTTTTTTTAGTAATAATATATAGAATTTCCGTGGGAATATTGTTAAACTAAAAGTATCATAAAATATTGATAATGATATTCAAATACTGATAGAATGAAGAATAACCTCTTGATATTATGTAAATGGCATGGTAGTAGGAATTACTTATAGTACTAAGCGAGGTAATAGTTTTTATGAAATTATCCAGATATGCAGTTTTTACTATTATACTAATAATTGTATTATTATCAGGCTGCTCGCCAGTTGTGGATTCAGGTGCTTCAAGAATAGAAAAAGGAGTGCTGGACCTGACTGCTTGGGATTTTAAATCGGATGGAAATATCATACTTGACGGTGAATGGGAGTTTTATTGGAACAAGCTGCTGACTTACGGTACCATGGGCAGCGAAGCTCCTGATTTGTATGCCCAAATTCCAAGTAACTGGAATGCCTATCTTCTCAATGGAGCAAATCTTCCAGGTGAGGGTTATGCCACTTACAGGCTCCATGTCAAAACCAGCCTGCCTAAGGGAACCATGCTGGGCTTCAGGACAAATGTATTTTCCAGTGCATTTAATTTGTATGTCAATGATGAACTGACGGCTTCAAGCGGCAGAGTAGCAACAACAGCCGGCGAAGAAACAGGGGAGTACAGGACCCAGGCAGTTGTCTTCAGTATACCCGCAAGTGAATTTGATGTTATCGTTCATGTTTCCAACTTTCATTACGCAAGAGGCGGGTTCTGGTACAGCATATATATGGGCTCCGCTGAGAACATTCAAAATTACCATGACGGCATAATGGGGAAAGAGGTGTTCCTGCTAGGCGCTTTGCTTATTATTGCACTGTTCTATTTTGCAATCTACATACTTCGGAGGGAGCTGCGGTATACCTTATACTTTGCAATGCTTTGCATAAGCATTGCTATTGGAATAGACCTGGTGGGGCAATTGATTTTTGTCAGAGTTTTTCCGGGTATAAGCTTTAATACCCTGATATTTATCTGGTATTTTTCTGCTGCGTTGAATGTTTCCCTTTTAATAATGTACGTGCATGAGCTTTATCCCTCACGCTTTTCCAATGCAGCAAGAAAGGTGTTCCTGTGTAACTCCCTGTTCTGGCTGGGATTCTGTCTTTTTACTCCGCCTTTGTTTTATACCAGATTTGGACAGGTCAGCAACTATGTCGAGATCGCAGGCTATTTGTGCACGGTAATAATTGTTGCTATCGGATTGAGAGCAGGAAACAGGAACGGCTGGCTGAACGTTGTCAGTATGGTTGTTGTACTGACTACATATATACATGATGTCCTGTATTGGACCAATGTCATAAAAAATAATTTTGGTGAAATGTTCTATGTAGGACTGTTTTTGTTCATATTCATACAGATGGTGATACAGGCAAAAAGAATCAAGCTTTTCTATGAGAACGAGACAGCAGCGGAGTTGTCGTTTCTGCAGGCTCAAATCAAACCCCATTTCCTGTACAATACTCTGAATACCTTCGTGGCCATATCATATTACGACACGGATAAAGCCAGAGGTCTTCTTACCGAGTTCAGCAACTACCTGAGAAGGAGCTTTGATTTCAAGAACTTAAGCCAGTTTGTGCCTTTGAAAAACGAAATAGAGCTTGCTAAAGCATATGCAGAAATAGAAAAGGCGCGTTTTGAAGAACGTCTGGAAATAATCTTCGATGCACTTGAAGATATGGAGGTTAATGTTCCTACACTCATGCTCCAGCCATTGATTGAGAATGCTGTAATACATGGTATATTACCCAAGCCTGAAGGAGGCAGGATAGAAATCTCAATTAGAAAAGAAACAAAATACCTTGTTTTCAGAGTTAAAGACAATGGAATAGGAATGGATGCAAAAAAGCTTCATGATGTGCTTCAGCAAAAAACCAAAAGAGGAATTGGTGTCGGAAATATTGATAAAAGGCTTAAAAAGCTTTATGGGAAAGGGCTTGATATCAAAAGCAGTCCCGGGGTTGGAACTGATATAACCTGGATTATTCCGGTGAACAGCAGGGAGAAGTGATTATTATGATAAAAGCAGTGTTGATTGATGATGAGAGACCGGCATTAAGAGGACTTGAGCACATGCTGAAAGAGTATCCGGAAATTGAAATAGCAGGTATGTTTACAAATCCCCTTGAGGCAATTGACAAGATAGCCGGTATCAGGCCGCAGATCGCATTCCTTGATATCAATATGCCGCAGTTGCAGGGAATTGATGCAGCAGCGGAGATACTTGACCGGTGCCCTGATACTGATATAATTTTTGTTACTGCTTATGACCAGTATGCAATTGAGGCCTTTGAACTGCACGCACTGGATTATGTTCTGAAGCCGGTTTCGAAGGAGCGTTTTGACAAGACGATTAGTAGAATTGTAGGTAAGGGGAAGAAAGCAGAGCAGAAAGAACAGCAGAAGAAGTTTGAAATCTGTGCTCTCGGCAAGTTTCAGGCAGGCTGGAAGGGTGGACGGGAATCTATCAAATGGCGGACAGAAAAAACAAAGGAGCTGTTTGCTTTTTTGCTGCACAATGCCGGTAGGGCAGTCACTAAGGATGATATCCTTGAAGCGGTTTATTGGGATATGGACATTGAGAAAGCGGTACATCAGCTTCACAATGGCATCTATTATATCAGAAAAACCTTTGAGAAGCACGGAGTTGAGAAGAGTCAGATTGCAATAGAAGGCAAATATCTGCTGAAGCTGGGGGATGCTGTAGTAGACAGTCTACAGTTCAAAAGGTGTATAAAAAGGAGTACAGCTGATAATGGCGGTCTTGAAGCAATCGAAGCTGCAGAGGCACTTTATGCAGGAGATTATTTTGAAGGTATGGATTGGATGTGGGCTGAAGCAGAACGTGAAAGCCTGAGAAAGCAGTATACGGACACTATGGTTATACTGGCTCTGGATTATATAAGGAATGAAAAGCTTAATAAAGCGGAGGGGCTGCTGCATAAGCTATATACAAAGGATCCGTATGTGGAAAAAGTATCTGAGCTTCTGATCAGGTTATATAAAGATACTAATAGAAGAAATGAGGCTGTTAGGCATTATCAGGAATATGAAAGGCTTCTGAGAGATGAGCTTGGGATATTGCCATCAAAAGAAATAAGCAAATTTTTAAAAGAGTTATAAAATATAAGTAAATATTAACAAAAATAGCAGAGGTTTGTAAATACTCTGCTATTTTGTCGATTAAAAAAGAATATGGGAGAATTTTGGGAGAAGCTCCTGCTAGAATTGTTATATGAAATATTGTCCGGCAGGGAAGATGGTTATATAAGGCACACATATCATGTGTGCAATATGGAAATAGAAACTAGAGCAGTGGGTGAAAGAGAAACAGCATTTATATGGAAGGAGAAAGGAAGCATGAAGAAAAGAAGGAAGCTATCAGGTTTTTTTGCAGTTTTATTTATTTTTTCGTTGTTGCTGCAATTACCGATGCCCAAAGCAGTATTTGCGGATGGAAGCATAATTGCCCATTATGAATTTGAGGATAATGCAAATGACAGCAGCGGTAACGGAAAACACGGGAGTGTATATGGTTCTGTAAGCTATGTGGATGGTATAGTAGGCAAAGCGTTAAGCTTAAATGGAAATGGCTGCATAGTGATGCCTAATAATTTGCTATGGGATCATCCGAACTTTACGGTAATAATGAGATTTAAGGCAGCTCCAGGGAATTCAGGGGGAATGCTGGGTTATCAGAACAAAGCGATTGGTTCTTCACAAGACGAGTATGTACCTATTTTAAGTGTGAGAACCGATGGTATATTAGCGGCAGAGCTGTGGACTGACAACAGCGGCATAGTAGTCTACTCAGATAACCCTGTAAATGATAATGACTGGCATAAGGTTGCAATATCTGCAAGCACAAACTCAATTACCGTATATCTGGATGACATGCAGATTGGAACAAAATCGGGAAATGTGCTGCCTCTGGGAATGGTTTATAACCAGATCGGAGGCAACTATTCAATACCAAGACCGGCTCAGGCAAACGGATGGTGGAGCTTTAGCGGGTTAATCGACGATGTTTATGTCCTGGACGATGGTCTTGACAGCGAGGAAATAGAGGAGCTTGTTATCAGCCCTCCAAGCGCTTCAAGCATAAGTGTGAATAATAATACGGGCGGCATTGATGATACTGTGACTGTTACAGGACTTTCCGAAGGTGATGTTATAAAAGCATATACCTCTGCATCCGGGGGCGAGCCGGTCGCAACAGCTTCAGTCAGCAGCGGAGAGACAGTTGCTGTTATACAGCTCGGCCAATTAGGGACTGATGCAGGGAGTATATTTGTATCCCTTACCAAGCAGGGTAAAAGTGAAAGTCCCAGGACGGAGATTGCATATTCTGCTGAGCCCGGTATATCGGTAGTAACCGGACAAGCGCCGGGAGACCTGGTGGCTACCATCCTTGGAGGCAGTATGGAAGTATCAAATATACAATTTACAGGCACAGTTACTTCAGCCGGGGCATTTAATGATGGGGGAACTACAATAGGCTTTGATAACGGGATAATACTAAGCTCTGGAAATGCCAGGGAATCGGTTGAAGGAGAAAATGATGCCGATGATATTAGTTACGATAACGAACTTGATGGAGATCCTGACCTTGATGCCATACTTGCTGTTGAAGGTGACGGAACTTCGCATGATGCTACTGTTCTGGAGTTCGACTTTTTACCTGAAAGCGGTTATATATCCTTCCAGTATGTTCTTGGTTCGGAGGAGTATACCGAGTATATACAATACGGCGATGTTTTCGGTTTGTTTGTTAATGGCGTCAATGCTGCGGTACTGCCGGGAACCTCTACATCAATTTCTGTTCGTACTATTAATCAGGAAACTAATTCACAATATTTCATTGATAATACGGACGGGCACCTGGCAACTCAAATGGACGGCCTTTCAGTGGCCTTTACGGTATCAGTTCCTGTAAATGCAGGGGTTACAAACCATCTTAAGCTTGCTATGGCGGATATGGATGATTCTTCATATGATACGAATATTTTCATTAAAGCGGGAAGTGTAAGGGACCAGCAGCTAAACCCCGGGAAATTCAGATTCGGCGGCAGGAGTGGAAATACTATAACACTTAATAGAGTGGACGGTTCTGACGGAGACGTTTCGGTAATCTGGAAAGCAATGGATTCAGAGGCAGAGGTTATAGAAACAGATTCGGTGTTTTTCGGCGAAGGAGAAACAAATAAGACATTTACAGTTCCGGAAGGCACTGTATCAATTGCTCTTAGCGGCCCAACCGGCGGAGCATTAATTGACAATGAGAGTGTCAGTGTTGAACTGGATAACATTGAAGAAGGCCAGAGCATTGATCAAGATATAACAGATGCATTGAGCAATCTGGATTATGGCGATATGGATTTCTCTGAAGGTGATGACGAAAACAGCGTTACGGATAATTTCTACCTTCCATTGGAAGGGGATAATGAGACTGCTATTACCTGGAATATAAGCGGAGATGGTGGAGATTTTGCAGCAATAAACCATGAAAATGGAGCAGTAACAGTGACAAGACCTGAAAGCGGTCAAGGGGATAAAAACATTACTCTGGTGGCGACCATAAGCAAGGAGGGCGGAGAGCCGAAGACAAAGGAATTTAACATTAAAATAAAGGAACTGGAGCAGACGGCTGATGAGGCAATAGCAGTTGCATGGAACAGCCTTGATTATAACGATATAGAATTTGCTGCAGGTGATGATAGAAACAGTATAACGGACAGCTTCATCGTTCCGTTTGCAGGGGAGAATGGTACAAATGTAACCTGGAGTGTTTATGAAGAGGATGAGGACTATCTGCACATAAACACGGTGACAGGTGAGGTGACAATTACAAGGCCTGCTTATGGGGAAGGTGACAGGAATGTAAGGCTTGAGGCAGTCATAAGTAAGGAAGGCGGAGCTGACAGAGACAAAAGCTTTGAATTCGTAATAAAGGAACTGGAGCAGACGGCTGATGAGGCAATAGCAGCTGCACGGAACAGCCTTGATTATAACAATATAGAATTTGCTGCAGGTGATGATAGAAACAGTATTACGGACAGCTTCTTCGTTCCGTTTGCAGGGGAGAATGGTACAAATGTAACCTGGAGTGTTTATGAAGAGGATGAGGACTATCTGCACATAAACACGGTGACAGGTGAGGTGACAGTCACAAGGCCTGCTTATGGGGAAGGGGACAGGAATGTAAGGCTTGAGGCAGTCATAAGCAAGGAAGGCGGAGCTGACAGAGACAAAAGCTTTGAATTCGTAATAAAGGAACTGGAGCAGACGGCAGATGAGGCGATAGCAGCTGCACGGAACAGCCTTGATTATAACGATATGGAATTTGCTGCGGATAATGACAAGGATAATGTTACAGAGGATTTTGTACTGCCATTTGCCGGAGCAAGCGGAACTACAGTAATCTGGAGTGTTTATGAAGATGGAGATGATTATATAGCGATAGACCCGGGCACTGGAGAAGTTACTGTAACGAGACCGGGTTATGAGGAAGAGGATGTAACTGTTACTTTGATAGCAACCATTAGCAAGAGTGGCGGTGAACCACAGACCAAGGAATTCAGAATAACAATCAAGAAGCAGGTTATGACGGATGCACAAGCTGTTGCAGCAGACAAAGCATCCCTGAATGAAAACGACATCATATTCAGCGATGGTGATAGTAAAAATAGCGTAACACAAAGCTTCAGCGTGCCTTTAAGCGGAGCTAACGGAACCACAATCAGCTGGAGTGAGTCAAGTCCGTATGCAAGGATCAGCCAGGAAACAGGAAACGTGGAAATTACAAGACCCTCATATAGCACGGGCGATCAAACCATTACTCTTACTGCAACAATTAGTAAAAACGGAGCTAGAGATACTAAGAATATTTCTCTCATTATTAAAAGCTTGCCTGATACAGGCAGTAATAATGATGACAGGGACAACGACCCGGTCAATCCGAATATACCGGTACAGACCAGACCGGCGGCAGGTGAGGTTGAGGGGGCTGTTAACGGCAATAAACAGCAATCATTAGGAAATTATCAAGAGTCAAAAGTAGGGAACCAGACTCAAACCACCGTGTTATTGGATGAGAAAAAGCTGAGTGAGATACTTGAAGGTGTAAACCCTGCAAATGTGGTAAACGGTAATTCGACCGTTACAGTATCCGTACCGTCAAAGGCAGATATTGTTGTAGGCGAGCTTAACGGGCAGATGGTAAAGGATATGGAAGCAAAAGAGGTAGTCCTGGAAATCAGGACGGAGAATGCCGGGTATACGATTCCCGCAAAAGAAATTGACATAAGTGCTGTTTCTGAAGCACTTGGCCAGGACATAAAGCTTTCTGATATTTCGGTTAAGGTTGAAATATCAAAGCCTGCGGAAAATATGGCGAAATTTGTAGAGGATGAGATCAATAAAGGCGGTTACAGTGTAATTGTACCTCCTATGAATTTTAAAATATCCTGCACCTATAATGGAAAGACAGTAGATGTCAGAAAATTTGAAAGCTATGTCAGCAGAGTGATGGCTATTCCCGAGGGGATCGACCCAAACAAGATCACTACTGGAGTAATTATAGATCCGGATGGAACAATCAGGCATGTACCTACAAAAGTGATAGTTATAGACGGCAAATATTATGCTGAAATCAACAGCTTGACAAACAGTACTTACTCCGTAATCTGGAACTATGTAGAATATGAGGACGTGAGAAGGCATTGGGCCGGGGAAGCAATCAATGACATGGGCTCCAGACTGGTGATAGAAGGAACCGGAGATGGTATGTTTGATCCTGATAAGGCTATAACAAGAGCAGAGTTCGCATCAGTAATAGTAAAAGCTCTGGGCTTGAAACCTGAAAAATCAAGCGGTAAGTTCAATGATGTCAGGAGCACGGAATGGTACAGTCCTTATATCAACACTGCGGCAGAATACAGCATAGTATCCGGCTATGGAAAAGGTAAGTTCGGGCCTTACGACATAATAACGCGGGAACAGGCTGCTGCTATGATAGCCAGAGCAATGGATATTGCCGGTCTAAAGCTGAAAATGATAGGTGAAGAATATGAAAAGCTTATGACAGGTTTCGAGGATAACAGCACCGTTTCAGATTATGCCAGACCTTATATAGCTTCTTGCATTAAAGCCGGGATACTCATTGGAAGTGATAATAGGATGATAGCTCCAAGAGATAATATAACCCGGGCGGAAGCAGCTGTATTAATACATAGGCTTCTACAGAAGTCAGAATTAATATAATTTAAATAATCAGAGTAAAAAGGCTCTCCCAAAAGGAGAGTCTTCTACGTAATTATGTCTTGATATTTATACACTCGCTTTTTCGTGGCTTTGGGAGAATTTTGGGAGAAGCCTTCGCTAAAATTTAATTATATTGGACAATAAACGACAAGAAGGTGATTGTTTTGAAGGTATACATATTGGACGAAGGAAGCAGCAGTCTGGATCAAATGCTTCTGTGGCTGTCAGGGAATCCAAAGATTTCAGCAGTTGAGTTATACAGTGACTGCTCCAGATTTATCTCGAGGGTCATGGAGCTCCCTCCTACCTTATGCATAATCAGACTTGGGTATGAAGGGACCTCCGGACTTAAAACGGCAAAAATTATCAAGAATATGTATCCCAACATACTGATAATTTTCACTTCCGAGGAGCGGGGCTACGCACTGGATGCTTATGAGCTGGGAGCAAACGGGTATCTGCTTTGCCCAACAGATAAAAATAAATTCGAAAAGTGTTTGAGATTAGGTGGATAAAAATATTTTATGGAACGGGGGATATATTTGATGGAAAAAATCTATAAAAAAACACTTCATTTATTACTCATTATTTCTATTCTAGTAAATTCGTTATTTCTTCCTTTCACGGCAGAGGCCTCAACAGCACCTGACAAGGAGATAGAGGTTACGCTTGCGGCTGATACTGCAAGCAACAACCTTGACCTGACAGGCTTTTCTGATAGGCTGAAGAATAGGCTGAATACTACCTATGGGGTACCGTTGGACAGGATACATGTCAACGCGGTAGATACCAGTGTTGTATCCTCAAGCATAGATTGGTACCGCTTTGATCACACCAATTATCCGGAGAATGTAGTTGATACAACTATCAGTATTGTAAAGCATATCGGTACTGCGACAAGCCCTTCTGACAGATACATCGGGCCTGGACTTCCGACTAACTATACGCAGCCTACCCACGTATTGACATCAGGCAGCAGTATAGACTTTTACGGGTATGGCTCTCCCGCATTCAAGGATTTTCTATTTGCACCGAATAATAATGCCAATAACAAGGTGTTTTCTTTCCTGCTGAATGAGCAGGTGGTAGATTACCATACGGCAGAAGGCGTTGGATTTATGTTCAATGCGAGATATACTTACAGCAGCTCCTCGGACAGAAGGCTGTCCGGGTATATGGTTCTTATAGGACAGTCTTCTGTTTATTTATACAGGCTTGACAATATTGAGATCAACCAATTTATGAATTCAAGCAACATTACCCTGGGTGCTGCACCTTCAGCCTCCAAATGGGGAGGTACGGTTTACTGCATGAATAGTATACCAAAACCTGCGCCTTCCAGCGGTACCATGAGGTATCTGAAGCTTGCCGCCTCACCTGCATCGGTATCCTTTTACCAATTTACCGACAGTACCTACAGCACCATCAAGAATAAGATACTGGACAATGTTGCACTTACCACTACCTATAATACCTTCGGCTTCGGACCCATTGCATGCTATACGGCCCATAACTGTCAGTCCTTGACCCATGTGACCTTCAGCAACCTCGCAATGTCGGAAGATACCTCGGTCAGCTTCACAGACATGGTAAAGAATACATCATGGAACTATCAGGATTCCTTCAGGGTCATTGCCAATGTTGATAATGACGGAGTTCCTGATTTTGCAGACAAGTCGGATCTGGCGACTATATTATATTACATGATGCAGAACAGCACCCATTATGTGGGCTGGGGCATCAACAACGCACTAAGTCCGGTCATAGGGAGCTACAACTCAGTAAAGGCCCAGTCAGACGGCTTTGTAGAAAGAAATAATGGAAGAGGTATATTCATAAATAGGACTGATGGAAATTGCGATACCCTTGATGAAGGCACCGATGCCCTGGCTGACTATATAGCAGACCAGCTGGATCTGATGCCTGTAATCTCGAAACCAATAATAAATACTGATTTTGATGGTAATTTCCTCAGTAACGGCAGTGTTACCTGCTCGACGCCTACCACTGTTTCCTCATTAGGAAACCCAGTAGGAGCTTATAAGTGGCGGGTGATGGATGTGGAAGGAGGCATCTGGCAGGACCAGGGGACTGACAGTACTACTTCCCTGGTATTCCCTACAGGTACATACAATATTGTATCGCTCAGGATACAAGATTCAGTAACCGGGAGCTGGAGCGACTATGCCATCGCATATATTGCCAATGATACTGTAGCGCCTCCGGTTTCGATATTTACTCTGGATAAATCAGAGCTGATGCCGGATACGGAAATTGCAGGCTTGCAGACAACAGAAACAGTTCAGGCAACGGATGCCTCATATCATCCGGCCGGAGAAGCAATATCCGGTTGGGAGTGGAAGGTGTACAATTCCATACTGGTAGAGCAGACAGGGCTTGCATCAGCTTCACAAAATCCCATTTTTGATTTTGCCGGGAAGGCAGCGGGCAAGTACACTATAAAGCTGAGAGTCGAAAAGGGCCCTGGCAACTGGTCGGCATATTACAATCAGACTGTTACGGTATTTAGAGAAAGCGGAAGCATTACAATCAGCAGAACCGACCCTGCAGGCTCCGGGGATGTTATATATACAGATGCGTCAAAGAGCTTTTCCTTTGGCGTTGACTCTACAAGCGGCAGTCTGGCAGGTTACAGAGTAATTAAAATACCTGCGGACGGCGGCAGTAATGTGGTTGGCGACTGGACAACCGTAAGCGGTACAAGCATTATAGGATCATCAACTGTTTCCGGGGGGAGCTATGAGATATATGTCCAGGCAAAGGACGTCAACGGCAACAGCAAAACACAGTCACTAGGGGTTTTCTCACGGGGTTCCTCCCCTGAGGTAAGAACTGCAGGAGCCAGTGCAATCGGAGGAGTAACAGCTACTGTGTCCGGATATGTATATTCCTCCGGCGGGCTGGATGTGACTGCTTGCGGTGTGGAGTACAAGATAAGCTCCGGTACTGAATATATTACTGCCAATGCAGCCGGAGCGGGAACCGGCAGCTTCAGCGTCACACTGACGGGCCTGACGCCGGAAACGGAATATACGTTCAGGGCATTTGCCGTAAACAGTGCGGGTACCGGCTACGGAGAAAACATACAGTTTACTACTACCAGTCGTTCCATGTCAGCAGAGCCCGATGAAGTGATGACAGAGGAGAACCTGGACGGAATGACTATTGAACTGACTCTCGTCGGTGAAAGCTTTAAAAATGGTCTGGACAAGTCAGGTATCACTCTTAACAATGGACCGGAGGGTCTGACGGTAGCGGAAGCAGTATATCAGGATGCGTCAAGCAGTATTATTACCCTGGATTTTGACGGTACGCATTTTGACAGCATAATCAATGATTTCAGCATAACTGTAGCAGGCTCAGCATTGGAGGAGAATACAAGCATTACCTCAGACAATATGACGATTATAAATACGATTGCGCCTGCAATAACGACATTTACCCTTGCCAACGATATCGGAAGCATATCGGCGACGGTCCGCGGAATGGTAAACTCCACCGGCGGGACGGATACAGTGGAGAGAGGGATAGAATATAGGGAGGCCTCTGAAACTGTATACTCAGCAGTCTATGCAGAAGCCGGAGGGCTTGGCGACTTCAGCGTAAAGCTGACGGGACTGGCGCCAAATACAGAATATACAGCCAGGGCATATGCCGCAAACAATGTAGGTAAATGCTACGGAGGAAACATACAATTCACTACTACCGGACGCTCTATGTCAGCAGAGCCCGATGAGGCACTGACAGAGGAGAACCTGGATGGAATGGAAATTTCACTGACTCTTGCTGGGGACAGTTTTAAGAATGGCTTAAGAGAATCGGATATAATTCTCAACAATGCACCTGAGGGTCTTACGGTAGCGGAAGCAGTATATCAGGATGCTTCAAGCAGTATTATTACTCTGGACTTTGACGGTACTCATTTTAACAATGTGATCAATAATTTCAACATCACTGTAGATGGTTCGGCGTTGAAGGAAAATACAAGTATTACCTCAGACAATATGACAATTATAAATACGATGACGCCTGTAGTAACAACAGCAGCAGATATGGATATAAGCGGTGTTACGGCTACGGTACGGGGGATGGTAACCTCAACAGGAGGGACGGATACTGTAAGAAGGGGGATAAAATACAAATCAGTCACAGCTTCCGAATTTACCACTGTTGAGACTACAGACGGCGGCACGGGTGATTTTAGCGTTACACTGACAGGTCTTACACCAAATACAGTATATATAGTAAAAGCATTTGCTTCAAACAGGATAGGCACAAGCTACGGCGAGGCAAGACAATTTACTACAACTAGCCGCTACTTGATGGCCGCTCCGGATACACTGAAAAAGGAGGACCTGGATGGCTTGATACTGACGTTGACCCTTGCTGGAGACAGCTTAAGGAGCGGCTTAAATAAGTCGGCTATAACCCTTAATAATGCACCCGCAGGTCTGACGGTAACGAATGCGGTGCGTGAGAATGCCGCAAGCTGCAAGCTGACACTGGCCTTTAACGGAGATTTTAGTAACTCCATAAGCAATTTTAGCATCTCGGTAGCCGGTACGGCATTGACAGGAGGAACAGGTATTACCTCCAACAGCATGACCATCCAGGCGTCAAACCTGTGGAGTGATGTAAACTCTCTTGATATTGTATATGCAGATTACGACAATATGGCTGAAGTGAGTGATGACAATGCGGATCATGTTACCCGCGCAATATATCTTCCGGTAAAGGGTAGATCCGGAAAGACAACTATTACATGGGAGTCTGGCAATACAAACCTGATAACCGCAAGCGGAAGGGTAAAAAGACCTGAACCTGAAGGAAGCGACACCCTTGTAACTCTTACAGCTACTATTACGGAAGATGCTACAGGCATTCAAGCCACCAGGCAGTTTACGGTAAAAGTATTGAAGCTCAGTGATGAAGATGCAGCTTTAGATGCAGGCAAAAATCTGACGATGGAAACTGCTTTTGACTTCGGTGCAGGAGATACGTGGGAATGTATAACTCTCAACTTCTGGGCACTTACAACAGGAAGCCACAATACCGAAATCAGCTGGACCTCGGATAGTGACACGATAATACTTCAGCCTGGAGAAGGCAAAGTGGATGCTACTGTCACAAGGCCGTCTGCAGCAGGCAGCAACAAAAATGTCATATTGACAGCTCATATTACAAAAGGCTCGGCAAGTATTACAAAGAAATTCCTTCTTGTTGTACAAAAAGAGGGCGTGGTTAAGGAGGAAATAAGGGGAAATACCGGAAGAACAGCTGAGGCAGGAGCCTCCGGACAATCAGACACTTTTGAAATAGGCAGGACTGTTCTTGAGGACGAAACAAAGATAGATTATGTGATGGTAGAAACAGACAAGATCATAGCATTGACAGAAGCCATGGACCCGCAGAACAGCGGTGAAAATCAGAATACCGTAAGCATATCGATGCAGCAGGATGCCAATGACAAGGCGGACCAACTGGCTGTGGAGATTCCGGCAGCGGCTATAAGTGCAATCGCCGATAGGAATGCCGTATTGGAAGTGAACACCGATGAAGGCTCCATAAAGCTTGAACAGAGCATTCTTAATGAAATGGCACAATCGGGTACGGACTTATACTTCCGTATAGTACCGGTTAATGATGCATCCGAGCAGGATAACGCAAAGAGCAATGCAAGGACCGATACCAATATAATACAGCTGGTCAGCGGCGGCAAAGAGCTGAATGTGCTCGGGATCCCAAGAAAAATTGAGACAAATTATACAGGTTACAGAACTACGGTTATACTTCCTCTGGATGGAGTAACGATACCTGAAGAGGGCAGAGCCGAATTTCTTGATTCTCTAAGGGTATTTATAGAGCACAGTGACAGTACTGAGCTTTTGACCCCCGTGATCGTATATAAAAACGGTGTACCTTCCGGAGTACAGTTTGAGATAGAAGAATTCAGCCGTTTCCAGATAGTTAGAGCTTCTGCTGTTAATAGGGACAATGACAGTGATGATACTTCAAAACCCAAGGTCATACCGGCGCCGATACCTGTTACAAAGCCTTCAACTCCTGAAACCGGTATTGAAATCGGCAGTGCAGAGCTTAACGATGTTGCAGATATCGAGAAAACACATAAGGACGGTAATGCAGAAGTTAAAATAACTATTAACAATGACAAACTGATAGATATCATTAAAAACGGTGAAAATGGAGAAACGATCAGCATCGTAACCTCTGAGCAGGCAAATAAGTATGAAGTAATATTAAATGCAGAGCTGCTCAAGCTAATGCAAACCAAGGAGGATACCGCAAGTATCGTGGCGCCGGAGGCGACCTGGAATATCCCTGCAGCAGCAGTGAATACCGCTGGTCTGAACGGAATACTTGGAAGCTCTGATGACTTGAAGGATGTTATGGTTAAGCTGACATTAGACAAAGTTACAGGCGGTAAGCAGAACCAGATCACAGCTGCAATCAAGGCCAAAGGAGCACAAATGTCTGCAGTACCATTGGCAAGCAGTATTTCTTTCAGCTTTTCAGGAAAGGATATACCGGTGGGATTGCTTGATCAATATATTGAGATGATTATCCCGATGCCGGAAGGCATAGCTCTGCAGAAAATAACAACTGGAGTATATGTTGATGATGAAATGAAGATATCACATGTACCGACGGAAGTAACAGTGACAGGCGGAAAATATTATGCGAAGATTAACAGTCTGTATGGAGACGGCATTCACACAGTCATCTGGAATCCTAAGGAATTCCCGGATGTGGTAAGGCATTGGGCGAAGATTGAAACCAACGACACATATTCAAGGATGATAGTCTTCGGTGAGAACAGCGGACTTTACAAGCCGGATAAAGAAATAACCAGAGCCGAGTTTGCGGCAATTCTGGTCAGGGGCTTGGGACTCAGGCCTGTTGAAGGGAATGTCTCCTTCAGTGATGTAGCTAAAACTGCATGGTATCATGATGTAGTTATAACAGCAGCTGAGTTTGAATTGATCAAGGGATATGGGGACGGCACCTTCGGACCGGATAAGCTGATCAGCAGGGAAGAGGCTATGGCTATGACAGCCAGGGCAATGAACCTCACAGGGCTTTCACTGGAACCCAATAGTGAAGAGACAGAAAGCTTGCTCGGAACTCTTAAGGATGCCGGTGATACAGCAGGCTGGGCGAAAGCCTCGGTTGCAAGGTGTATTAGAACAGGAGTTATTACGGGTATAGGAGACAAGCATATTGCACCGAAAGAAAATATAACAAAAGCACAGGTTGCGGCAATCGTAAGACGTTTGCTGCAGGAATCGGGATTGATCTAAGATTGAAAAACCTCTGTACAAAACGTACAGAGGTTTTTAAGCTTCTATTCCAGAGCAGCAGCAATTTCCTGCTCACAAATATTGTCCTTTATTATCCTGTCGATCTTTCCAGCCTTGATTGATACCACGCAGGGAGCCTGATCAACGCCAAGCCTGTTTGCAATACCTGCTGATTTGTATATATCCACCCTGGTGACCCGGACCTTTCCCTTCAATTCAGCTTCGCATTTCTCGATGACAGGAAGCAATTCCCTGCATTTCGGGTCTACCGCATTCCATATATACACAAGACCCGGCATGTCGGACTTCATAATCTGATTATGGAAGGTTTCACTTTCTGCAATATACTTCTCCACCGAATATCCTGCTATTGCACCGTCACCGACAGCTGTTGCAACCTGCTTCAGGAACTTGTCGCGGACATCTCCCGCAGCAAATACTCCTTCAATGTTGGTCTCCATTTTCTCATTGGTCAGCAAATATCCGCCTCTGTTCATATCAAGCATCCCATTGAATATGTCGGTGTTGGGCAGATAGCCTATGAACAGGAAGCATGAGTCCGCCTTTACAGGTATAAGCTCGTTGGTCTTTACGTTCTTAAGTATTACAGTATTTAAGCGTTCTTCCCCCACAAATTCATCAACTACGGTATTCCAGATGAATTCCATCTTCGGGTTTGACATTGCCTGTGCTTTTGCAATTTCATTGCAGTCCATCTTACCTGTATCGTGAAGTACTGATACAATGACCTTATATGCAAATTTGGTAAGGAACATGCCTTCTTCGATAGCAGCATCCCCGCTGCCGACTACCAGGACTGTCTTGCCTGTATTAGCTGCGGCATCACAGGTAGCGCAGAAGGATATGCCCTTGTCATACAGGAAGCCTTCCTCGCCTTTGGCACCGGTAAGCCTTGGCTTGCCTCCGGATGCTACTACTACTGCTTTTGCTTCAAAAATATTTCTGAAGGTCTCTACGATTTTAATTTCTCCATCCAGCTTCACCGATTTGACATCGGTCAGCTTGAAGTCAACTCCGAACTTTTTTGCCTGTTTGTGAAATAGCTCCATCAGCCCAAGACCTGTAGAACCTTCCGGGAATCCGGGATAGTTCTCGATTTCATTTGTATAGGTGGCAAGTCCGCCAACAAGAGATTTCTCTATAAGAAGGGTCTTAAGCCTTGCTCTTCCGCAGTATATGCCGGCAGTTAATCCTGCTGCACCGCCGCCGATAATGACGACATCATACTTTTCAACTTTCTTTTCCACAATAATCCCCCTATGTTACATGAAATATTTGACCAGAAGCTTGCTGCCGACCATTGCCCCAAGGAAGAGGAATACTGCAAATACCCAGCCTGAAAGGGACAGTGAAGCGATACCGCTGTATAATGCTCCGATATTACAGCCGGCGGCTATCCTTGCACCGTAACCCATTAGTAAACCGCCAAGTATTGCGGCAACAACCTGTTTCAAAGATTTTATCTTTTTGAATTTGAACTGAGATGCCAGCAGTGCAGCAAGCAGAGCGCCGACTATAACGCCCAGATTCCTGATTGAACCCGGATCCTTGAGGAAGCCTCCTGCCAGAGTTGCCTGGGCACCCTTGCTGCTGAAATAATACCATTTGTCAACACTGCCTCCTATTGCCCTGTACAGCCATGCGCCCCAGTTGGTAAAAGGTCCGGAAACACCCCAGGGATCATTTGTGGTAGCCAATGTAACTATCTGGAATAGAGATAGCAGTACTGCACCTGCTACATAAGTCCAGGCATTTTTAAACCACATCTGATAGAACTTGTTGTTCTTAATATCCAAAATTTCACCCCCGCAAAGGTTATTTAGTCTTCTCGATGAAAACTTCCCATTCGCCGTCGTCAACTTCTTCTATTTCTACATTGTGTCCTTCTTTTCTGGCCCATTCAGGTACGTTCTTCATAGCACAGCTGTGGTCTATCTGAACGACAAGCACATCACCCAGTGCCAGTTTTTTTAGTGCGTTTTCCGTTTTTATAAGCGGCACAGGACATGCCTCTCCCATACAATCTAAGGTAACTTCTTTAGCCATTATTGACTCCTCCTTAATATATATAAGTTAGTCGTTCTCATCTGCGTTTAATTTTCTATTCTCCCATTTGTCCGCTGCTATATAGAGGACAGCAATCACAAGGAGCTGAACTGCTACCGCTCCTCCCCAGCCCAATATGTCAGGCAGGAAGATTTTTTTTCCTGTTATCATGAAGTTAAGCTTCCACCAGCCATAATCGTGGGCGCCCCAAAGTGATCCGATCACAAAGAAGAATAATGAGAGTATCTGCATTCCAAAGCCTTCACCAACACGCATCAAGGTTCCTGAGGCGCATCCGCCCGCAATTACCATGCCGATTCCAAACATGAATGCTCCTACAACAGTTGCAAGGCTGATTGGAGCGATATATCCCTGACCAGGTATCGGCAGCCCTTTGATGTAGGCTCCATACTTAATAGCGGTAAAGCCTATTGTTGTTACTGCAAAAGCAATCAGAACCGCTCGTGTAACAGATGTGCTTCCTGTCAGATAAGGATCTCTCATGGATGCTGTAAAACAAAACCTTGATTTCTGAAGTATGAATCCGAAGCAGCCGCCTAAGATCCAGAAAAGAGCAAGCTTTGCAGATATAGTCGCCAGGTATATCCCAAAAGCTATCATACCGGTAAACAGTATAACACCAAAGGGCAATTGATTTGCTTTTTTCTTCTTAGTACCGGTTCTTGCCCTGGACGAAGTGCGAATACTTGTACTGGACTCAGCCATCTATTTCCCTCCTTCCATATGTTTCGCACTAAATCCATTACATAATAGTTCAATAGTGCGAAACGTTTTCATTGATGTTATAAATCGCAGCTATTCGATGTAATCTTCTTTGTGCGAATTATATAGATATTAATTTAACAATTAGAACACAATTTGATTATAGCATAGATATGTGGATGCAATTATTAGAAGTGCTTATGTAGCATAACAGTATACTATAGTAATTATTTTGCTATAAGCTTTTTTTATGGTAGCACAAGTGATAAAATATTAACAAAGGCCTGCGCGTAGTGTTGCATGACAGACCTCTTATGATAGGAGTGATAAAATGCATATTGAGTACCTGAAATATTTTTTTGAAGTAGCATCAGTGAAAAGTATCTCCAAGGTTGCAAACAGCTGCCATATTTCACAGCCTGCTTTGAGTCAGCAGATACAAAGGCTTGAAGACAGCCTGGGCTTCAAGCTTCTGGAGCGGAGCAACAAAGGGGTGGAGCTTACGGAAGCAGGCCAGATAGTTGAAAAATATGCCAAGAACCTGATAAAAGCTTATGATAATATGGTTGAAGATCTGGCCGCCATAAATAAAAAGAATTGTACAATGCGTATCGAAGCTTGTCCGACAATGGCAACCTATGCACTGCCATGCACGGTATTCAAAATTAAAGAAGAGTTTCCCAACTATAATTACTGTCTGATATCCAGCATGTCGGAAGAAGTCGAGCACAATATACTGGCAGATGCATGTGATGTCGGGTTTGTTCAGGGGATGCCTTCTGATCAGGATCTGGTAAGCTCAATTGTAGGTACAGACCGGATGGTGTTTGTTGCTTCGTCGGAATACAATATAAAAAGTGAGATCAGCCTGAATGAGCTGGTAAGGTATCCTCTGATAATGATGCATGAAAAATTCCAGTGCAGAAAGCAGTTCAATGAAATGCTGAAAGAAAAGGGAATAGACCTGAACAGCTTGAACGTATTGTTCAGCCTTGATTCCACAGAATCCGTAAAATCAAGTGTTTTGAAAGGCCATGGGCTGTCTTTGCTTCCGTACATATCGATAAAAAAAGAAATGTATAACAAACAGCTTAAGGAAGTAAAGGTAAAGGATTTTGAAATACAGTATGAAATATATATAGTCTATAAAAGAGATAAAGGTATGAATAAAGGTACCAGAGAGTTTATACAGTTTCTTAAGAAGATCGGCGAGAAGAGCTTCTGCTGATAATGCATTTTGCTGCTTTGTGCCTCACAGCTCAAGAAGACTGTTTCTTAATATTTTGTGATCGTTATCTCCCATACTCCGTTAATGACTTCTTCCGGCTCAAGCCTGATTCCAGAGGCTTTTCCATAATGGTCAGTAATGGATTGCAAAACACAGCTGTGATCGGTGAAAAGCATAAAGGACTCACCTTTTTGGAGAGTTTTCAATTCCTGTTTTATTTTCAATATAGGTATGGGGCAGAATTCTCCAAGACAGTCAATTTTTTTCATAAGCCACCCTCTCAATTGTTTGTTATTGAATTCGCACTAAGCACGAAATAATCGCTAATGCGCAAACAGTCCAGTGAACAACCTTTGATATTATTATAACAATTTTGAATGGTACTGTAAAATGATAATGATGATTTTAGGGGGATATATATGGAAGTTTATCTGGTTACAGGTGGAGCCGGCTTTATTGGTTCAAGCTTTATAGAGTTTTTGTTTAATACAAAAGACGATGTCACTGTAATTAACATTGATAAGCTGACATATGCAGGGAATGTAAAAAATAATACTTCTGTGTGCGACAATGTAACCTATACATTTATACAACAGGATATATGTGATGAATCCTTCATATGCAGCATTTTTAAAAAGTACAGGCCGGACTATGTTATCAATTTTGCCGCAGAGTCTCATGTGGACAGAAGCATATGTGACAGCGGAATCTTCATGAGGACGAATGTCCTGGGAACCCAGGTACTACTTCAGGTATCACTGCAGCATAATGTAAAGCGTTTTATCCAGATATCCACTGATGAGGTATATGGAGCAGCCGGTATTAATGCTGGCCTGACAGAGTCGGCCGCTTTATTTCCGGGGAATCCTTATGCAGCCAGCAAGGCGGCTGGGGATATGATTGCTCTGGCATATAATAATACTTACGGACTGCCGGTTATGATAACACGAAGCAGCAACAACTTCGGTTTCGGCCAGAACTCTGAAAAGCTGATCCCTATGGTTATCGGGAAGTGCCTCAGGGGAGAGGCCATACCTGTATATGGAAATGGATTGCAGATAAGGGACTGGATATATGTTGACGATAATTGCAGCGCAATTTATTCAGTTTTGAAGAAGGGCATGGAGGGGCAAATATACAATATAAGTGCAAACAACAAGTTGGATAACATCACGTTGATAAAGCAAATTATTAAAACAATAAGAGACATGCTTCCTGAGAGTGATCAAAGAAGGCAAAAGATAGATGAAGGCCTTATAACTTTTGTAGAGGATAGAAAGGGACATGACCGATGTTATTCTATAAGCCCGGAAAAAATCAGGGTACAGTTGGGCTGGAGTGCAGAGCACGATTTCCACAAAGCGCTGGAGCATACAATAAAGCTTTACCTGGATGATTTAAGCTGAGAGTTTCATGATGGAGGGGAAAGATGAAAGGTATCATATTGGCAGGGGGAAAGGGTACCAGGCTTCAGCCGCTGACCGGAAAATGCAATAAGCATTTGCTTCCTGTAGGGAGTGAGCCTATGCTGTTTAATCCTATCAAGCAGCTGATATCTGCAGGTATTGTAGATATTCTTATAATAAGCAGCAGTCAGCATATAGGCAGCATAATCCATACTGTAAGCTCTTCGCATGTTTTTGGCTGCAACTTTTCTTTTGCAGTTCAGAAGGAAGCAAGGGGAATAGCTCATGCCTTGCTGGCTGCGGAAGGATATACAGGCGGTGATATTGCGGCAGTCATATTGGGTGACAATGTCGCTACCCACAGCATCAAACCCTATGCGGAGAAATTCAAACTCCAGCGTACCGGCGCCAAGGTGCTGCTGAGTAAGGTGATGGACCCTGAAAGCTTCGGAGTTGCAGTTATAAAAGAAGGACGCATTGAAAAAATAGTGGAAAAGCCGGATAGGAATATCAGCTCTTATGCTGTAACAGGTATTTACTTCTATGACAACAGGGTGTTTGATATTATCAAGGAGGTCAAACCTTCAGCCAGAGGCGAATTGGAGATCACCTCAGTGAATAATATTTATTTGTCAGGGCAGGAGCTCACATATGATGTTATAAAAGGCAGCTGGACTGATGCAGGCACTTCGGCGGGTTACAAATATGCAAATGCGCTTCTGGCTGCTGTCAACAACGAAATTATATATTGAAAAGTGAAGTGAATATGATGATACCCTATAATAAAATGTGTATCACGGGTAAGGAAATTGAATATATGAATGACTCTTTGCTGAGGACGCAGATAAGTGGAGACGGCCGGTATACCAAGCTGGTCGGGGATTTAATAAGCAGAAGGTTCAATACCGGGAAGGTGTTTATGACCACCTCAGCTACTCATGCTCTTGAAATGGCTATGCTGATAATTGGACTGAAGCCCGGGGATGAAGTAATAATGCCGTCCTTCACTTTCAGCTCCACTGCCAATGCGGTTTTATTAAGAGGGGCCAGGCCTGTGTTTGCAGAGATTGATGAGGATACGCTGAACCTTGACCCTTCCGATGTGGAGAAACGGATAACAAATAATACAAGGGCTATAATCCCTGTGCATTATGCAGGAGTATGCTGTGAAATGGACAGGATCATGGAGCTGGCAGATAATGCCGGCCTTTATGTTGTTGAAGATGCGGCACAGGCTGTAAACTCGAAATACAAGGGCAAATACACGGGAAGCATAGGGCATATGGGATGCTACAGCTTTCACGGGACGAAGAATTATACCTGCGGCGAGGGGGGGGCCCTTTTAATAAACACTGATGATCCATGCTTGCTGGAGAGAGCTGATAATATCAGACAGAAAGGAACGGACAGGGGCAGATTTCTCCGGGGTGAGACTGACAGCTACAGCTGGGTCGATACCGGCTCCAGCTATAGTCCTTCGGATGTATTAATGGCAGTGCTATACGCCCAGCTGGAGGCTATGGATGAAATTACAGGGAAGAGAAGGCTTATTCATGATTATTACCGGAGCATCCTGCAGAAATACTCCGGCAGTCAGGTCCTGAGGGTTATGGAGATACCTGAAGCCTGTGAATCCAACTATCATATTTTTTATATATTGCTGAAGGATGAAAGCACGAGAAACCTTGTGAGGGATAAGCTGCTGGAAAAGGGTATTACAGCCCTTACCCACTATGTTCCGCTGCACAGCTCATCTATGGGCAAAAAGCTGGGATATAGGGAAGGGGATCTGAAAAAAACCGAGCTGGCAGGCAAGTGCCTGCTGAGGCTGCCTCTTTATCCGGGTATGGGAGCAGAGGATATGCATTATGTAGTCAGGCAGCTCGCAGATATATTGGAGGGACTGTGATGTATGGCAGCATTTCCGTAGTTGTTCCTGTTTATAATAGTGAAAGCTCGATATCAGAGCTGTATCGAAGGCTTGACAGTGTACTGCCCCATATAGCCGTTCAATATGAAATAATAATGGTTGATGATGGCAGCATAGATAACAGCCTGGCTGAAATGAGCAAGCTGCATGCTTCCGGGAATACCTTCAAAATAATCTGTCTGGACGGCAACTTCGGGCAGCAGAACGCGATTATGTGCGGAATAAGACATAGCAACGGCGATTACATAATTACCATAGATGATGACCTGCAGAATCCTCCCGAAGAAATTCCAAAGCTTCTTGAAAAGCTGGAGGAGGGGTTCGATGTAGTCTATGGGATCCCTGCATACAAGAAGCAATCGGGAATCCGGCACCTTGGAACTATTATGACCGGTCTGTTTTTCGGCTTGATCTGCTCAAAGCCGAAGGACGTAAAGGTGGGCAGCTTCAGGGTACTGAGGAGACATATAGCCGAAAAAATATCGGAGGATGATACATCATTTGTGTATATTACCGCAATTACACTGAAGCATACCAGAAATATCGGAAATGTCACAGTGGAATATGCCGACAGAAAATACGGCAGCTCCAATTACAGCTTATATAAACTTGCAAGCTTGTTCTGCAAGCTCTTTATCAACTATTCCGGGCTGTCACTCGATAAATACAGGGTAAGGTCGCCTCAATATATAATAAAGGATACGGGAGATTTGCAATGAAACTTATGATACTTGGAGGAAGCAATGTCCAGCTTAATGCAGTGAAAAGGGCAAAGGAGAAGGGTCATACCGTTGTTGTGTGTGACTACTATGAGGATGCCCCTGCAAAGAAGCTGGCTGATTACAGCGAGCTTGCCAGCACCTTCGATGTTGAAGCGTGCATTGAAGCAGCAAAAAGACATGCAGCAGACGGAGTGATGACCCTGGGCACTGACCAGCCTGTTTATACAGCGGCAAGGGTTGCAGCGGAATGCGGGTTACCTTCTCTTATCACTGTTGAAACAGCCAGGGCAGCTACTAATAAGAAAGTAATGAAGGGTATTTTTAAGAATAACTGCATACCTTCAGTGAATTACCGTATAATAGGCTTGGATTTTTGTGACAGTGAGCTTGAGGACATGAGCTTTCCCGTTGTCGTGAAGCCTCTTGACAGCCAGGGGCAACGGGGGGTGTATAAGCTTGATTCCATTGAGGCTGTAAGAACTGTTTTCAGCGATATCCTGAGCTTCTCAAGGGAAAAGGAGATACTTGCTGAGGAATACTATCCCAGTGATGAGATCACTGTAAGCGGCTGGGTGCATGGCAGCATGCTGCATCTGCTGACAGTGACGGACAGGATATGCTACAATAATTATCCGCATATAGGGATATGTACTGCCCATAATTTTCCCTCCCGTTTCCTACCTGAATACCATGATGAAATAACCCGGCTAAGTGAAAGGATTGTTCAAGCCTTCAGCATCCATGAAGGCCCGGTATACTTTCAGATGCTCATGGGGGATCGGGGGATAATGGTCAATGAGATAGCCTGCAGGATAGGGGGAGCATATGAGGATTTGTTCATTCCTCTTGTGACCGGTATTGACATATTGGATATTCTGATTGAAGCCAGCCTTGGAGACAGCTGTGCTGCAGCGGCTCTTGAGCAATACAGGCAGTCGGAGCACAACAGGCCCCTTACGGTTCAGTTGCTTTTTGCCAGTCCTTGTACAATAAGATCGATGAATGATATGGAAAGCCTGAAGCGGCTACCGGGAGTTGTTGAGGCCGGGTACAACTTCAAGCCCGGCCATTCTGTCAGGAGTATAGAAAATGCCACTGCAAGGGCGGGCTTTGTGATAGTAACCGGTGAAAACCATGCCGATCTGAGGGAGAATGTGGGACGGATATATGACTGCCTTGAAATAAGTGATGAAACAGGAGTCAACAGGATCCTCAATTCTTATTAGCGGAGGAAGCACTATGATAAATAAAGCTATATACGGCATTCTGATCATTGTTCTGCTGGCCGGCTTTATTGCCGCAGGCTGTGCAAAGGACACAAACACTGCCGTCAGCAGGATCAATATAGCTGAGCAGTACGGCCTGGCCTATGCACCTCTCCAGATTGCAAGGGAGCTTAAGCTGATAGAGAAAAATCTGCCCGGGGTACAGGTCGGCTGGAAGCAGCTGGGCAATACGGCAGCTATAAGGGAAGCAATGCTCGCCAATGAGGTGGATGCAGGTTTTATGGCAATACCTCCGTTTTTGATAGGCTGGGACAAGGGGATGGACTGGAAAATAGCCTGTGGGCTTTCCTCAAGTCCTGTGGGTCTGGTCACCAATAAGGAGGAGAAAAAATCAATAAAGGATTTTACCGATAAGGACAGGATAGCGCTTCCTCAGCCGGGAAGCGTGCAGCATATACTGCTTTCAATGGCCTGTGAAAGGGAACTGGGAGATGCGAAAAAGCTGAACGACCTGTTGGTTACCCTGGCTCATCCCGACGGAATGAATGCGCTGCTTTCAAAGCAGGATATCACAGCTCATTTCACCGCACCTCCATACCTGCTTAAGGAACTGGAAACACCAGGTATGCATGAGATATTGAACGGAAGGCAGGCAGCGGGAGAAGCTTTTACTTTCATTGTGGGAGTTACGACAAAGGAGTTCCATGACAGCAGTCCCAAAGAGTACGAAGCATTTCTTAATGCGATGGATGAGGCTATGGAATTCATGAGGAACAACAGGGAAGAAGCTTTGAGAATATTAAGCAAGCAATACGAAATGAGTATTGAAGAGGTGGAAAAAAATCTTGACATGGAAGGGACCGAATACAGTATTTCTGTAAAAGGCATTGATGCCTTTGCTGGATTTATGGAGAGAAACGGATATATTTCAAAAGCTCCGGAGAATGCTGAAGAAATACTGTGGGAAGATGTGAATTATGAAGAATAGGAAAATCTTATGGATAGTTCTGCTGCTTGCGGTATGGCAGGGGCTGGCGCTCTCGGGCAGGTTCTCCCCCCTTGTGTTCCCCGGTCTGGGGATGATAGCCGGGTCACTGGTGAATTCTCTTGCTAATGGGGAATTGATAAGGGAGACTATATACTCAATAGTTCTTATACTGGAAGGTCTGTTAATAGGGATGACGCTTGCGGCAGCCATGAGTATTGCCTCTGTAGGTTCAAAATGGCTGAGGGGCCTTGTTGAGACACTTACCACACTGGCACATCCTCTTCCTGGGATAGCTCTCCTGCCTGTGATTATATTGTGGCTTGGAACAGGAAGAAGCTCGGTCGTATTCATAATAGTGCACTCGGTAGTATGGCCTCTGCTGCTTAATATGACAGCGGGTTTCAGAGCGGTTCCCGG
>Ga0196971_1000374_pt1 | contig 36915 bp, 27 predicted proteins | sample S1v_1013CmetaG_FD_148660 | JGI IMG/M metagenome (GOLD analysis project Ga0196971, IMG submission 148660) | Soil microbial communities from Anza Borrego desert, Southern California, United States - S1+v_10-13C | ecosystem: Environmental > Terrestrial > Soil > Desert | place: USA: California...
TTCCTCGGAATCGACGACGACACGCTGGCCGGCTGCGCGGGCAACGACGTGATCGGCAGTGCCGGCGGCAACGATGTCCTGGATGGCGGCGCGGGCAGCGACAAGGTGTTTGGCGGCATTGGCAATGACACGCTGACGGGTGGCGACGGCGCCGACATGCTGCAGGGCGGCCGCAGCGACCTGGGCCAGTGGAACTTTTATCTGGACAGCCAGGGCCAGGTCGTCGGGCGGCACGACACGCAGCTCGAGAGTGCGGGCACCATCGAAACCGTTGCCGCAACCGATCTGAACAGCGCCGTGGCCGCGCTGCGCTTTTCGGCTGCGGAACAGTCGAAACTGAAGTCCTTGTCCCTGCTGTACCACGCCGCATTCAACCGTGCGCCGGATCTCGACGGGCTGAGCTACTGGGCCTGGGACAGCCTGTCTCTGGACCAGATCGTCCAGTGCTTCACTGAGTCGCCGGAATGGCAAAACGGCCCGGGCAAGCTGTCCGACCATGCACTGGTGGAACAGTTGTACCAGAACGTCCTCGGGCATGCCGGGGCCGGCGACGACATCGCCGTATGGGTGAAAAAGCTGGGCAGCCAGGCGGTCACCAGGGCCGAGCTGCTGAAAGCGCTGGCGTTGAGCAGCGAACACCAGGCGCTCTGGAACACCGCCTTCGGCGTAGCGCTCGGGGGCGCCGACCTGACGCAGGAGCAGGGATGGCTTGCCGGCGGCGGCAATGACATGCTGGACGGAGGCGCCGGCAGCGATACGCTGGTCGGCGGCGACGGCGTCGACACCGTCGTGTATTCGGGCAAGCTTTCGGATTACCAGTTCCGGCTATCGGCGAACGGCGACATCCTGCTTGCCGACGCAGGAGGGAGCGGGGACGTCGATGTGTTGCGACAGATCGAAAAAGGCCAGTTCGGCGATGCGACCGTTGATCTCGGGTTTACCCAGGCGTCGCAGCAGAAGCTGCAGCAAGTCGGCTTGCTGTATCAGGCCGTGCTTGGACGCGCAGGTGACCTGCCCGGTTTCTCCTACTGGGCGAATAGCGCGATGAGCGTGACCGAGCTTGCTGCGGCGTTCGTTCAGTCGGTCGAATTCAGGGATCGTCACGACTCGCTCGGCGACGCCGCCTTCATCACCTTGCTGTACCAGAACGCGACGCACCAGTTGCCCGACGCGGCGAACCTGCAGAACTGGGAGAGCTACCTCGGATCGCACACGCGGGCCGAGCTGGTGGCAACGCTGATTGCCAGCGCGGAGATTATTGGCGCGCAATACGGGACAGAAGGGCTCTGGATGGCGTGAGCTTGCGCGCAGAGGCGATGACGAATGACGGCATGGCCGGGGGCGGGGAGCTTTGTCCCCGCCCTCATCATGCCGCCTGCGGCCGCCGTGCCCCGTCCCGTCTGTCACACCGTGCAAGGCCCATGCATGCGAGAGTGTCTTCCACAACAATAATAAATCCCGATGATTTCCGAAGAGAGGACGTTAAACGACGCGCATGTCATCCTGCGCAATCAACATTGATTTGACCATCATCGTTTCCATTTCATGTGCAGGAACCGGCTTTGATACAAAATTGCCCTGTATCGAGTCGCAGGCAAGTTCCTTTAGCGCACGGTGCTGTTCCTGCGTTTCCACGCCTTCCGCCACAATGGACATTTCCAGCGCGTGGCCCAGCGACACGATGGCCTTGAAAAAAACTTCTCCCTCATGGTCTTTGCAAAGCACGTTGGTAAATGCGCGGTCGATTTTCAGAATATCGACGTCGAGGTCCCGGAGTTGGGACAGCGACGAATAGCCGGTCCCGAAGTCATCGATGAGGATCTTGACGCCCATTGCCCGCAATTCGTCCAGGTCCTTCGCGACGGCATCGCCCGAAGTCAACATCACGGATTCCGTGAGCTCTATTTCAATGAGCGAGGGGGCGATGTGATGCGCTGACGTCAGCTCGCGCAGGACGCCGCCTACGTCTCCGGCAGCAAACTGGGCCGCCGACACATTTACCGAAACCGGGACAAGCGGGAAGCCGCTCGCCTTCCAATCCTCGAGCTGTTCGCAGACTTTCTTGATCACGATTCGGCCGAGTTTGAGAATAAGTCCGGTTTCTTCGGCAATCTGAATAAACTCTCCCGGAAAAATCAATCCGTGTTCCGGGTGGTCCCACCGCACCAGCGCCTCCATGCTGCAGAGCCGGCCTGTTGTCGTCTCGACGCGCGGCTGGTAATGCACGACGAATTCTTCCTGCTCGATTGCGGCTCTTAAAGCCTTTTCCTTGTCCAGTCGAAGAATCAGCCGTTCGGACAGGTGCGACTGGTAAAAGTGATAGCGGCCTTTCCCGGCTGCTTTCGCGGCATACATCGCCACGTCCGCATGCTTGAGCAACGTTTCACCGTCTTCCCCGTCCTGTGGAAACATGCTGATGCCAACGGATGCGCGCACGCGTTGGTTCTCCAGCCCTTTCAGGACAAACGGTTCGTTCAGCGCCTTGACGACCAATCCCGCTACTCGGGTTACGGACTCCGTTGACTCGACATGCTCCAGCACGATCGTAAATTCATCGCCGCCGAGACGAATCACGTGGTCGCTTGCTCGCACCGCTGCTTTCAATCGCGAGGCAACGCTTTTCAGCAGTTCGTCGCCTGCGTCGTGCCCGAGAGTGTCATTGATGTTCTTAAAGTCGTCGAGATCCACAAAAAGGACGGCAAGTTTTGACATGCTCTCTGCCGCACGCCGCAGTGCCTCTGGCAAAAATTCCAGAAGCCAGTTCCGGTTAGGAAGTGCGGTCAAAGTATCGGTATTCGCAAGCTTGGCGAGTTCTTGCTCGTAAGCCTTATGGCGCGAAATATCCCGGACAACCATCGCCACACCGTTCCCGGCCTTCATGAACCGTCGGTACACCCATGACGGACCGGAGTGCGTGGCAGACGGTACCCTGAATTCCTCTTCATGAAAACCCACGTCCATCACATGCCTGAGGACTCGGTCTGTCTCGCCGTGGTATTCCCTGGGCAATACCTCAGAAAATGCGCGGCCAACCACCTTGTCCCGCGTTGACCCGACAAATGCCGCGGCACGCTCATTGCAATCTTCCACGCGAAAATCCAGGATGTGGGACTGCCCTTGCTCGCGAATGGGCCGCAGTGTATAAAAGCCCTCTTGCGCAGCATCCACAGCGAGTCTGTAGGTATTCTTTATTTCCTCGGACTCCGCATGGCGGCGTGCCAAGCGGCGTGAATAGAACGCACCCAATGCTCCCAGGCTCGCGAGAAGAACTGTCCCGGCGACCGCTGCGAACCGCCATGACGCCGCAGACGCTTCGTACGCCGCATACACTGCTTCTTCCTTCAATCCGGCCAAGGCGACAACAGGGTAATTCCTGACCTTCTTCCAGGCGACGATTCTGCTTGCATCGTCAGTAAATTTTTCGCCCGGCTCCTCCACTATCCCTTCCGGGAGCGAGAAGATCGGGTCCTTGCGGTAGAAAATCCTTGGTGCCCCCTCTGCTCCTCCAACCTTTGTTACAAGCAAAGGACCGTCGACGAGGCGAATGGAAATGAATTCATCTCTGCCTAGCGCTTCCGCTGCGTAGAGGGTGGTTAGGTAAGGCGGTTCGACCGTGACCCATGCCGCGCCGCTGAAGTTGCCGCTTGCATCTTCAAGGCGCCTGCTGAAGCGGAGTATCGTTCGCCCTGTCCGGCTTCCGGTTTCCGGTCGGGAGATCAAGAGGCCGACCTGTGGGTTCGCTTTGTGTGACTGGAACCAGTCACGAGTTCCAAAATTGAGGGGCTGAGGCAAGGCAAGCGTGCTTGTGACCACATCACCTTCGGTATTGCTTGCAGAGACGTGAAAGTGGGTATCCGGGAAAACGCCGCTTCGAAAATAATCTTCGAGCCGGACGGTCTCCCGTGTGGAACGCCATAAATGCTTTACGAGCAAGGTGGTACGGTCTATGTCATTAAACGCGCGAGACACCTGCTCTGCATAGGACGAGGTAACCGCGCGAGCGTGCTGGAAAGCCCTGTCTTTCGCCTCTAGCTTCTCGACGGCAAGCTTGGACTCCGTGACCGCCCACAGGAGGGCAATTAAAATCACGGCGAGAAGCGGCCAGAAGAAACCGGGTCTTGAAAGGTGCTTTAGGAGATGCAAGTGTTCTTTATCCTTCACGTCGGCGTTTGCTACCCTGCCGGCGTGGACTCGCGAGAATTGGCCCGTCCAATCGCCCTACGGAGCAGCAATCGAAACTTTTATACGATTAAGAATATGTTTGGACGTCAACGTTCCGTTTGAAGTTTCATGGGCGGGTGCGACGCAATCACGATTTTGAAAATCGAAGGAAACTGCTGCTTGAACGGATGAAAAGCGACGGCTCGAAACGCCGGCTGCCGCAAGACGGGTTTCCAACCGGGTTGGGAGCATTGCTGGCTACGCAGCAGGCAGCGGTGATGCCGCCAGATCGGGGGCGCACTGTCGCTACAGTGTCAGAAACTGCAGGCCGAGGCGGTACAGCAGTCCCTTGTAACGGATAACGCCAATTTCAAACGTGTATGCAGGCCTTGCTGCCGGCATCTGCATGGGAATGCGAGGGAATGGGCGACAACAAGCTAAGCCGCCCCCCTTTTCTTTACGTGGCGAACAGGATTCCGGCCGGCGCTGCGCTGGGCATTTGATGCAGGAGGGGTGTTACCCGCCGCGGGCGGTTGGCGCCTGCAAGACCCAATGCCTGTTCTCTTTGGTCCGGACAACGCCGTTGAACCAAGAGGGCACCAATATCGAGCTACATCTTGCTAGCGGGCTTGCGCGCGCCATCACCCTCATTCCACCGTGACCGACTTCGCCAGGTTGCGCGGCTTGTCCACATCGGTGCCGCGCGCCAGCGCGGTGTGGTAAGCCAGCAGCTGCAGCGGCACCACATGCAGGATCGGCGACAGCAGGCCGTAGTGTTCCGGCAGGCGGATCACATGCACGCCCTCGGAAGAAGACATGCGCGAGTCGGCGTCCGCGAACACGTAGAGCTGGCCGCCGCGGGCGCGCACTTCCTGCATGTTCGATTTCAGCTTTTCGATCAAGGTGTCGTTCGGCGCCACCGTCACCACCGGCATTTCCTGCGTGACCAGCGCCAGCGGGCCGTGCTTCAGTTCGCCGGCCGGATAGGCCTCCGCGTGGATGTAGGAGATTTCCTTCAGCTTCAGCGCGCCTTCCAGCGCAATCGGATAGTGCAGGCCGCGGCCGAGGAAGAGGGCGTTCTCCTTGCGCGCGAATTCCTCCGCCCATGCGATGATCTGCGGCTCCAGCGCCAGCACCGCGCCGATCGATACCGGCAGGTGGCGCAGTGCCTTCAGGTGAGACGTTTCCTGTTCGTCGCTCAGGCGGCCGCGCACTTGCGCCAGCGACAGCGCGAGCAGGAACAGCGCGACCAGCTGGGTGGTGAAAGCTTTGGTCGATGCAACGCCGACTTCCACGCCGGCGCGCGTAATGTAGGACAACATGCACTCGCGCACCATCGCGCTGGTGGCGACGTTGCAGATGGTGAGGGTATTCACCATGTCCTGTTTGCGCGCATGTTTCAGCGCCGCGAGGGTGTCGGCGGTTTCGCCGCTTTGCGAAATCGTGACCACCAGCGCATTCGGATTCGGCACGCTGTCGCGGTAGCGGTATTCGCTGGCGATTTCCACATTCACCGGAATCTTCGCGATCGACTCGATCCAGTACTTCGCGGTCAGGCCCGCATAGTAGCTGGTGCCGCAGGCGAGGATCAGCACCGAATCGATCTTCTGGAACACCTTGTAGGCCTTGTCGCCGAACAGCTCCGGCATCACGCCGGACACGCCGTCCAGCGTGTCGCCGATGGCGCGCGGCTGCTCGAAGATTTCCTTCTGCATGTAATGGCGATATGGGCCGAGCTCGGCCGCGCCGGTGTGGGCGTGCACGGTACGCACCTCGCGCTCGGCAGGCTTGCCGTTCGCATCGGTGATCCAGTAGCGCTGCAGTTGCAGGTCCACCACATCGCCTTCTTCGAGGTAAATGATCTGGTCGGTGGTGCCGGCCAGCGCCATCGCATCCGAAGCCAGGAAGTTTTCACCCTTGCCGACGCCGACGATCAGCGGCGACCCCTGGCGCGCGCCCACTACCCGGTGCGGCTCGTCGCGGCAGAATACCGCGATCGCATAGGCGCCGTGCAGGCGCTTGACCGCCTGCTGCACCGTCTCGAACAGGTCGCCGGTGTACACGTGGTCGATCAGGTGGGCGATGACTTCGGTGTCGGTCTGGCTTTCAAAGACGTAGCCGGCGGCGGTGAGCTCGGCGCGCAGTTCGTCGTGGTTTTCGATGATGCCATTGTGGACCAGCGCGATGCGCTCGCGGGAGAAGTGCGGATGGGCGTTGTGCGACGCCGGCGCGCCGTGCGTTGCCCAACGGGTGTGCGCGATCCCGGTGAAGCCGGCGAGCGCGGCCTTTTCCACCTGCAGCTCGAGGTCGGCCACGCGCGAGGTGCTGCGCGAACGCTGCAGCATGCCGTCAACGTGCAAGGCGACCCCGCAGGAGTCGTACCCGCGGTATTCGAGCCGTTTCAGGCCCTGCAACAGGATTGGAGTGATATTGCGCTGCGCGACTGCGCCGACGATGCCACACATGGGACTCCCCTTTGATTTGTCCGTGATGACGCTATCCTAGAAGAGGGTGTGTGAAATAAGTTTGCGAAATTTCAGGAAAAATGAATTTAAAATTCCTGTTTGGTCCGTCGTGAAATATAATTTCAATAAATTGGATTAACTGAAAAAATAAATCTTGGACCAAGCCGACATTTTGCTCGATGAGCTGGACCGCCGGATCCTGAACGCCTTGCAGGAAGATGCGTCGCGCACCAACAACGAACTCGCGGCCCTCGTCCACGCGTCGCCGCCTACCTGTCTGCGCCGTGTGAAACGGCTGGCGGACGCTGGCGTCATCGCGCGCCAGGTCGCGCTTGTCGCGCCGGAAAAGGTGGGCGCCGGATTGACCGCGATCGTCGAGATCACGCTCGACCGCCAGGCGGCGGAATACATGCAGGAATTCGAGGCGCTGGTGGCCGGCGAAAGCGCGGTGCTGCAGTGCTACCGCGTATCGCCCGGTCCGGATTTCGTGCTGATCGTGCAGGTGGCCGACATGCCCGCCTACCATGCGCTGGCGCACCGCCTGTTCGCGTCGCACGCCAATGTGCGCAATGTGCGCAGCTTCTTTTCCATCCACCGCAGCAAGTTCGAGACGCGCATCGCGCTTTGAAGCGGCAAACGCGCCTTATTTCTTCACTTTCACCGGCCGTTGCCAGTTCTCGACGGTCACTTGCCGCGCGCGCGATACCGTCAGCTTGCCTTCCGGCGCATCCTTCGTCAGCGTGGTGCCCGCACCCAGCGTCGCACCCTTGCCGACGCGGACCGGCGCCACCAGCTGGGTGTCGCTGCCGATGAAGGCATCGTCCTCGATCACGGTGCGGAACTTGTTCGCGCCGTCGTAGTTGCAGGTAATGGTGCCGGCGCCGATGTTGACCCGCGAGCCGACGGTCGCGTCGCCGACGTAGGCAAGATGGTTGGCCTTGCTGTGCGCGGCAATCTGGCTGTTCTTCACTTCGACGAAATTGCCGATATGGACGTCTTCCTCGAGCACCGTGCCCGGACGCAGACGGGCATACGGCCCGATCGCGGAGCCCGGACCGACCGTGGCGTCCTCGATGTGGCAGAACGGCTTGATCGATGCGCCCTTGGCGATGCGCGCATCGCGGATCACGCAGTGCGCGCCGATGCTGACACCGTCTTCCAGCTCCACAGTGCCTTCGAAGACGCAATTGACATCGATGCTCACGTCGCGGCCGCAGCGCAGTGCGCCGCGCACGTCAAGGCGTTCCGGGTCAGCCAGCGTGACTCCTTGCTCCAGCAGCGCGTGCGCGATATTGCGCTGGTGGATGCGCTCCAGTTCGGCCAGTTGCACCTTGCTGTTGACGCCCAGCGTTTCCCACACCGCTGCCGGCTGCGCCGATACCACCGGAACGCCATCGGAAACCGCGCGCTCGACGATGTCGGTCAGGTAATACTCTTTCTGCGCATTGTCATTGGACAGCGTCGACAGCCACTGTTTCAGCTTTGCCGTCGGCGCCACCATGATCCCTGTGTTCACTTCGCGGATCGCGCGCTGCGATTCGTTCGCATCCTTCTGCTCGACGATGCCGACGATCTTGCCGTCATGCCGCAGGATGCGGCCGTAGCCGGTCGGATCCGGCAAATCGATAGTGAGGATGGCCAACTTTTCCCGGCCTGCAGTGTCCAAGAGTTGCTGCAATGAATGCATCGCGGTCAGCGGCACGTCGCCGTACAGCACCAGCGTCGGCACATCGTCTTGCAGATGGGGCACGGCCTGCATTACCGCATGTCCGGTGCCGAGCTGCGGCTCCTGGCGGGCGAAGGTGATGTCGGGGGCCTCGAATGCCTGTGGAACTGCCTCGCCGCCGTGACCGTAAATGACGCAAAGGCGTTGCGGCGAGAGTGCGCGGGCAGTGTCGATGACATGCGCCAGCAAGGGCTTGCCGGCCAGCGGATGTAGAACCTTCGGCAACGCGGATTGCATGCGCTTTCCCATGCCGGCAGCAAGAATGACTATATTCATGGAAGACAATTTGAATTGATGCAAAATTTTAACATGCGACCCCATCGTGCCTTTTTGCCGCGGCTGAGCCTGTTCCTGCTCGCCTGCCTGCTGGCGGGGTGCAGTGCCCTGCGCCTCGGTTATGCAAACGGCGACACCGTCATTTATTGGTGGCTCAACGGCTACCTCGACTTCACGCACGAGCAGAAGCCCTGGGTCAGGGCTCATGTCGACCGCCTGTTTGAATGGCACCGCAGGACGCAGCTGCGCGACTACGTGCAATTGCTGTCCCAGGTCCAGGAGCGCCTGCAGCGCGGTCCGGCCACACCCAGGGATATCCACGGCGATTTCGCGGCCGTGCGCAAGCGCGCGGTCCTGGTGCTCGAAAAGGCGGTGCCGGAACTGACCGACCTTGCGATGTCACTCGAGCCGCAGCAGATCGCCCACCTCGAAAAGAAGTTCGCGTCCAACAACGAGAAGTATCGTAAAGAGTATTTGCAGGGCACCATTGAGGACCGTCAACGGCTGCGCTACAAAAAGGTGATGAACCAGGCGGAATACTGGTTCGGCGGCTTCAGCGAAGAGCAGGAAGCGCAGATCCGCGCCGCATCCGACGCGCGTCCGCTGGACAATGAAATCCTGCTGGCCGAACGCGTGCGCCGGCAGCAGGAGATGCTCGGCATGCTCAGGAAGATCCAGGCCGAGCAGCCGTCGCGCGAGGCGGTCTCGCAGATGCTCCGGGAGTACATCGCGCGCGGCGCCGGGAATTTCACCTATGCGGAGAACAAGGCATTTTTCGATGGCTCGGCCGATGGCCTGGCGCAGCTGATCGCGGCCATCGTCAACATGGCGACGCCGGAACAGAAGGCGCATGCGGTGAAGCGCCTGCAGCGCTGGATCGATGACTGCAATGGGCTGGCGGCGCGGGAATAATCGGCATTGAACAGGTCTGGCGGACCTGTTTCACCCGGCGGGCCCGGTTCCCGGACGAAGGGCCGGGCCGCGGATTTCAGGTTGCGCAGTTCGTGATGCAGGCCGCCCGCGTCGCCGGCGGCGGTCAGGCGCGCGGTCGCCGCCCGCCCGCGCACCTCGTGCCGGCCGTACTGGCGAGGTCAGTCGTCCAGGCCGAACCGGATCACATTCGCCGCCGGCGGCGCGCACGGTTCTTCGTCAAACGCGATATCGCCGTCGGGCGATGCCACCCCGGTCGCTTTCAGGTCGACGAAGTTGAACAGGTTCTTGTCCATCAGGTGCGACGGCGCAATCGTGGACAGCGCCGAGAAAATGTTCTCCACCCGTCCCGGATGCTTCTTTTCCCATTCCCGCAGCATCGCCTTGATCTGCTTGCGCTGCAGGTTTTCCTGGCTGCCGCACAGGTTGCACGGGATGATCGGGAATTGCCGCACTTCCGCGAAGCGCTCCATGTCGGCTTCCTTCACATACGCCAGCGGCCGGATCACGATGTGCTTGCCGTCGTCCGACTGCAGCTTGGGCGGCATGCCCTTGAGCTTGGCGCCGAAGAACATGTTGAGGAAGAAGGTTTCCAGGATGTCGTCGCGGTGGTGGCCGAGCGCGATCTTGGTTGCGCCAAGTTCGTCCGCCACCCGGTACAGGATGCCGCGCCGCAGGCGCGAGCACAGCGAGCAGGTCGTCTTGCCTTCCGGGATGACGCGCTTGACGATGCTGTACGTGTCCTGGTTTTCGATGTGGAAGGGCACGCCGATCTTCGTCAGGTACTCCGGCAGCACATGCTCGGGGAAACCCGGCTGCTTCTGGTCGAGGTTGACCGCGACGATGTCGAAATGGATGGGCGCGCGCTCGCGCAGCGTCAGCAGGATGTCGAGCAGGCCGTAGCTGTCCTTGCCGCCGGACAGGCAGACCATCACCTTGTCGCCGTCCTCGATCATGTTGAAGTCGCCGATCGCCTGGCCGGCCAGCCGGCACAGCCGCTTGTGCAGCTTGTTGTTTTCGTAGGCGATCTTTTCCGCCTTTTTCAGGCTGGCCGGCTGCTCCGCCGCGCCCTGTTGCAATGTTTCGCTCATGTCGGTTTTCGTCTTCACTGCTTGATGTGGATGACTTCCACGCCGACCGCGTCGCAGTCCGGATACACATCCGGCTTCTCAGTCGACACCCGTACCGCGCGCACCTTGGGATGCGCCAGCATCGCCCGCGCGACGTCGTCGCACAGCGTTTCCTGCAGGTGGATGTGGCCCTCGGCCATGCGCTTGGCGATCGTGTCGCGCATGAAGTCGTAGTCGACGACTTCATACAGGTGGTCTTCCTTCGGTGTCGATTCCGCCAGCGGGATGAACAGGTCGACGTTGATCAGCACGCGCTGCTCGCCTTTCTTTTCGAATTCATGGACGCCGATGTTGATCATCACCTCGTAGTTGCGCAGGAAGAGGCGCCGGCAGTCGGCAAGGCTGGGATGCGATAGGGAAGAAAGCATGATTTCAGGGGTTATTTGGCAACGAACATCACGTCGCGTTGCAGGGGAATCAAGTGCTGGCCGCCATCGACCAGCAGGGTGGTGCCGGTCAGCGCCGGGTTCTCGGCGGCGAAGCATACCGCATGGGCGACGTCATCCGGCGTGCTGCCCCGTCCCAGCGGCGTCATCTGGTGGGCTTTCGCGAATCCTTCCTCGGTCTGGCTGCCCGAGACCAGCGTCAGGCCGGGGGCGACTCCCACCACGCGCACCTTCGGCGCCAGCGCCTGCGCCAGCACGGTGGTCGCGGTGTGCAAGGCGGCCTTGGACAGCGTATAGGAAAGGAAATCCGGATTCAGGTTGTACAGCTTCTGGTCGAGCAGGTTGACCACGACCGACTGCGCGCCATCCGGCGTCGCGTCGAACAGCGCGCGCGCCAGCAGTACCGGCGCGGCGAGATTGGCGTGCATGTGCCGGTCCAGGCTGGCGGTCGAAAAGTCGGCGGCGCTGTCGTGCTCGAACAGCGAGGCATTGTTGACCACGCAGCCGACCCGGCCGAGCAGGGCGGCCGCGCGCGGCAGCAGGTCCTTGACTGCGGCTTCGTCGGCGAGGTCGCATTGCACGGCGGCGGCGCGCCGGCCCAGCGCCTCGATCTCCCGTACGACGGCCGCAGCGTCGTCGGCGGAGCGGCCGTAATGCACGGCCACATCCCAGCCGTGCTGCGCCAGCCCGAGCGCGATGAAGCGCCCGATGCGTTTCGCAGCACCGGTCACTAGCGCAACTTTTTCGCTTCCTGCTGTCATAGAAATGTCGTGGTTCCGGCGGGTGTTGTCATTCCATCCATGCCGCGGCGTGCGCGCGCACGGTTGTTCACAATCGTCAGGCCGATTTCAATACAATACCGAACATGCAACTTCACCTGCCTGAACCTTCCCTGGATGCGCAAAGCGCATCGCGCGCGCTGCAAAAACTGATCGCCGACGACATCGAAAGCCAATCCGGCTGGATTTCCTTTGCCCGTTACATGGAGCAGGTGCTGTACGCGCCGGGCCTGGGGTATTACAGCGGCGGGGCGGCAAAACTCGGTAAAGACGGAGATTTTACAACCGCGCCCGAAATCACGCCGCTTTTTGGCGCGTCGCTGGCGCAGGTCGTGGCCGACCTGATGGCGCAGACCAGCCCGCAGCTGCTGGAATTCGGCGCCGGCAGCGGCAAGCTGGCGCGGGACATCCTGACCGAATTGCGGGCGCTGGGCGTGCCGCTGCAGCGCTACCTGATCGTCGAATTGTCGGGTGAGTTGCGCGCGCGCCAGGAGGCATTGCTGCGCGATTTCCCGGAAGTCTGCTGGGCCGAGCGCCTGCCGCCGGCGTTCTCCGGCGTGGTGGTCGGCAACGAAGTGCTCGACGCGATGCCCGTCAACCTTGTCGTCAAGGGCGTACAGGGCTGGCAGGAGCGCGGCGTCGGCCTGGAAGACGGCCGTTTCGTGTTTCGCGACCGGCCCTGCGAGTCGTCGCTGGTGGCGCAGATACCGGACGCCGAGGATTTGCCGCCTGGATACCTGACCGAAATCCACCCCGTCGCCGCCGCCTTCATGCGCTCCCTCGCGGCAATGCTGGCCGCCGGGCGTGCGGAAACCGGGCGCGGCGGGGCCGCAATCCTGGTCGATTACGGCTTTCCCGCACGCGAGTATTACCTCGACCAGCGTACGCAGGGCACGCTGATGTGTCATTACCGGCACCATGCGCATCCCGACCCGTTCTACCTTCCCGGATTGCAGGACGTGACCGCCCATGTCGACTTCAGCGCGATGGCACGCGCCGCGGTGGAAGAGGGGCTTGACCTGCTTGGCTATACCACGCAGGCAGCCTTCCTGCTGGACGCCGGTATCGGCGAACTGTTGCTGCGGACCTCGCCGCAGGACCCGATGCGCTACCTGCCGCAAGCCAATGCGGTACAAAAACTGGTGTCGCCGGCCGAGATGGGCGAACTGTTCAAGGTGCTGGTCGTTGGGAAAGATGTATTGTTGCCGGAGCAATTCGGCCGCAACGACCGCAGCCATCGGCTATGATTGCCGCACGCATTTCTAGGGGCGGCGCATGCTACGCTGGGTTCTGACGATCTTCATCGCGCTGGTCATCTTTTCGGCGGCCTGGCCCTGGCTGGAAAAGCTGGGCATCGGCCGCCTGCCGGGCGATCTGCGCTTTACCCTGTTCGGCCGCAAATTTTCCCTGCCGTTCGCATCGACGCTGCTGCTGTCGGCGGCGGTCGTGGTGCTCGGCAAGCTGCTGCGCTGAGGCCGCCAATGCCGGCTGCCGCCAGATTCATGTCGAAAGGATATCGATGATCCGCTGGGTTGCCGTCATCTTCATCGGCTTGTTCATCTTCTACCCTCTGCTGCCATGGTTCGACCGGCTGCGCGTCGGCCGCCTGCCCGGCGACGTCCTGTTCCGGCTGCGCGGCGTGGTGTTCTGCCTGCCTTTCGGGTCGACGGTGGTCTGGTCGGCCGGCGCCTTTCTGATTGCCGAACTGGTGAGCTGGACCTGCATGTTCTGCTGAGCGCAGCTCCGCTGCAGCGGCTTAGGCGCGCAACCCCTCTCGATTTTCGAAGGGGGTGCCGGTCGCCTTCATCTATGGTGGCGGCCTGCTGCTGCCGGCCCTGTTCTGTGCGGGTGGCAATTCTGGCCCGCATGCGCCCCGATGCTTCAGCCTGAGCCCGTTGCCCGGCCTCGTTGCAAGCAGCCTGGCAGCCCGCCTGCGGGTTTGCTTTTCGGCCCGACAATGGTATTTTGGCGTCCTGGAGCCGGAACCAGGCTCCATCAGCGGCCGGATGTCCCGGCCTCGCAGGGATTTGTAGGCATCGCCCGGAATAATAAATGTCATCGCTTCGTAGTCTGACCGCATTGATCGTCGAGCCGCACTCCGGCATGCGCATGAACCTGCACAACATGCTCAACCTGTGCGGGATCAACAAGATCGACCATGCAGTCAGTTCCGGCACTGCCATTCGTCCGCTCAAGAACAAATCCTACGATCTGATCATCTGCGAATACGACCTCGGCGAGGGGCAGGACGGCCAGCAGCTTCTGGAAGACCTGCGCCACAACAAGCTGATCCCGCTCTGGACCATCTTCATCATTGTCACCGCCGAGAGGCTGTATGAGAAGGTGGTGAGTGCCGCGGAACTGGCGCCGACCGACTATATCCTCAAGCCGTTTACCGCCGACACGCTGATGGAGCGTATCGCGCGCGCCATCGAAAAGCGCGCCGCCTTCCTGCCGGCTTACCACCTGATGGAGCATGGCAACCTCGCCGATGCGATCGATATCTGCAGGATCGGCGAGGGCAAGTACCCGAGGTACGCGGTCGACTTCATGCGACTGCGCGCGGAGCTGCACGTGATCCTCGGCGAGGCGGCCGAGGCGGAAAAAATATACCAGGTCCTGCTGGACACCAAGGCCGTGGCCTGGGCGCGGCTCGGGCTGGCGAAAACCCTGTTCATGCAGGGTGAGTTCGGCGAAGCCGAGGAGCTGCTGCAAAAGCTGGTGGAAGAGAACAGCAAATACATGGATGCCTACGACTGGCTGGCCAAGACGCATGAAGCGATGGACCAGCTGCCGCAGGCCAAGGAAGTGCTGGCCGACGCCGTGGCGATTTCACCGCATGCGGTGCGCCGCCTGCGCAAGCTGGGTGATGTAGCGTTGGAAACCGGCGATGTGGACACCGCGGAAAAGTCTTTCCAGAAGGTGGTCACGAAGGCCAAGTATTCCGAATTCCGCGACCCGGAAGACCATGTCCGCCTGGTCCGCACCCTGGTCAAGAAAGGCGATACGCAGCAGGCGTCGTCGGTCATCCGCGACATGGACAAGTCGCTCGGCAACCTGGAAAAGACCGCTGCCTGCCGCGCCTTGTCCGCCGCGCTGGTGCATACCGAACTGGGCAACCCGGACAAGGCAGCGGAAGAGCTTGCGGCAGCGGTCGCCGCCTGCCGCGAAACCGCCGGCATTTCGAACGACATGAAGATGGAGCTGGCGAAAACCTGCCTGCACCACAATCTCGAGGATGGCGCATCGGAGGTGATGCGCGACGTGATGAGCAATGCGGCCGACGATGCGGCGATGGCCAAGGCAATGGCGGTCTTCGAGCAGGCCGGGCGCAAGGAACTGGCGCAAACCGTGGCCCGCGAAAGCCGCCGGCATGTGGTCGATCTGGTGTCGAGCGGCGCGGAGAAGGCGCGGCAGGGCGACTACCAGGGCGCGGTACAGCTGATGACGGCTGCGGTGCACAAGCTCCCGGACAATCCACAGGTCGTCTTCAACGCCGCGGTTGCGGTCCTCAAATACCTGGAAAACGTCGGTTGGGAAGGCAAGCTGGGCGAGCAGGTCAAGAGCTACATCGATTCGGCGCGCCGCCTGGATCCGAACAACCCGCGCCTGGCGCCATTGAACGAGCTTTATCAGGCCATCATGAAAAAGTACGGAATCAAGCCGCCGACGCCGGCGGCCTGATATCAGAACAGCTCGCGCACGCGTTCCGGCGGCCGGGCGATTACGCCCCGGCTATCGCGCACCACGATAGGGCGCTGCAGCAGCTTCGGGTGGGATGCGAGTGCGTGCAGCAGGCCGGCTTCGTCTGCCTGCGTCAGCTGCAGCGCCGCATATTCCTCTTCATTGCTCCTCACCATTTCCGCTGCGGTGCATCCGAGCAGCCGTTGCAGCGAAGACAGCTGTTCCAGTGTCAGTGGCGTTTTCAGGTACTCCACCACCGTCACTTCGAACTGGCTCCGGCTGGCGATGTCTTGCAACAAAGTCAGTGCTTCGCGGGATTTCGAGCAGCGTGGATTGTGATAGATCGTGATCATTGTCGTCCTGTCAAAAAGTCGGCTCATTGTAATCGGCGGCCGGCGACCCTGCTTGCATCGCCCGGCTGCGATGAACCTGCCTGGGAACAATGCGGTCACAGCGTTACTCCCGAAACAAATCAAGCAACGACGACGAATACACTCATGCCAGATCAGATCACCCCCCAGGCAAACACCACCTATTCTCCATCCGGGGATGCCCCGACCGCACCGCGCGATTCACGTAATGAAGGCGTACGCCAGTTCCGCCGTCCGGAGTCCGCATGGGCTCAAACCCAGCGCATCCTGTCGGCGCGTGTCCGCGCATTGTCCGATCGGGTCCTGCGCCGCCTCACGCAAAGGACGCTGAAGATCGGCATTTCCGCACGTATCTTCCATCCGGAAGCGGGCGCCAAGGGTTTGCGCAGCAAGACTTTGCAATACCTTGAAGAGTCCATCGCGCAATGGGTGATGTCGCGCGATGTCATGGTCTTCATGATCCCGACGGTGAACAACAACGGCATCCTTCACCCCAGCAATATCCGGCTTCGCGACTACGCCAAGCACCTGGACGGCCTGGTGCTGCAGGGTGGCGCCGACGTTTCGCCGCAAACCTACTCCGAAGCGGCAACCCGGCCCGAGTGGAGCGGCGACCGCGCGCGTGACATGTACGAGCTGGAACTGTTGCATGAATTTATCGAAGCCGGCAAGCCGGTGCTGGGGATCTGCCGGGGTTGTCAACTGATTAACGTGGCGTTCGGCGGCACCTTGTATCAGGACATCGCGACCGACCTGCCGACCGCGATCCAGCACGTCAGCGACTTGTACGACAGCCACTATCATGTCATCCACTTTCCTCAGGGATCTGCCCTGAGTACGCTGTTTCCGGCAGGCTCTGAGGCGCTGGTCAACTCCATCCATCATCAGGCGGTCAAGGACCTCGGGCGCGACCTCGTGGTTGAAGCCGTGTCTGGCAAGGATAGTGTTGTGGAGGCAATTCGCTACAGCAAGGCGCGTTTTGTTGTAGGCCTGCAATGGCACCCCGAGTTCCACCGCGGAGGGAGCGCCGAGTTGCTTGACTGTACGCCAATCCTCGACGACTTCCTGGCCGCCGCACGCGAAACGCGTTTCTGATTCTGCCCACAACGCCGGAAAACTTCGGTTCCGGCTTCCGCCGGCGTTGGCCGCAAAAAATTACTGCGCAAACAGAATTTTTGGTTGACAAGTGGGGATCTCCCTACTATAGTTTGGGGTTCCCTGCGGAGGGGTGGCCGAGTGGTTAATGGCAGCAGACTGTAAATCTGCCCTCTTACGAGTACGCTGGTTCGAATCCAGCCCCCTCCACCAGTTAAACGCAGGAGAGAAATGGCGGTTGAAGGTCCTTGCGGGTGTAGCTCAATGGTAGAGCTGAAGCCTTCCAAGCTTACGACGAGGGTTCGATTCCCTTCACCCGCTCCAGTTTTTGGTTGGACGTAGTGGTTTGATACGGACGACAAAAGCGCCCTTGTAGCTCAGTGGTAGAGCACTCCCTTGGTAAGGGAGAGGCCACGTGTTCAATCCACGTCAAGGGCACCAGTTTTCTTGAATGGCAAGACAGTCGGGCTCGTGCCTGGACATTCTCATCAAATCGTTAGGAGTCGAAAATGGCAAAAGGCAAGTTTGAGCGGACCAAACCGCACGTGAATGTAGGCACGATCGGTCACGTTGACCATGGCAAGACCACGCTGACCGCGGCAATCGCGACGGTGCTGTCGGCCAAGTTCGGCGGCGAAGCGAAGAAGTACGACGAAATCGATGCGGCGCCGGAAGAAAAGGCACGCGGCATTACGATTAACACCGCGCACGTCGAGTACGAGACTGCCAACCGCCACTACGCACACGTTGACTGCCCGGGCCACGCCGACTACGTCAAGAACATGATTACCGGCGCTGCCCAGATGGACGGCGCGATCCTGGTGTGCTCCGCTGCTGACGGTCCGATGCCGCAGACCCGCGAGCACATCCTGCTGGCCCGCCAGGTTGGCGTGCCGTACATCATCGTGTTCCTGAACAAGTGCGACATGGTCGACGATGCCGAGCTGCTCGAGCTGGTCGAAATGGAAGTGCGCGAACTGCTGTCGAAGTACGAATTCCCGGGCGACGATCTGCCGATCGTGCGCGGTTCGGCCAAGCTGGCGCTGGAAGGCGACAAGGGCGACCTGGGCGAAGGCGCGATCATGAAGCTGGCCGAAGCGCTGGACACCTACATCCCGACCCCGGAGCGTGCCATTGACGGTACCTTCCTGATGCCGGTGGAAGACGTGTTCTCGATCTCTGGCCGCGGCACCGTGGTGACCGGTCGTGTCGAGCGCGGCATCATCAAGGTTGGCGAGGAAATCGAAATCGTCGGCATTCGCGACACCCAGAAGACCACCTGCACCGGCGTGGAAATGTTCCGCAAGCTGCTGGACCAGGGTCAGGCGGGCGACAACGTCGGCGTGCTGCTGCGCGGCACCAAGCGTGAAGACGTCGAGCGTGGCCAGGTGCTGGCCAAGCCGGGTTCGATCAAGCCGCACAGCCACTTCACCGGCGAGATCTACGTGCTGTCGAAGGACGAGGGCGGCCGTCACACCCCGTTCTTCAACAACTACCGTCCGCAGTTCTACTTCCGTACCACGGACGTGACCGGTGCGATCGAGCTGCCGGCAGGTAAAGAGATGGTCATGCCGGGCGATAACGTGTCGATCACGGTGAAGCTGATCAACCCGATCGCGATGGAAGAAGGTCTGCGCTTCGCAATCCGCGAAGGCGGCCGTACCGTCGGCGCCGGCGTCGTTGCCAAGATCATCGAGTAAGCCATGAATCGCTGCGCTGCGGTCGCCGGGGGTTTTTCCGGTGCCGCGGCGTTGTCAATTCACGCGAAGTTTTACGCGTAGGGGTATAGCTCAATTGGCAGAGCGTCGGTCTCCAAAACCGAAGGTTGGGGGTTCGATTCCCTCTGCCCCTGCCACCTGATTACAGGTGCAGGGCACCGAAAGAAACAAGTATGTCTAACCAACCCGTGGAAACCGTCAGCACATCGAGCGACAAGGTCAAGGTCGCTCTTGCTGTTTGTGCCGTCATTGCGGGTGTCGTCGGTTTTTATCTCCTCGCCGGTCAGTCGACCATCGTTCGCGCTGCCGCATTGGTGGCGGGCTTGCTGGTTGCCATTGCGATTGTATGGACTTCCCAGCCGGGGCGTGACTTCCTCGGCTTTTCCAACGAGTCGGTGCGCGAAGCGAAGAAAGTCGTTTGGCCGACGCGCAAGGAAGCGATGCAGATCACTGGCGTTGTGTTCGGCTTCGTGCTGGTCATGGCGATTTTCCTGTGGGGAACGGACAAGATCCTCGAATTTGTGTTGTACGACCTGATCCTGGGCTGGAAAAAGTAATGAGCGAGAATACGCAAGACAGCGCTGCAGGCGCTTCGACCGCGGCTCAACCCTCGGGCGGCAACAAGCGCTGGTATGTGGTGCACGCCTACTCCGGTATGGAGAAGAGCGTGCAGCGCGCATTGACGGAGCGCATCGAGCGCGCCGGCATGCAGGACAAGTTCGGTCAGATCCTGGTGCCGACCGAAGAGGTCATCGAAGTCAAGAACGGTCAGAAATCGGTTACCGAGCGTCGCTTCTTCCCTGGCTACGTGCTGGTCGAGATGGAAATGACCGACGAGACCTGGCACCTGGTGAAAAACACCAGCAAGGTCACCGGCTTCATTGGTGGCAAGTCGAACAAGCCGACGCCGATTCCGCCGCACGAAGTCGACAAGATCCTGCACCAGATGCAGGAAGGTGTGGAGAAACCTCGTCCCAAGGTGCTGTACGAAGTGGGCGAGCTGGTCCGCATCAAGGATGGCCCATTCACTGACTTCAACGGTAACGTTGAAGAAGTCAATTACGAGAAGTCGCGGGTACGCGTCTCCGTCACCATTTTCGGCCGTGCCACGCCGGTCGAGCTGGAATTCGGGCAGGTCGAGAAGGTTTAATCTGTCCGTCCTTTAAAAGATTCACGACATACGTCCCCCGGAACGTCGCACGCCCAATCGTTTGTGGAATCCGGAAAAGCAGTGCAGGAGGAGCCTTAATAGTCAGCCATAGGGCGAGCGAACAGGCGCTACTACTCAACCAATGTAGGAGCCATCATGGCAAAGAAAATCATCGGTTTTATCAAGCTGCAAGTGCCGGCTGGTAAAGCAAACCCGTCCCCCCCGATCGGTCCGGCGCTGGGTCAGCGCGGTCTGAACATCATGGAATTCTGCAAGGCCTTCAACGCGCAGACGCAAGGCGTCGAGCCGGGCCTGCCGATTCCGGTCGTGATCACCGCCTACGCGGACAAGTCCTTCACCTTCGTGATGAAGACGCCGCCGGCGACCATCCTGATCAAGAAGGCTGCAGGCATCCAGAAGGGTTCGGCCAAGCCGCACACCGACAAGGTCGGCAAGATCACCCGCAAGCAAGCAGAAGAAATCGCAACAACCAAGATGCCGGATCTTACGGCAGCTGACATGGATGCAGCCGTGCGTACGATCGCCGGTTCCGCTCGTTCCATGGGTATCACGGTGGAGGGTCTGTAATGGCTAAGCTGTCCAAGCGCGCAAAAGCAATCAAGGCGAAAGTCGACCGCACCAAGCAGTATCCGTTTGACCAGGCAGTTTCCCTGATCAAAGAGTGCGCTAACGCCAAGTTCAACGAATCGATCGACGTCGCCGTGCAACTCGGCGTCGATGCAAAGAAGTCGGATCAGGTCGTTCGCGGCTCCGTCGTCCTGCCCGCAGGCACCGGCAAGACCGTTCGCGTCGCCGTGTTCGCCTCCGGCGACAAGGCTGAAGCTGCTAAGGCAGCCGGCGCAGACATCGTCGGCATGGAAGATCTGGCAGATCGCATCAAGGCTGGCGACATGCCCTTCGACATCGTGATCGCTTCCCCGGACACCATGCGTATCGTCGGTACGCTCGGTCAGATCCTCGGCCCGCGCGGCATGATGCCGAACCCGAAGGTCGGCACCGTCACTCCGGACGTTGCGACTGCGGTCAAGAACGCCAAGGCCGGTCAGGTCCAGTACCGTACCGACAAGGCAGGCATCATTCACGCGACCATCGGCCGCAAGTCGTTCAGCGACGCTGATCTGAAGACCAACCTGATGGCTCTGATCGAAGCACTGAACAAGGCCAAGCCGGCGACCAGCAAGGGTGTGTACCTGCGCAAGGTCGCAATCTCGTCGACGATGGGCGCCGGTGTGCGCGTCGATCACGCGACTCTGGCTGCTTAATGTATTGAATCAAGTCCCCGTGCGACGCATTGCACGGGGCGCATCTTTGGGCTGGCCCCGCTTCGGCAGGTGTGAAGAGGGGCTGGATTGTCAAAGACCGTTGGGCCGAGTGCATGCAGGTAGTGCACAACGTTAAACACCGGCTGCGCAAGCGCCGATACCCAACGCAGATGGTGAACCCGAAAAGTTTTGTAGTCTCAAAGCTAGTTCGCTAGCCTGAACTCCTAACTTCGGACGCCGTGTTCGAAACGATGCAAGGCATTCGCCGAGCATCACTTTTGGAGGTTGATCTTGAGTCTCAATCTGAATGACAAGAAGGCCGTCGTCGCCGAAGTCTCCGCGAAGGTTGCAACTGCGCAGACGATCGTCGTGGCCGAATACCGTGGCATCCAGGTTGGTTCCTTGACGCAACTGCGCGCAAAAGCGCGTGCCCAGGGTGTGTACATGCGCGTGTTGAAAAACACGCTTGCACGTCGCGCCGTTGAAGGTACGCCGTTTGCCAGCCTCGCCTCTGAAATGACCGGTCCGTTGATCTACTCGATCTCCGAAGACGCCGTCGCCGCAGCAAAAGTCGTTCACGACTTCGCAAAGGGCAACGACAAACTGGTTATCAGGGCAGGTAACTATGCAGGCAAGTCCCTCGACAAAGCGGGTGTGACTGCATTGGCAAGCATTCCGAGCCGCGAAGTCCTCATCTCCCAGTTGCTGGGTGTGATGCAGGCTCCGGTTTCCGGCTTTGCCCGCGCGCTGGCTGCGCTCGCAGCCAAGAAGGAATCCGAAGCGGCGTAATTTGCCCTCGATCCTTTTTGCGTCAATACCGATCAGATGTAATTACCGAATCAAAATTTAGGAGTTTCAAATGGCAATCAGCAAAGAAGATATCCTTGAAGCAGTAGGTCAGATGTCCGTGATGGACCTGAACGACCTGGTCAAGGCTTTTGAAGAAAAGTTTGGTGTGTCCGCAGCTGCAATGGCAGTTGCAGGCCCGGCCGCCGGCGGCGCGGCTGCTCCGGCTGCTGAAGAGCAGACCGAGTTCACCGTTGTTCTGTCCGAAGTGGGCGCGAACAAGGTTGGCGTGATTAAGGCAGTTCGCGAAATCACCGGCCTGGGCCTGAAGGAAGCCAAGGACCTGGTCGACGGCGCACCGAAGCCCGTCAAGGAAGGCATTGCCAAGGCAGATGCAGAAGCTGCCAAGAAGAAGCTGGAAGAAGCTGGCGCGAAGGCCGAACTCAAGTAATTTCGGCTTGCCAGGGCGAGTCAGAATCGCCGGAGTCAAAGCTCAGAACCTTTCCGAAAGGAAGGGTTCGGCTTTGGCTCCTTTGTCGTTTTGTAAAAATGGTAAGCCTTTTCACCTGCCCGAGTACGACGCGAAGGTGGAATGGCGCAAGAAGTAGTCTAGTTAGGTCCGAAGGACCGAGACTTGAGGTTTCGCAGATTGCAAGGGGTGGCGTTATCGTTGCCCGCGAGTCCTGAATTCTCCATCCTTCCTGTCACTCACGGAGTGTCCATGCACTACTCATTTACTGAGAAGAAGCGCATTCGTAAGTCATTCGCGAAGCGCGCTAACGTCCACAACGTTCCGTTCCTGCTGGCGACCCAGCTCGAGTCGTACACGAGCTTCCTGCAGGCCGAAAAAGCAGCATCCCAACGCAAGAACGAAGGTCTGCAATCCGCCTTCACCTCGATTTTCCCCATCGTATCGCACAACGGTTTTGCGCGCCTGGAATTTCTGTCGTACGTGCTGGGTGATCCGCCCTTCGATGTAAAAGAGTGCCAACAGCGTGGACTGACCTTCGCGTCGCCGCTGCGCGCCAAGGTGCGCCTGGTCATCCTGGACAAGGAATCGCCGACCAAGCCGGTCGTGAAGGAGATGAAGGAGCAGGAAGTGTACATGGGCGAACTGCCGCTCATGACCGCAAACGGTTCTTTCGTCATCAACGGCACCGAGCGCGTGATCGTGTCGCAGTTGCACCGTTCGCCGGGCGTGTTCTTCGAGCACGACCGCGGCAAGACGCATTCGTCCGGCAAGCTGCTGTTCTCGGCGCGCATCATTCCGTATCGCGGCTCCTGGCTCGATTTTGAGTTCGATCCGAAGGACATCCTGTTCTTCCGCGTCGACCGTCGCCGCAAGATGCCGGTCACGATCCTGCTCAAGGCCATCGGCATGTCGCCGGAGCAGATCCTCGCCAACTTCTTCGTGTTCGACAATTTCACGCTTCGTTCCGAAGGCGGCGAGATGGAGTTCGTCGCGGAGCGCCTGCGTGGTGAAGTCGCACGTTTTGACATCGCCGACAAGTCCGGCAAGGTCATCGTCGCCAAGGACAAGCGCATCAACGCAAAGCACGTGCGCGAGATCGAAGCCGCCGGCATCAAGCACATCTCGGTGCCGGAAGACTATCTGCTCGGCCGCGTGCTCGCCAAGAACATCGTCGACGCGGAAACCGGTGAGATCATTGCCAACGCCAACGACGAGCTGACGGAAGAAGCCCTGGCGCGCCTGCGCGAAGCCGGCGTGACCGACATCCAGACGCTTTACACCAACGACCTCGACCAGGGCGCTTATATTTCGCAGACCCTGCGCATGGACGACACCGTCGACCAGATGGCCGCACGTGTTGCCATCTACCGCATGATGCGCCCCGGCGAGCCGCCGACCGAGGAATCGGTGGAGGCCCTGTTCAATGGTCTGTTCTACAGCGAAGAGCGTTATGACTTGTCGGCCGTCGGCCGCATGAAGTTCAATCGCCGTATCGGCCGCGACGAGCTGACCGGCCCGATGACGCTGTCGAACGAAGACATCCTCGCAGTGATCAAGATTCTGGTCGAGCTGCGTAACGGCCGCGGCGAAGTGGACGATATCGACCACCTCGGCAACCGTCGCGTACGCTGCGTCGGCGAGCTGGCGGAAAACCAGTTCCGCGCCGGCCTGGTGCGTGTCGAACGCGCTGTGAAGGAGCGTCTGGGCCAGGCGGAAGCCGACAACCTGATGCCGCACGACCTGATCAACTCCAAGCCGATCTCGGCTGCGATTCGCGAGTTCTTCGGTTCGTCCCAGCTGTCGCAGTTCATGGACCAGACCAACCCGCTGTCGGAAATCACCCACAAGCGCCGCGTATCGGCCCTTGGCCCGGGCGGTCTGACCCGCGAGCGCGCAGGCTTTGAAGTCCGCGACGTGCACCCGACCCACTACGGCCGCGTGTGCCCGATCGAAACGCCGGAAGGCCCGAACATCGGCCTGATCAACTCGCTCGCGTTGTATGCCCGACTGAACGAATACGGCTTCCTCGAGACGCCGTACCGCAAGGTCGAAGGCAGCAAGGTGACCAACCAGATCGACTATCTGTCCGCGATCGAAGAAGGTCGCTACGTGATCGCCCAGGCGAACGCGACCATCGACAAGGAAGGCAAGCTGTCCGACGAACTGGTTTCGGCCCGTCAGGCTGGCGAAACCATCCTGGTGTCGCCGGAGCGCGTGCAGTACATGGACGTGGCGCCGGGCCAGGTGGTGTCGGTCGCCGCATCGCTGATTCCGTTCCTCGAGCACGATGACGCGAACCGCGCATTGATGGGCGCCAACATGCAGCGTCAGGCCGTGCCTTGCCTGCGTCCGGAGAAGGCGTTCGTCGGTACCGGTATCGAACGCACCGTGGCGGTCGACTCCGGCACCACCGTGCAGGCGTTGCGCGGCGGCGTGGTCGACTATGTCGATGCCGGCCGTATCGTGATCCGCGTGAACGACGATGAGGCGGCTGCCGGCGAAGTCGGTGTGGACATCTACAACCTGATCAAGTACACCCGCTCCAACCAGAACACCAACATCAACCAGCGCCCGATCGTGAAGGTCGGCGACCGTGTTGCGAAGGGTGACGTGGTGGCGGACGGCGCATCGACCGACCTCGGCGAACTCGCGCTCGGCCAGAACATGCTGGTGGCGTTCATGCCGTGGAACGGCTACAACTTCGAGGACTCGATCCTGATCTCGGAGCGCGTTGTTGCGGATGATCGCTATACGTCGATCCATATCGAAGAGTTGTCGGTTGTTGCCCGCGACACCAAGCTCGGCGCCGAGGAAATCACGCGCGACATCTCGAACCTGGCGGAAAACCAGCTGGCCCGTCTGGATGAATCCGGCATCGTGTACATCGGCGCCGAAGTCGAAGCCGGTGACGTGCTGGTCGGTAAGGTAACACCGAAGGGTGAAACCCAGCTGACGCCGGAAGAGAAGCTGCTGCGGGCAATCTTCGGCGAGAAGGCGTCCGATGTGAAGGATACCTCGCTGCGCGTGCCGTCCGGCATGGTCGGCACGGTGATCGACGTGCAGGTGTTTACTCGTGAAGGCATTCCGCGTGACAAGCGTGCGCAGCAGATCATCGACGACGAACTGAAGCGTTACCGCCTCGACCTGAACGACCAGCTGCGTATCGTGGAAGGCGATGCGTTCCAGCGTCTGGAGAAGATGTTGATTGGCAAGGTCGTCAACGGCGGTCCGAAGAAGCTGGCCAAGGGCACGCAGCTCACCAAGGAATACCTGGACGATCTGGACAAGTACCACTGGTTCGACATTCGTCCGGCCGAGGACGACGTCGCTGCCGCACTCGAAGCGATCAAGGAATCGATCGCCGAGAAGCGTCACCAGTTCGACCTCGCGTTCGAAGAGAAGCGCAAGAAGCTTACTCAGGGTGACGAGCTGCCGCCGGGCGTGCAGAAGATGGTCAAGGTTTACCTCGCCGTGAAGCGTCGCCTGCAGCCTGGCGACAAGATGGCGGGCCGTCACGGTAACAAGGGTGTGGTTTCGCGCATCGTTCCGGTGGAGGACATGCCGTACATGGCGGACGGTACCCCGGCCGACATCGTGCTGAACCCGCTGGGTGTGCCGTCGCGTATGAACGTCGGCCAGGTTCTCGAAGTGCACCTCGGATGGGCCTCGAAGGGTCTCGGCCTGCGTATCGGCGAGATGCTGCAGCAGCAGGCGAAGGCTGCCGAGCTGCGCAAGTTCCTGACCACGATCTACAACGAGTCCGGCAAGAGCGAAGACCTCGACAGCTTCAGCGACGATGAAATCCTGCAGCTGGCGAACAACCTGAAGTACGGCGTGCCGTTCGCCACGCCGGTGTTCGACGGCGCCCACGAGGATGAAATCCGCCGCATGCTGGATCTGGCATATCCGGACGACATCGCCAAGCAGCTCGGCATGACGCCGTCGAAGAACCAGGTCACGATGTACGACGGCCGTACCGGCGAAGCCTTCGAGCGCCCGGTCACGGTCGGCTACATGCACGTGCTCAAGCTGCACCACCTGGTCGACGACAAGATGCATGCACGTTCCACTGGCCCGTACTCGCTCGTCACTCAGCAGCCGCTGGGCGGCAAGGCGCAGTTCGGCGGCCAGCGCTTCGGCGAGATGGAAGTGTGGGCGCTCGAAGCTTACGGCGCGTCCTACGTGCTGCAGGAAATGCTGACCGTGAAGTCGGACGACGTCACCGGCCGGACCAAGGTGTACGAGAACCTGGTCAAGGGCGATCACGTCATCGATGCCGGCATGCCGGAGTCCTTCAACGTTCTGGTGAAGGAAATCCGCTCGCTGGGTATCGATATCGATCTCGAGAGGGACTAAGGAAGGAAACGCCCGCCGGCCGGAGCAGATGTCGGTCGGTGGGCAAACAGTATCCGGCAGTGTGGGGATACGGTAACCGCTCCCGGTATCATCGGAACCCTCGCTACATGCGGTGCAGGGCTCTCCCGGTGATGCGAACAGGGTAGAAGCGATTCACCGCATCCATGCCACCCTGCCAAGCGTCATTCACGCCACCATGGAGTGATAGAAATGAAAGCACTGCTCGATCTATTCAAGCAAGTACAGCAAAGCGAACAATTCGATGCGATTAAGATTGGCCTCGCGTCGCCCGAGAAAATCCGTTCCTGGTCCTACGGCGAAGTCAAGAAGCCGGAAACCATCAACTACCGCACCTTCAAGCCGGAGCGCGACGGTCTGTTCTGCGCCAAGATCTTCGGCCCGATCAAGGACTACGAGTGCCTGTGCGGTAAGTACAAGCGCCTGAAGCACCGTGGCGTGATCTGCGAAAAGTGTGGTGTCGAAGTGACGCTGGCCAAGGTGCGCCGCGAGCGCATGGGCCACATTGAACTGGCATCGCCGGTCGCCCACATCTGGTTCCTGAAGTCGCTGCCGTCCCGCCTGGGCATGGTGCTCGACATGACGCTGCGCGACATCGAGCGCGTGCTGTACTTCGAAGCCTACGTCGTGACCGACCCCGGCATGACGCCGCTGAAGAAGTGCCAGATCATGTCGGAAGACGATTACGCCGCCAAGTACGAAGAGTACGGCGACGATTTCACCGCGTTCATGGGTGCCGAGGGCATCCGGGAACTGCTGCGTTCGATCGACATCGACCGCGAAGTCGAGACGCTGCGCCAGGAGCTGAAGGACTCCAAGTCCGAAGCCAAGATCAAGAAATACGCAAAGCGCCTGAAGGTGCTCGAGGCGTTCCAGCGTTCCGGCATCAAGCCGGACTGGATGATCATGGAAGTGCTGCCGGTGCTGCCGCCGGAACTGCGTCCGCTGGTTCCGCTGGACGGCGGCCGCTTCGCGACCTCCGACCTGAACGATCTGTATCGCCGCGTCATCAACCGCAACAACCGCCTGAAGCGCCTGATGGAACTGCGCGCTCCGGAAATCATTACGCGCAATGAAAAGCGCATGCTGCAGGAAGCCGTCGACTCGTTGCTCGACAACGGCCGCCGCGGCAAGGCCATGACTGGCGCGAACAAGCGTCCGCTGAAGTCGCTGGCTGAAATGATCAAGGGTAAGGGCGGCCGCTTCCGTCAGAACCTGCTGGGCAAGCGCGTCGACTACTCCGGCCGTTCGGTCATCGTGGTGGGGCCGCAGCTCAAGCTGCACCAGTGCGGTCTGCCGAAGCTGATGGCGCTCGAGCTGTTCAAGCCCTTCATCTTCAACAAGCTGGAACTGATGGGTCTGGCGACCACCATCAAGGCCGCGAAGAAGCTGGTCGAGATGCAGGAACCGGTGGTGTGGGACATCCTGGAAGAAGTCATTCGCGAGCACCCGGTCCTGTTGAACCGCGCTCCGACGCTGCACCGCCTCGGCATCCAGGCGTTCGAGCCGGTCCTGATCGAAGGCAAGGCGATCCAGCTGCACCCGCTGGTCTGCGCGGCGTTCAACGCCGACTTCGACGGTGACCAGATGGCCGTCCACGTCCCGCTGTCGATCGAAGCACAGATGGAAGCCCGCACCCTGATGCTGGCCTCCAACAACATCCTGTTCCCGTCGAACGGCGAACCGTCGATCGTGCCGTCCCAGGATATCGTGCTGGGTCTGTACTACGCCACCCGCGAAAAGATCAACGGCAAGGGCGAAGGCATGATGTTCCGCGATGTGTCGGAAGTCATCCGTGCGTACGACAACAAGGAAGTCGAGCTGACGACGCGTATTACGGTCCGTATTACCGAGTATCCGAAGGATCCGGCAACCGGCGAATTCGTGCAGACGGTCAAGCGCTACGAGACGACGGTTGGTCGTGCCATCCTGTCGGAGATCCTGCCGAAGGGCCTGCCGTTCACCGTGCTGAACCGTGCCCTGAAGAAGAAGGAAATCTCGAAGCTGATCAACACGTCCTTCCGCAAGTGCGGCCTGCGCGCCACCGTGGTGTTCGCCGACCAGCTGATGCAGTCGGGCTTCCGCCTCGCGACCCGCGCCGGTATCTCCATCTGCGTGGACGACATGCTGGTGCCGCCGCAGAAGGTCACGATCATTGCGCAGGCCGAGCACGAAGTGAAGCAGATCGAACAGCAGTACGCGTCCGGTCTGGTCACGGCGGGCGAACGCTACAACAAGGTCGTCGATATCTGGGGCAAGGCCGGTGATGAAGTCGGCAAGGCGATGATGGAGCAGCTCAAGGTCGAAGACGTCACCAAGCGTGACGGCAGCAAGGGCACCCAGGAATCGTTCAACGCGATTTACATGATGGCCGACTCCGGCGCCCGCGGTTCCGCGGCCCAGATCCGCCAGCTGGCCGGTATGCGCGGCCTGATGGCAAAGCCGGATGGCTCCATTATTGAAACGCCGATTACCGCGAACTTCCGCGAAGGCCTGAACGTGCTGCAGTACTTCATCTCGACGCACGGCGCCCGTAAGGGTCTGGCGGATACCGCGTTGAAGACCGCAAACTCCGGCTACCTGACTCGCCGTCTGGTTGACGTGACCCAGGATCTGGTCGTCACCGAAGACGATTGCGGCACGTCCAATGGTGCGTCGATGAAGGCGCTGGTCGAAGGCGGTGAAGTCATCGAAGCACTGCGTGACCGTATCCTCGGTCGTGTTGCCGCAACCGACGTCGTCAATCCGGAAACCCAGGAAACCCAGTACGAAGCTGGCACCCTGCTGGATGAAGACGCAGTCGAGGAAATCGAACGTCTCGGCATCGACGAAGTGAAGGTCCGCACGCCGCTGACCTGCGACACCCGCTACGGCCTGTGCGCCAAGTGCTATGGCCGCGATCTCGGCCGCGGCACGCTGGTCAACGCCGGCGAAGCGGTTGGTGTGGTTGCGGCGCAGTCGATTGGCGAACCGGGTACCCAGCTGACGATGCGTACCTTCCACATCGGCGGTGCGGCATCGCGCGCAGCGGTAGCGTCCTCGGTGGAAGCCAAGTCGAACGGCACGGTCCGCTTCACCGCGACCATGCGCTATGTCACCAACGGCAAGGGCGAGCAGATCGTCATTTCCCGTTCCGGCGAAGTGCTGATCACCGACGACCACGGCCGCGAGCGCGAGCGCCACAAGGTGCCGTACGGCGCGACTCTGCTGGTCAAGGATGGCCTCGCCATCAAGGCCGGCACCGCGCTGGCGACCTGGGATCCGCTGACCCGTCCGATCATCACCGAGTACTCCGGTACCGTGAAGTTCGAGAACGTCGAGGAGGGCGTGACCGTTGCGAAGCAGATCGACGAAGTCACCGGTCTGTCGACGCTGGTGGTCATCGACGCCAAGCGTCGTGGTTCGTCCAGCAAGGTGGTTCGCCCGCAGGTGAAACTGCTGAACGAAAAGGGCGAGGAAGTGAAGATCGCCGGCACCGAGCACGCTGTGACCATCGGCTTCCAGGTCGGTGCGCTGATTACCGTGAAGGACGGTCAGCAGGTTTCCGTGGGTGAGGTGCTTGCACGTATTCCGACTGAATCGCAGAAGACCCGCGACATTACCGGCGGTCTGCCGCGCGTGGCCGAGCTGTTCGAAGCACGTTCGCCGAAGGATGCCGGCATGCTGGCGGAAGTCACCGGTACCGTCGCGTTCGGCAAGGAAACCAAGGGCAAGCAGCGCCTCGAAATCACCGACATGGACGGCAACAAGCACGAGTTCCTGATCACCAAGGACAAGCAGGTGCTGGTGCACGACGGCCAGGTGGTGAACAAGGGCGAAATGATTGTGGACGGCCCGGCCGACCCGCAGGACATCCTGCGCCTCTTGGGTATCGAAGCGCTGGCGCGTTACATCGTCGACGAAGTGCAGGACGTGTACCGTCTGCAGGGCGTGAAGATCAACGACAAGCACATTGAAGTGATTGTGCGTCAGATGCTGCGCCGCGTGCAGGTTGTCGATGCCGGCGATACGTCTTACATCCCGGGCGAGCAGGTCGAGCGCTCGGAGCTGCTGGACGAGAACGATCGCGTCATCGCCGAAGGCAAGCGCCCGGCCACGTACGAGAACGTGCTGCTCGGTATTACCAAGGCATCGCTGTCGACGGATTCGTTCATTTCCGCTGCGTCGTTCCAGGAAACCACTCGCGTGCTGACCGAAGCCGCGATCATGGGCAAGAAGGACGGCCTGCGCGGCCTGAAGGAAAACGTCATCGTCGGCCGCCTGATCCCGGCGGGTACCGGCCTTGCCTACCACCGCGCCCGCAAGGAGAAGGAAACCTGGGAAGCCGAAGAGCGCAACGCGCTGCTGCAAGCCGAGGAACAGGCCCGCGCGGTCCAGACCGAGGAGGCAACTGCAGGAAGCGAGGGAATACCGGAAGGCGGCGAAGCCTGATCGGAGTTCCTTCGATAGAAAAAACGGCACCGATTTCGGTGCCGTTTTTCTTTGTGGTGATGGCCTGACTATTTTTCCTGCATCAGCGGCTTGCCGTTATCGATCACTTCACGGCAATCGCCCTTGAAGGTCGCATTGTCGTAATCGGTCCAGCCGTAACTGTCGACATAGCGCTTGTGCGCTTTGAATGCCGGGCTCAGGAAACTCCACTCCAATTGCTCACCGTTGTAACGAATGTCGGCCAGGTCCAGCAGCGAATGGAAGATGTTTTCCGTGGCGAGTCTGGCGCGTTTGTTGCGCACCAGTTGGTTCACCTTTGCAGGATGCGTAATGCGGTACATGTCTGAATACCACACCAGCGCCGGCACATGGAATTCGAACTGCGTGTTATGTCCGTGGAAAGCCAGCGGGCAACTGCCGTCATACAAGGTCTGGCCATGGTCGGAGACGTACATCATTGCCGCGAGCTGCTTCGATGCTTTTAAAGTTCCGATTACCTCCGAAAGGAACCAGTCGGTATACAAGATCGAGTTATCGTAGCTGTTATTCATCTGCTCCTTGATTGAGCGGTCGCTGTAGGCGGGATTGGCGATCCCATACAGCGACGGCCGCCACATGTCGAATTCTCTGGGATGGCGGTGGCTGTAGTTCCAATGATTGCCAAGTGTATGCAGTACGACCAGTTTCTTTTGTGCAGGATCGGAAACTGCCGCGCGCAGGGGGGCGAGCAGAATCTCGTCATGGCTCGAGTCATTGGTAAAGCCGCCAAGATTCAGGAACTGCGTTACGTCGGCCTCCTTGGCAAAAACGGAAACCGGCGTATCAAACTGCCCGAATGACATCTGGTTGGAAAGCCACCAGGTCTTGAATCCGGCTTCCCGGAATGCCGACAGAAAAGACTTTTCCGCAAAGCCGGCTTTCAGGCTTTGACGCGCCGGCTTGCGCGACACCAGGACGGGGACCGACAGGCGGGTCGCCGACACTGCGGTGATGACATTCGAAAGGCTGACGAGGTTGGTTTCCTGTTTCAGCAGAGGGGTCGTGTCCCTCTGATAGCCGTTCAGGCCCCAGCGGTCATAGCGCGAAGATTCTCCGATAACCATGACGACCAGCTGGGGCATTCTGTCCGTGTTCGCCTGCCGTGCTCCGAAACGAAACTGTTCACTCTTTTCGGCAAGATTCGCCAGGTACCTGCGCTCCTTCCAGAATTCGTACCCGCGAAGGGTAAGTCCATAAGGCCAGGTCTTGCCGAACGCTTCACGCTCGAACGGGAGTTGCGCCCATGCCGGCAGCTTTGGGAGCCGCGCTTCGCTGAACCCGGCGCCCGAAGTCTTGCCCGCGGCACCTTCAACGCCGAAGTGCTCTCCATACATCCACATAGCGAATGCGCCGGTCATTGCCGTGATCACCACCCAGCGCGAATTGCCCTTCCAGTCAAGCAGGCGCGACCTGCCGGCGGCCCGCCAGCTTAGCCACCACCACGCGATCGATGCAACCAGGGCCGCCAGCAGCAGCCAAATTCTGCTGCCGAGGAATTCCAGGGCCTCCATCGGACTTGTCTCGGCAATGATCCCGAGATGGTGTGTGGAGATGTCCTGGTTGTAGTAAGCCTGCAGGTATAACTCCACAGGCAGGAGCAGAAAGGCTGGCAGCAATAGCCAGTGGAACCGCCCGGGGCGTGAAAACAAGGCCCAGACCGCGATCCATGCGACCGCTTCAGTCGCAACAATATCCATCCCCTTGTTGACAGCGCGCCCGACCAAGAGCGGGACAAACGGTACTGCCGAGAGGATCAGGTAAGTCGCGAGGACGAAAATAGCGGGAGGACGCAACAACGCACGCATGATAGGCCTGCAACGGGGAGGCGGACAATTTTGGCCAAGTAACCCGATAGTTTATTCTGAGAAACGAATGGCTGCTACCAATGCTCGTCCTCAGCTGCACTTGCGTTATGGGGGTTGCGGTATCCGCGACAGATGCGTCGGTCGTGTTGATTTTGCTCTTGAATGCTGGTTGACGGTGCGCAGTAACGAGGATATACTCGCGAGTTCTCGATTTTAGGCTCTCCAGGGCCTTGGCGTTCTTTGGTCTGCATTTCCTGCCTTTCGCAACGCTTGTCCCCTTGTCTGAGTCGATGTGTCGGAGTAGTCGTCCGATGCGAACGGTTTGCCCTCCTGGTCCCGGACAATCGCTTTCGGGGCTGTATTTTTATTAACGCTTTATTTTGTTGGATTAAAGACCGATGCCAACCATCAATCAACTGATTCGCCAGCCGCGTGTTTCCGCACACGCCAAGAGCAAATCGCCGGCGCTGGAGAACAGCCCGCAAAAGCGCGGCGTTTGCACCCGCGTGTACACCACGACTCCGAAAAAGCCGAACTCGGCGCTTCGTAAAGTCGCCAAGGTGCGTCTGACCAACGGTTTTGAGGTCATTTCGTACATCGGCGGTGAAGGTCACAACCTGCAAGAGCACAGCGTCGTGTTGATTCGCGGCGGTCGTGTGAAGGACTTGCCGGGTGTGCGTTACCACATGGTGCGCGGTGCTCTGGATACCCAGGGCGTCAAGGACCGCAAGCAGGCGCGTTCGAAGTACGGCGCCAAGCGTGCGAAGGCTGGCGCAGCCAAGAAGTAATCAAGTTTTCCGCTAGGAGGTTCGCCTCCCGGTGCTTCACCGTGCGGATTGTGAGTCGGCCCCGAATGGGTCGAGTAAGTGGGTGGTTTTGATGGCCATCCGCGAGCGAGCGGCAAATCACTCAGTGCCGTCGCTCAACTGAAGAGTGAAAGGAATCGAAATGCCACGTCGTCGTGAAGTCCCCAAGCGGGAAATCCTGCCGGATCCGAAGTTCGGCAATGTTGAAGTCGCGAAGTTCGTCAACGTCCTGATGCTGTCCGGTAAGAAATCGGTCGCCGAGAACATCATTTACGGTGCGTTTGACCACATCAAGAACAAGTCCGGCAAGGATCCGCTTGAAGTGTTTACTGCTGCGATCAACAACTGCAAGCCGATGGTCGAAGTGAAGTCCCGTCGCGTCGGTGGCGCCAACTACCAGGTGCCGGTGGAAGTTCGCCCGGTGCGCCGTATGGCGCTGTCCATGCGCTGGCTGCGCGAAGCCGCCAACAAGCGCAGCGAAAAGTCCATGCCGCAGCGTCTGGGTGGCGAACTGATGGAAGCCGCGGAAGGCCGTGGCGGTGCGATGAAGAAGCGCGATGAAGTGCACCGCATGGCAGAAGCCAACAAGGCGTTCTCCCACTTCCGTTTCTAATAGCAGCTTGATTAGCCGCCTTCGCATCGTTGAAGGCTTTGCAATGTAAAACGGTCAAAACCGGGTGCATCTTTGTCAAAAAAGCGGCCCCGGTTTTCGACCATTTAAATGAACTGATCCCCGTCTTTGCGGGGACAAGCTTAGGATTGAATTATGGCTCGCAAGACCCCCATCGAGCGCTACCGCAATATCGGTATTTCCGCTCACATCGATGCCGGTAAAACAACCACTACCGAGCGTATCCTGTACTACACCGGTGTTAACCACAAGATCGGCGAAGTGCACGACGGCGCTGCGACCATGGACTGGATGGAGCAGGAACAAGAGCGCGGTATCACCATTACTTCCGCCGCGACGACCTGCTTCTGGAAGGGCATGGCAAACAACTTCCCTGAGCACCGCATCAATATCATCGACACCCCGGGCCACGTTGACTTCACCATCGAGGTGGAGCGTTCCATGCGCGTCCTTGACGGCGCATGCATGGTGTACTGCGCAGTGGGTGGCGTGCAGCCGCAATCCGAAACCGTTTGGCGCCAGGCTAACAAGTACGGCGTGCCGCGTCTGGCCTTCGTCAACAAGATGGACCGTACCGGTGCGAATTTCTTCAAGGTCTATGACCAGATGCGCGCTCGCCTGAAGGCAAATCCGGTGCCCATCCAGGTGCCGATCGGCGCCGAAGAAAACTTCGAAGGCGTGATCGATCTCGTCAAGATGAAGGCGATCTATTGGGACGACGCGTCCCAGGGCATGAAGTTCGACTATCGCGACATCCCGGACAGCCTGAAGGACGTTGCCCAGGAGTGGCGTGAAAAGATGGTTGAATCGGCCGCAGAAGCGACCGAAGAACTGATGAACAAGTATCTCGAAGAAGGCGACCTGTCCGAAGCCGAAATCAAGAAGGCGATCCGTTTGCGCACCATCGCAGGCGAAATCGTACCGATGATGTGCGGCACCGCGTTCAAGAACAAGGGCGTGCAGGCGATGCTCGACGCCGTGATCGAATACCTGCCGGCGCCGACCGACATTCCGCCGGTCAAGGGTACGGACGAAAACGACCAGCCGGCCGAGCGCAAGGCGGACGACAACGAGAAGTTCTCCGCTCTCGCATTCAAGATCATGACTGACCCGTTCGTCGGCCAGCTGATCTTCTTCCGTGTGTATTCGGGCGTCGTGAATTCCGGTGACACCGTCTACAACCCGGTGAAGGGCAAGAAGGAGCGTATCGGCCGTCTGCTGCAGATGCACGCCAACCAGCGCGAAGAAATCAAGGAAGTGCGCGCGGGCGACATCGCTGCTGCGGTGGGTCTGAAGGAAGCGACCACCGGCGAAACCCTGTGTGATCCGGAATCCGTGATCACGCTGGAGCGCATGGTGTTCCCGGAGCCGGTGATTTCGCAGGCTGTTGAGCCGAAGACCAAGGCTGACCAGGAAAAGATGGGTATTGCGCTGTCCCGCCTGTCCCAGGAAGACCCGTCCTTCCGCGTGAAGACTGACGAAGAATCCGGCCAGACCATCATCTCCGGTATGGGCGAACTGCACCTGGAAATTATCGTCGACCGCATGCGGCGCGAATTCGGCGTGGAAGCGACCGTCGGCAAGCCGCAGGTCGCATACCGCGAAACGATCCGCAAGACCTGCGAAGAAGTCGAAGGCAAGTTCGTCAAGCAGTCGGGCGGCCGCGGTCAGTACGGCCACGTGGTTCTGAAGATCGAGCCGCAGGAGCCGGGCAAGGGCTTCGAATTCGTCGACGCGATCAAGGGCGGTGTGGTGCCGCGTGAATACATCCCGGCAGTCGAAAAGGGCATTATCGACACGCTGCCGACGGGTGTGATGGCCGGTTACCCGGTTGTCGACGTCAAGGTCACCCTGTTCTTCGGTTCCTACCACGATGTGGACTCGAACGAAAACGCGTTCCGCATGGCTGGTTCGATGGCGTTCAAGGAAGGCTGCCGCAAGGCCAGCCCGGTTCTGCTGGAGCCGATGATGGCGGTGGAAGTCGAAACGCCGGAAGAGAAGATGGGCGACGTGATGGGCGACCTGTCCTCCCGCCGCGGCATGATCCAGGGCATGGACGACATTCCGGGCGGCGGCAAGATCGTTCGCGCCGAAGTCCCGCTGTCGGAAATGTTCGGCTACTCCACCACGCTGCGTTCCCTGACCCAGGGTCGCGCAACGTACACGATGGAGTTCAAGCACTACTCCGAGGCGCCGAAGAACGTTGCTGACGCCGTCATCAGCGCCAAGGCCAAGTAACGCAAGCAAGGCGGCCTCCCACAAGGAGGTCGCAACCAAGACAACCAACAATCGTTCTTTTTGAAGGAAATTCGAAAATGGCAAAAGGCAAGTTTGAGCGGACCAAACCGCACGTGAATGTAGGCACGATCGGTCACGTTGACCATGGCAAGACCACGCTGACCGCGGCAATCGCGACG
>Ga0196971_1000375_pt1 | contig 36765 bp, 35 predicted proteins | sample S1v_1013CmetaG_FD_148660 | JGI IMG/M metagenome (GOLD analysis project Ga0196971, IMG submission 148660) | Soil microbial communities from Anza Borrego desert, Southern California, United States - S1+v_10-13C | ecosystem: Environmental > Terrestrial > Soil > Desert | place: USA: California...
ATTATGATGCTTCGCCCTTCGGAAATGTTCTCGATGAACTGCGGGTTGTTCGTGCCCTGTATGCCAAAGCCTGCCTCGGAAAGCCCAAGCCATCTTGCACCCAGCTCTACACCAGGATCAACCTGCTTGTTTACGATTTTGAAGGTCCCTCTGGGCGACGGTGCAGATGGGTTCTCAAGCCCTATCCTGTACGTCCGGAAGACATTGGTGCCGCGGTAAACCGTCAGAGTATGGTCGGTCTGATTGATTACCAGATTAACGGGTGGGGGAGCAACAGGTATGCATAATACCATGTCCTTATAGATATCCTTAGGATCGATTCCGTAGTTTGCATACAGAAGCTGCTGTGAGGAGATACCGAAGTAGGAGGCTATCGACTCCATGGTATCACCTTCTACGACCACATAGTAATTGGTTGTAGGACAGGAAGGATACATCTGAGCCTTCAAAGGCACGCAAAGCTGCTGACCGATATACAATTTGCCGGGGCTGATACCTGGGTTGGCTTCCAATATATCATTTACACTCGTGCCATAGAAAAAGGCTATGTTCCCCAGCGTGTCACCTGCTCTTACTACATAGGGGACTGAACCGCCTGGACACTGTCTGTAAGCTCCGTTGGTCATTATAATCACCTCAAAAACAATATATTTACATAATATTCTTGGGGAGTTACATATGTTACAGTTACAGTGTGCATCCGGAATATTTAAACGGTAATGTAGAATGGTGGAATAATGTATAAGGATCACAAACCAGTTATATACGGAGTATTTGAAGAGAAGAAGTAAAAAGTAGGACAAGGTGCCTGTCCCCTTGTCCCATGGTTATTTGATAAGCTCTGAATCTACTTTGAGATTATCCTTTTTCTTGTGAAGAGTGGAGTGAAGAAAGGCTATCAGGAGGTCTTTCTTCAGAAAGCCTGTGATTATCAGTATGCAGGAGATAACCGATACGATGGCTACGACTGTGTAATTGCCCTGCTGCAGATTCGCCCCTATATAAGTGGATGCGACAAGAGCCGGAATACGTGCAGCTGAGGAGATCATAAAAAATGTCATGGGTTTTACGGGAGTGATTCCTGCAAGGTAGCTCAAGGTATCCTTGGGCAGGCCCGGTATAAGGAACAGTATGAACATTGCGATCTCCGACTTTGGATTATTTATAAGAAAACTGAATTTTTTAAGCAGTTCTTTGGGTACAAACAGATTGATGAGGGAATATCCCAGCAATCTTGATGCATAGAAAACGATGACCGAGCCAAGGGTGATGCCGATCATGGAGTAAAGGGACCCGAACAGTGTTCCGTAAATATAGCCCCCTGCAATTTGTGTCAAATCTCCCGGCAAGGCTGCAATTATAACCTGTACAATCTGGACCCCTATGAATATGATAATACCGGAAGCACCGTAGGAGGACAGCATATCCTTGAAGACATCGGGGTTTGCAGCCATATACAGGATGTCTGCCGAATATTTGAATGCAGCAGCTGCTATTGCTGTAATGAAAAGCAGCAGCAGGCCTATCCTTGTCAGTAGTTGTGTCAGCCTTTGTTTATCCATATTATTCTCCTTCTATATGTTTTGCACAAAACATCTATAATCATACCTGTACAAAGGCCGGCAGACCGAAGTTCCTGTTCACGAACCCTTCATACATGATCTCTCTGTTTTTTATAGTGTATAAATCGTCTGTCCTTGTGAGCTCAGGTGCTTTTTTTGCCTTGAGGACCTTGCTCTTCATCAGTACCTCAGATACAAACTGTGAACAGAAATAATAGTTTTTCCTTTTTATCGGTTTGTTAAACAGGATGCCGCACAAGCCCAGGAAATTATATCTGTATTTTTCCTTTTCCTTTGAAAATTCATCAACATGCTTTTGAAGCAGTTGATATTGCTCTTCTGTCACTCTCACTCTGAAGATCATGCACCGGCAATCCGCGGATTTTTTATATACACCGTCATAAAGGCTTTCTACCACGAAACCTCCGGAAAATGGATTGCTGGGATTTATCCTTCCGAAGGAATACATCCGGGTAAATTCACTGTCAAAGCTCAGGGATGCATGGGGATATCTTATATCTGAGAAAACAGAAATAAGCTTTGAAAGCCAGGTTCCTGTCCTTGTAAAAATCAAATAAATATATCTGTTGTTCATAAATGCTATCAACTCCTATCCGCTCCGTGAAAATATCAAATTACTGTATATACTGAATTTTAGACTTAAAGTCTTACAGCATTTTTAGAGAAACATTAGAATTTAATTAGATGCTATATATAAAGACGAAAAAAACGACAGCTTGCGTCAACAAGCTATCGTTTTTGTATGCTTTATTGAATTAGTATATATTCTTGATCCATTCCCAGATGCTGCTGAAAAAGGCTGCAATTGGTGAAGCTTCTTTTTCTGCCGGTGCTGCTATTGTTTGTGCTTCTATGGGTGCTGATTCTATCTGTATTGTAACATCCTGTGCAGCGCCGTCTGCTCCAAAAGTCACGGCCTGTATTCCTTCAACCACCTTTACATCTTCTTTGCCGAATATATCATAGATATACTTGGCATTCTCTTCATTATACGGTGTGATACCCACTTCCACAACATCGCCGATCACTCCGGTATTTGTTACTGTAATGCCTTTGTCAGCGAAGTCCTTTGCATGTTTTTCAAATACATACTGATCAATCTCGCTTTGTTTTTTGGTCAGTTCATCCTGAACAGTTACCTGCATAACCTGATCCGGAGCCTTAAGTTCAACGTCAGTTGTGTCGGCATAGACACCGGCTATTGTATTTGCAAATATGCAGGTGCCTATGATCATAGCATGAATCGCTTTGTTTTTTATCATTTTTAATTCCTCCTGGTTTTTCAGCTTGCATCCCATCTGCACAGCCAGCCTCAGGTCGACCATTTGTAAAGGCCGGTAGGCCTGTTATAATGCAAGGATTTTTTTGTTTCGCTTTATTAGATGGAGGAATTCATGATTTTGTTCCTATGATTTTTTCAATACAGGAATTGTAATGTAAATTTTCGTGCCGACATTGATTTTGCTTTGTACTTTTATTGTACCGTCATGCTTCAGGATTATCCATTTTGCTATTGCCATACCCAGGCCGGTGCCGCCGGTTTGCTTTGTTCTGGACTTGTCGGCCCTATAGAAGCGGTCAAAAATATGAGGCAGATCCTTTTCTGAGATGCCGGTGCCTGTATCTTCAATGGTAATTACTGCCGCATGATTCTCCAAATAGCATTCCAGCTTTATTTTTCCACCCTCGGGAGTATATTTCACACTGTTATCTACGAAGATCCGGATTGCTTCCTTGAGCAGCCCGCGGTCTGCATTGAGCAGGAGATTCTCTTTCCTGAGGCAGGATATTTCATGAGTTTTGTCGATCAGTTCTGTTTCTCTGATAACTTCATCCATAAGCTCATCAATGCTGAAATCCTCTTTTTCAAGCTTCTGGGTATCCTTGTCTCCCCGGGCAAGGAAAAGTAGCTTTTCTATCAGGTCCTTCATGTTCTCAGACTCGCTTTTGATCGCTGCTATTGACTCTTCCAGAACCTGTACGTCCTCTTTGCCCCAGCGGTCCAACAAGCTTGCATAGCCTTGAATGACTGATATCGGAGTCCTTAGCTCATGGGAGGCATCTGAAACAAATTGGTTCTGCCGGTCATAGGCCAGCTGTATTCTGTCAAGCATGCTGTTAAAGGTCTTTGCCAGGTCCTTCAGCTCATTTTTGGAGCCTCTGACGTCAAGCCTCGTGCCTAACTGGTTGATAGAAATGTTTTGTACTGTATCTGTCATCACTTTCACGGGCTTCAGCAGCCTTTTGCTTGCTGTAGAGCCTATAAGTATAATTAGGAGGATAAAGAATATATCCAGGACAGCAAGTGTTACAATGAATATGCCTGCATACTCGGTCTCTTCAGTCAGCTTGTCAACAATTTGTATATAATGCATTTTTGAATCCTTGATCATACTGTTATTGTATATCATGACAAAGCCGTATTGGTTGAACAGCCAGGCAGGAATGTCCGTATCGGGACGTCCGGGATTTCCTATGAGCATTGTGTTATCCGATTCAATCAGTGTGTTTCTGCTGACACTCCCATTGATAAAAACTGCAGAGCCGGGAGTTTTTTCAGTTGTATAAAGCGGTTTGAGGTTTTCATCGAAAATTGTTATACTCCTGCCGCTTGTTTCTGAAAGCCTGTCTATTTGAGAAGCCGGCATCCCGGGGTTTTCTTCAATATAGGCAGATACCAGGGTAAAATCCTTATGCAGATCATTTCCTTCACTTCTCATGATATAGGCCAACCCGCCGAACAGGACACCTGCGCTCAATAGTATCAATATGTTGGTAATGACGAAGGTATATACAAGGGTCATTCTGAAGGTTATGGAAAGCCGTATTTTTTCTGAAATTGTACTGAGCAGGGTATTAAGCATCATAAAAATAAGCTTTATTACGGTGAAGGGCAGTAAAAACAGTGGTTTTAGAAAATAGCGGAACATGTTTGAAAAAAATTTCTTAATCCTCATCTTTTATTGTATATCCCACCCCTCTTATGGTATGGATAATTTTCCTGTTATATTTTTCATCAATTTTGCTTCGTAAATATCTTATATATACATCCACTACATTTGTATCCCCTAAATAGTCAAAGCCCCACACCATTTCAAGAAGCTTTTCTCTTGTCAGAACTATATTCTTGTTCTCCAGGAGGTACATCAGCAGATCGAATTCCCTTTTTGTCAGTTCTACAGGTTCGTTTGCAAAGGTAACCGAGTATTTGTCAGGATCAAGCTGCAGCTCGTTTGCACTGAGGACTTTTGTGTTTCCGTTCCGTACGATCCTTCTTTTTAATGCAGTTCTTATTCTTGCCAGAAGCTCTTCAATGGCAAAGGGTTTTGTTATATAATCATCGGCGCCCATATCAAGACCTATGACCTTATCCATCACTTCATCCTTGGCTGTAAGCATGATTACCGGTACATCCGAGCCCTGCCGGATTTTTCTCAATACCTCTATTCCATTCATGGAAGGGAGCATTATATCCAGCACTATCAGATCGTATTTATTGACAGTTGCTTTACTTAGTCCCTCCTTGCCGTCATGAGCCTGATCCACCGTATATCCCTCATGACCAAGCTCCAGCTCCAGAAAGCGTGCGATCTTCACTTCGTCCTCGACAATCAGAATCCTTTGTGCAGCCATGTTTTTCCTCCTTGAGTAATGAATTATGATAATAGAATACTCTATTATACCATTAATTAAAAGTAGAGAACGACGCCTCCGTCGTTCCACATGCTTTATTTATTCAGCTGATTTTTTTGTGTTTGCTGTTATAGTTCCGGAAAATTTCTCCTTTGCATGGTCAACAGAATCACATACTTTATCAAGAGTTTCATTTATTTTTGCCGTATCACTGCTGCTGCTCTCCAGCTTGAACCTGTGTCCCGTCAGGAGAGCTATCAGCAAGCCTGCCGCAATGAGTCCCATTAATGGAACAGTAATAATACCGATCAGCACAAGTATATTCACGGATATATTGACTATCACCCTGTCCCGCTTGTACATTATGCATCTGGTACTGCTTCCTTTGCTGAGAAGAGCACTGACTTTATCCGAGAAGCTTGCTCCATGACATGCTGCCTTTGAAGCACGGGCTTTCTTATTCCTTTCCAGATACACTATTGCCTCAAGCATATCTCCGCTGCAGTTTTCCAGCGCTTCCTTGGCATCTGTATAATTTACTCCGGTTCTTTCCCTAAGTTCATCGATTTGGTTTAGTGAAATTGACATTTTTTTACCTCCTGGTTTTAATTTATTAAAACATTCATAAATTTAGTCCAATCGTGCAGCGAAGCTGCATCGCTGACAGGCAAAGCTTTGCCTGGAGGGGACATTTTTATTTTTTGTTCCTGTGATTTTATTATAGAAAAGAGTAATTAGGAAACCATTAATGAAAGATTAGAAACAGATTAGAAAAGCAAAAAAAATTGGCTGAACGATTGCACGTAAAGCCAAACTTCTTTATTACCTGATATTCTATGGAACATCTACTGTCTTCAGCATTGCTAAAATGCTGGGCACGACGCCTTCAGAAGCCTCGCCCACCGGTATGTTCAGGCTGAAGCGGAATAGTGATCCGCCGATCTGCATGAGGATTATATCCTTAGAGAAGGTTGGGCTGGATGCACGCAGGAAAAATACTGCTTTTCGGAAGAAGGGTTCATAGATTTCCGTCCCTTCAAGTTCATCAGGTGTACCGACAAGTCTCAGTTCTTCCAGCGCATTTTCCCTTAGAGTGTTAAGGTTGGAGTCCTCCGGCAGCTTCTGTATTCTCACAAAATACCGGGGATCATAGTTGAAGAATATCTGGTCTATTCCGGGCTCTTCACTTGTAAAGGTGAAATTGTCCAGCACATAGATGGAATAGCCCTGGTCACTTCTCTTCAAGGATGCATCGCGGTATTCCGTCATTCCTTCAACGTTCACGACGATTTTTTTTCTCGGAGGTCTGCCTGCAGGTGCTTTTGGTATGCATACAACCTGCTCCACATAGATAAGATCAGGGTCAATACCAGGGTTTACCTGCAGCAGAGCCTGCAGAGTAATATTATTGCGCTTTGCTATTTTGTTCAGGGTATCTCCCGGTTTCACTACATAAAAAGTGCCGAAAGGACAGGCCGGGAATGTGGTACGGCGTGGGATGCAGATTCCCTGGGCTACACGCAGCCAATGGGTATCAAGGCCCGGGTTGGCATTGGCAATGGCACCGACGGTCGTATTGTAGCGGCTGGCCAGCTTGTAAAGCGTATCACCCGGCTGGATGTAATAAATGAAAGTACCTGGCGGGCATTGGGGATAAGCAGGACGGAACATTGATTTATCATCTCCATTCATATATTTCGCGAAATACATTTTACATTGCAAATTCAAATTTCGCGAAATGTTTTCCTTGATAGTTATTGAATTCGCGCTTTACCCTAATGTAAATACTTTTGCGCGTTCAATTTGAACTATAGTAATATCAGTTTATGGGATATATACAAGGCAGTTGCATGTATATATGGAAATATATAGTGCCCTTATACGATTTTGACTCTTGCACCCACTCCCACCAAATTAAACAGTTCGATAACATCCTTGTTGTACATCCTTATGCAGCCATGTGATACAGCCTTTCCAATGGATGAAGGATTATTTGTTCCATGTATTCCATAACCCTTCCTGTTGAGTCCCATCCACCTTGCTCCGAAGGGGCCTCCTGGGTTCAATTGCTTATTGATTATTTTATAAGTCCCTGTTGGAGTTTGGGTCAGGATTTTACCGACGGCTATGGGATATGACTTGAACCACTTTCCGTCTTTTATCAGATGGAGCCTGCGTTCCTTGATATTTACTGTTATGCTGTAGCTTACACGATAATACTCAGGGTTTCTCATGAAAGGACAGTAATACATAATACTCCTCCTTATGATACAAAAGTTATATGTAATATGTTCCTGAGAATTTTCTTGCTTAGATTTATTTATATGTGTGAATACAGTTTACTGAAGCATATCTACTAAAAATTTGCCTGATTATTAGAGGAAGTATATTACAAATGAAGAATATATAGTTATACCGGAGGTGCTTTATGAAATATAGAAAATATGCATTGGTAATGCTTACCTTTCTCCTTATTTTCCTGACCGGGTGCCAGGATAAGGGGCAGGATATTGAGCAGCCTCAGCCTGAGGTTAAGTCGGAAGTCACACTTATTGAACCTGTAACAGGTGACTCATTGGAAACCGGGATTATGACGAAGCTCAGAGAGTTTTCTTGTGATGTTGACATGGATAATGAAGATGAAAGCATAGAGTTGTATACCGCTGCCGGACGTGCGGAAAATGGAGACATGCAATGGGACGACGGACAGAGCTGGATCTTACTGGTACGCGACGGAGAGAAGGCCTATCCCCTGCTGTCCAGGTATGTGCAGCTGGGAGTGGTCCATTTTACTGTTTCCAATAGCAATGAGGATAAACTGCCGTATATTACTGTAATAGTACCAACCAATGCAAGTTTTAGTATGAAGGGTTATACTTACAATAAAGAAAAAGACAGTTTCAGTGAAGAGACATTATATGAATCAGAAGATGATAACTGGCTCTATAGCACAATTCCCGGATATTAGTAATTTACCTTATATTTATAATATAGGATTATAAATTTTCGATTGACAAATCCCCAACTAAATAGGATAATCTCATTAGTAATGGGTTATATATACTAATGTGGGAGAAAAAGGGGGTGAGATTGTGAAGGTCAATACATGTGTGCAGTATTTCGGTAAAGAAGTAATGACAGCCGATCTGGAAAAGAAGGTAAAGGAAGTCTGGAGACAGAAGGGACATACTGTTAAGGAAATCGACAGCATAGATCTTTACATCAAGGTTGAAGAGAATGCATGCTATTATGTAGTGAATGATGTGCTTTCAGGCATGTTACCGATAATCGGTTAAGCTTTACGCAGGTAACCCCTTTTCGGGGTTATCCTGGCATTATTCTTATAAGCTATTTACAGACGTCTATCCATGTGCCGCCTGTTACTTCCTGCAGCCTGTCAGGGCTGATCTTTACGGCTGAGTTTGTGGAGCCTGCAGCAGGATAGACATATTCAAACTCCTTCATTGAAACATCCAGATATATATCCATGGGATTTTTAAGACCGAAGGGGCATACGCCTCCTACAGGATGGCCTGTTATTTCAAGTACCTCTTCATGGTTGAGCATTGTGGCTTTTTCATGAAAGCAGTCCTTGTACTTGCGGTTGTCTATTCTGGCATCGCCCTTTGTAACAATAAGTATTTCCCTATCCTTCAATCCGAAGGCCATTGTTTTTGCAATAAGAGCAGGCTGAACACCGTGAGCCTCAGCCGCAAGCTCGACGGTTGCGGTGCTTTGGCTGGCCTCAACTATATGGAGGTCGGTATATCCGTTTTCGGTAAAAAATCTTTTTACACTTTCCAAGCTCATTGTATTTACTTCCTTTCTTATGTATCAAAATCTTTATGCAGTAAATAGTAACTCTAAATTATTATATCATTTTCGGCAAAAATTTCAAAATATATGCGAGGTGCAAATGATTATGAAAGCAGTAGTTATTGACCATTTTGGACCGCCTGAGGTTTTTCATGAGGCGGAAATAAGCAGACCTCGGCTTAAGGACGGATACGTACTTGTAAAGGTCCATGCAAGCAGTGTAAATCCAATAGAGACAAAAATCCGCTCAGGACTTGTTCCAGCTATAACGCCGCCATTTCCCGCAGTATTGAACGGGGATTTTTCAGGGGTTGTTACAGAGGTAGGCGGGGAAGTTGCAGATTTTAAAGCAGGTGATGAGGTTTTTGGCTGTGCAGGCGGAGTGGCAGGAGAGTCCGGTGTGCTGGCGGAATATATGCTTGCCGATGCAAGACTTATCTGGCACAAGCCCGGGAACATCGACCATAAAACAGCAGCATTGTACCCTCTGGTAAGCATAACAGCCTATGAATTGTTGGAAAAGGCACAGATAAAAGAAGGGGATAAGGTACTGATACACGGCATAGCAGGGGGAGTGGGGCATATCGTGCTTCAGCTTGCAAAAATGGCAGGTGCAAAAGTATATGGAACTGTATCGGGGGATTCAAAAGGAAGAAATGCCCTTGTACTTGGAGCGGATGCTGTAATAAACTACAGGGAGGGCAGTGTTGAGGAATATGTCATGCAGCATACTGGCGGCAGGGGCTTTGATGTTGTAATTGATACCGTCGGGGGTGAAAATCTCCTGAACAGCTTCAAGGCAGTGAAGCTTAACGGTACAATATGTACCACCAACTCAAGGGTAAGTCTGGATCTCGGTATGATGCACAGGAAGGCAATCAGCCTGAAATGTGTATTTATCCTGATTCCCCTGGTGGATGGGGTGGAAAGACAAAGACACGGAGTCATATTAAAGGGGATCAAGGAGCTTATAGAGGACGGAAGCCTCAAGATATTGAAGGCAGAAAAGGAGTTCCGTTTTACTGAGGCGGGAGAAGCTCATAGCTATCTTGAATCAGGAAAGGCTGAAGGCAAGATAGCGCTTATCAGTCCATATGTATAGATTGGATGTCTGGAATATGGAACTGAGAGGAAATAAAAGATATCCAAAGCATGAATGACATAATTTTAAAAAATGAAAATTTACATAAACCGCGATTTAGGGAGTCTTGTGGAGTACCGGATACCTGTACTACCCGCTGGACCCCTATTTTTATTTCCGGGCACAAATCGGCTCAAACGGGCTGAAACAGACCAAAATGAGTCTTTGTAATTCTTTCCCAGACATGATAACATTAATGACATAGACATATAGGTTGCATTAAAGCTGGTTCAAGGAAGAATTAGCAACCTATGAAATCAAGGAATATGATTTTGCAATATTTGAATTGTAATGTGAAATGTTTATTGCAAAGCATATAGAACAGCAAATATATTTGCAAAACTTAAGGAAGGAGAAATTAAGCAGGGACCCTGACAGGATAAGCATTGAAGCTTTATAAAATGGGGATTAACAAAAAGAAAGGGTGTAATTGATGTCAAATAAACTAGGTGATATTCTGACGGGATTCAACAACGCTTTTAAAGGTGGAGCTCCGGGCAAGGGAGCAGGCAAGATACTAAAGAGGCTTGTAATAGTTGCAATTCTTGGCTGGATGGGGATAAACATACTTTTTGGTACGGTGTATAAGCTGGATATCGGCTGGAATGCTGTAATTACCAGATTCGGCAAGGTTGTAAAAGTAGAGACCAAGGACGGACTGCATGCGAAGGTGCCCTTCATAGACAGTCTGCAAAAGGTCAATGTGCAGCAGATAAGAAAGCTTGAATATGGGTACAGGACACTCAGGGAAGGCAGTGAGAGAAATGACCCGGAATACCAGGATATAATGGATGAAGCTATGGTCATAGTAGATGCAAAGGGCAATAACAGCTCCGTAGTACTGACAAACATAGTGGTGAGATATAAGATAATAGATCCATACAAATACCTGTACAAGGTAGATGACCCGGAAGGAACTATGATGCTTGCACTGGAGGACTGCGTAAGGAATTCCACACAGGTATTCACTCTGAACGAAGCTCTGACCAATAAAAGCATTATAGATGAGGAGATATTCCCGGAGTTCCAGAAGGTGCTGAATCAATATGATGCAGGAGTGCAGGTAGTTGAGGTAAAGACACAGAATACAGAACTGCTGCCGGAGGTTGACAAGGCATATCAGCAGGTTGAGGAAGCCAATCAGTTCAAGAACAGCAAGATCCAGGAAGCGATGAAAATGAAGAATATGCTCATACCACAAGCAGAAGCGGAAGCTAAGAAGCTGACCGAGGATGCAAAGGGTGAAGCAGCAATTACTATAGCTAATGCCAAAGCCAGTGTTGCACAGTACAACGCTTTATATGAAGAGTATAAGAAGAACCCTGATGTTGTAAGGGAGAAGTATTATGTGGAAGCCATGAAGGAGTTCATAAGGAACAATAAGGTAGTAGTGGATCTTTCAGGGGACGGCGGAGTGTACAAATTCTACAACATGGATCAAAATGCGGTAAAACAGCAGGTTGTACAGGAGGAAGAATAATGAAGAAGGTTATATTATGGGTTTTCGCAGCTTTGCTCGTACTTGGACTGTTGACAGTGCCGTATATTGTGTCGGAGGATGAGGTGGCTCTTGTTAAAAGATGGGGCATGGTGCAGAAGGTTATAGTGAATACACAGGATATTGATAAGGTAAAGGATGCTTTGAGGGAAAAAGGATATGATGTAGTGGTTACTGACCAGAAAGGCCTGAATTTCAGGATTCCGTTCGCAGATGATATTACAAAGTATACAGCCAAATATCTTACTTATATATCTGTGAAAGAGACTGTGAATACGGCTGACAGGAAGAAGATAGACATAATGATGTATTCTCAGTATAAGATTGTGAACCCGGTGCTGGTGAGCATGAGAAATTACAGCAAGGGTGACCTTAATAAGCTTATGGATGACAGAGTGTATCCGGTTGTAATCCAGACAGCAAATACACTCAGGTTTGATGAATTTTTCGATAAAGCTAAAACTGAAACAGTACTGAAAACGAGGACAGAGGCATTGAGCAAGGAGCTATTGTATGACTATGGTGTTGAGGTTGCAGATATTGCAATGCACAGGAGAAACTTCCCTACAGCAAATATTCAATCCATACAAAATAAAATGATAGAGGAAATAAAGAAGGATAGTGAAAAGCTCAAGGCGGAGGGACAATCCCAGTACGATAAGGATGTATCTGAAGCAGAGAGGCAGAAAAAGGAAGTAATTGCAAAAGCCATAGAGGATGCTGCAAATATCAAGGCCGCTGCCGACAAGGAGGCAATACAGATATACGAAGAGTCCTTAAGGAAGGATATTGAGTTCTACAGATTTATACAGCGGACAAATACTTACAAGGAAATGAAGGATACTACGATATTCCTGGATAAGGACAATGATTTCATGGATTACCTGAATGGGTACAAAAGATAGGCGAAAGCCTATCTTTTTTTTTATGTATGAAAAATTTAGTTGCAAACTGTGCATAATAAATGTATTGTTAAATATATGTTTCGCACTAAACATTTTACATTGAATTCAAATAGTGCGAAACATTTTCCTTGATTCATATATCGTGAAAAGTACATTTCGGATAATACAAAATTAGACTTCAACTGATTTTGTAAAAATAAATCTTTTTCATGATATATATAGTTACATTATAAAGATTGGATGGTAGTGGATGGAAATTATTAGATTTGAAGATTTAAACTTATCAGGTGAAATTCTGAAGGCAGTAGAGAATAAAGGGTTTGAAGAGGCAACTCCGATTCAGGCACAATCAATTCCCTACATACTTGAAGGAAGGGACATAATAGGCCAGGCTCAGACCGGAACCGGAAAGACAGCAGCTTTCGGAATACCGATTCTTGAAAAGCTCAGTCATGATGAGAAAGCAATCCAGGCGCTGGTGTTGTGCCCGACAAGGGAGCTTGCCATACAGGTGGCAGAGGAGATCAGGGAGCTGGCAAAATACAAGAGAGGCGTAGAGATCCTTCCTATATACGGAGGTCAGCCTATTGACAGACAGATAAAGGCTCTCAGAAAAAAGCCGCAGATTATCGTAGGTACTCCGGGCAGGGTCATGGACCATATGGACAGGGGCACGTTGAAAATCGATCATGTCAGTATGGTGGTTCTGGACGAGGCGGATGAAATGCTGGATATGGGCTTTATAGATGATATTGTCACTATTTTGAAGTCTGTACCGGATGAACGGCAGACCTTGCTGTTCTCTGCAACTATGCCCAAGCCTATTCTGGAACTGACAAAAAGATTCCAGAAGAATCCGCAGCATGTGAAGGTAGTGCATAAGGAACTGACTGCGCCTAAGATAGCGCAGGTCTATTATGAAGTAAAGGAAAAGACCAAGGCGGAAGTGTTGTCAAGACTTATTGACATGTATAACCCCAAGCTTTCACTGATTTTCTGCAATACCAAGAAAAAAGTCGATGAGCTGGTGGAGGAGCTTCAGGGCAGGGGATACTTTGCCGACGGGCTACATGGAGATCTGAAGCAGATACAGAGAGACAGGGTAATGGCTAAATTCAGAAGCGGTGCGGTAGATATTCTTGTGGCTACTGATGTGGCTGCCAGAGGCATTGATGTGGATGACATAGAAGCGGTATTCAATTATGACCTTCCACAGGATGAAGAATATTATGTCCACAGGATAGGGCGGACAGCCAGAGCCGGAAGGGAAGGCAGGGCGTTCACCTTTGTAGTGGGCAGAGAGATATACAAGCTCAGGGACATACAGAGATATGCAAAGGCAAAGATTTCCCTTCAGAAGGCGCCTTCCTCAGAGGATGTGGAGGAGGTAAGGACCAACCTTTTCATGGAAAGAGTGAAGGAAAACATGGAGGAGGGCGGCCTCAGCCAATATGTTGCTGCTATTGAAAGACTTGCAGGAGAAGATTATACTACAATTGATATTGCAGCAGCACTTCTCAAGATGGCTATTGGAAGCAAGGGCAAGGAAGCCCAGCCGGAAGAGGTTGATTACGAAAACACCGGTGCAGAGCCTGGTATGGTGAGACTATTCATTAATATTGGTAGGAACCAGAAGATAAGGCCTGGTGATATAGTAGGCGGTATTGCAGGCGAGACAGGGATCCCGGGCAAGCTCATAGGCAGTATAGACATATATGATAAGTATACCTTTGTGGAAGTACCTAGAGAGTATGCCAATGATGTTATAAAGGTCATGAAGGACAATCAGATAAAGGGCAAGAGGATAAACGTAGAGCCTGCAAATGCGAAGCATTAATTGGAGGATGGTTTTATGGGGAGATTTGTTATTGAGAAAGGCTTTTGGGAGCTGTTCCCTGAGGCCAGTATTGGGGTAATAGTTGTAAAGGGTATTGACAATACCCGTACAAGTCCTGATTTTGCCGGTATGCTGGAGGAGGCTTCGAAACAGGTGCTTGTTAAGCTTGAAGGTGCAGAACTGGCGAAGCATCCGGTAATAGCAGTATGGAGAGAAGCTTACAAGAAGTTCAAGAGTCCGAGGGAAAACCGGTCCTCCGTAGAAGCTCTGATAAGACGGGTATATAACGGAAAACAGGTTGGAACTATAAATCCTCTGGTTGATATTTATAATTTTGTTTCTCTGAAATATATGCTTCCCTGCGGCGGCGAGGATCTGGATGTGGTCAAAGGGGATATAAGGCTTGTGAGAGCTGCAGGCAATGAGCAGTTTGTACCCCTTGGCAGTGAGGAAAACGAACCCCCCGCAGAGGGCGAAGTGATCTACAGGGATGAGGCCGGGGCAATCTGCCGGTGCTGGAACTGGCGTGAGGCAGACCGGACAAAGCTGACTGAAGAAACCATGAATGCTTTTCTATGCATAGAATCTGTTGACAGCAGTAGGAGAGATGTTTTTAAGGCTGCCGTGAAGGAGCTGGCTGAACTGGTGAATAAGTACCTTGGCGGAAGCTGCCAGGTGTTCTTCCTGGACAGAAACAATAAGGAAATATCGTTTGATTAAGAACAAGGAGTTGACCAATATGAGGTTGACTCCTTATTTTATGCACTAAGCTTTCAATCTTATTACAGATTACTGCCTTATGTTGTAAATAGCAGCCGAGGATAATATAATGGAAATGTATAGGAAAAAATAATGGAGGTATCTTGAATGGGGAAAAGAGTTTTAACTATTGTAATTGTGTTTCTGTTTACATTGGCACAGACGGTCAGTCTTGCAGCGGATGCCGCATCCGTAATTACTATAAGCGAGACAGCAAGCAGTTCTTCAAATATTGCAGCAGGCCCGGATAATCCGGATGTAAAGGTATCAAAGGAGGAAGCAAAGAAAATAGCCCTGAATCTGTTAAAAAAACACTTCGGGCTTGAGGTTGACGAGAAAAAATACCGGGAAACGGCACAATTAAACCCATACTATGAAAACAAAACGCTGTATTCCTGGAGTTTTAGCTGGTCCTTCAGCAATAATGCTATGTATACCCATTTTAGCGTGGAGATTGATGCATCCACCGGAAAGCTGCTAAGCTTCAACAGGAGTGAAAGCTACAGGAATCAGGAGCAGGTCACCGTTGCTACCATAACCATGGAGCATGCCCGTAAGCTGGCGGATGAGTTTTTAAATAATATCTGTCCTGATGAGTATAAACAGGTAGAACTGGAGGATGACTATAGGCAATCAGTGAACTATAGTATGGTCAGGCCGCGTTATAACTTCAATTATATAAGAAAAGCGAACGGCCTGAGATGTCCGGGGAGCTATATGACGGTAGGGGTGAACGGTGCGAACGGAAGCATATCCTCTTATCATTCCAGGTGGGACTATGATGCAGTTTTTCCTGCTGTGGGCAGCTTGATTGAAAAGGAAAAGGCATTGGAAATTTATAAAAAAGAGACCGATATGAAGCTGTATTATATCCCCGTGAGGAACAGGCTCGCACCGTATACTGTACCTACAGCCGTAAAGCTTGCATATATTTCACAGATGTCAAACAGCTCAATCCTGGATGCGCAAACCGGAGAACTTTTAAAACGGAATGACAGTAACATTGGAAGTCTGAAGACTAGAGACATAGCACAAGATAGGAAAAACAGCCTTTTGGCGAACAGTAATGAACCACTTGCTGAATCTGCCGTATTGGACAGCGAAGCCGCAGAAACTCGTATGAAAAGCATCGCAAAGGAATTCTTCGGAGCCGGATATAAGGTTGATAATCTGATCCATACAGAAAATGTGACGGCAGGATCGGCAGGGAACAGCATGATCTGGAGAGTTGAAGTTCTGGAGGATAAAGAGGAAGCCTTTGAAAGCAAGGGCAGCATCTCGATAGACGGTTCAACCGGAGAGCTCCAGAGCATTGGCAGGTATCTGAATGAGGATTGGTACGGAAAGGAATATGAAAGGAAGATAAGCTGGGAACAGGCTTATGATAAGGCGGTAGAGCTGTTGACAAAGTATTTCCCTCACAGGCTTGATGAAATAGAGACTGAACAAATAAGTGAAGAAAGGCTTTATGCGGTTAACGATAAGATGCTGCCTGAGAGAATGGTATATTTTAACTTTCCCAGGTCAGTAGACGGAATCCAGTATGGTAATGATCATATAAACATTACTGTTGATACGAAGACCGGAGAGATAAACGATGTATATTACAGATGGAGTAAGGGGTTGAGCTTCCCCAAGGCAGAAGGGGTAATAGATAGGGAAAAAGCGGAGCTGGTTTACTTTAATGCACAGGATATAGTTCCAACCTACTATAAGCACACGGAAAAAACAGAAGATAATAAACAGACAGAAAGTTATAAGGTTATATATATACTTGAACAGAAACAGGACAATGCAGGCAGGATTATTGATGCCTTTACCGGAAAGCTTCTGGATAGTGACGGTGAGGAGGTTGAAGCTTCGCAAAATGATTTTAATGAGTTAATAAAGGGGCATCCCTATGAGAAAGAGCTTGATATATTGGCTTTCCAAGGAATCATTGACAGAAGGAGCTTTGACCCGGATAAGGAAATAACATATATAGAGCTAATAAGAATGCTTGTTAATGCCAAGGGCTACCGCCCATATACATCAAGGGATATGGAGGAATTAGCCTTCAAAAATATTGACAGTAAAAATGAAAACTATTCGTATTTGTATGAAGCTGTAAGATATGGGATTATTGAAAACAAACCGGTAGAATTGAAGCTTGATGCAAAGGTTACAAGAGAGCAGCTGGCGGAATTGATGGTAAAGCTGCTGAAATATGACAGGCTGGCAAAGGCCGGTGACATATTTGTGCTTGACTTCAAGGACTCAGATAAAATAAGCAGTGAACTCAGGGGACATGTGGCAATCATTAAAGGACTTGGCATTATGTCCGGTAATGAAGGAATATTCAGGCCCAATGATAATGTAAAGCTGCATGAGGCGGCACTGACCGTATATAAAGCATTGGAGAGCATGAAGTAAGTAAGGTAGAGGGTTAGTGGATACAGAAGGATTTATAGAGTATAATTAGGATAAATTATTTGCGGGTGATTATATGCCGAAGGTATTGAAGGCCGACGGAATGAACAAATGCATAGGATGCTTTACCTGCATGCTTGCATGTGCGGGAGTGAACCGGCAGGACCATTCGATTTCCAAAAGCGCCATAAGGGTAAGAACCAGCGGGGGGCTTAAGGGTAAGTTCGTTGCTGATGTATGCATAGCATGCAGTGATGAGAGGGCATGTGCCGAAGCCTGCCCCTCCGGTGCCCTGGAACCGAGGCCGGGGGGAGGCGTGCTGCTGAAGCAGGAAAAGTGCATAGGCTGCAAAAGCTGTGTGAAGGCCTGTATAGTAGGCGCCGTGTCTTTTGACGACACCACAGGGAAGCCTATCATCTGCAAGCACTGCGGAGTATGCACAAGGTTCTGCCCTCATGAATGCCTGAGAATGGAGGAGCAGGACAATGCTATATGAGAAGTATATCAGAGTGTTATATATTAATCTGAAGAATAGGAAGATCAGGATAGATCAAAGGGAAGACCTGCGTGAATATCTGGGAGGAGCCGGTATAGCTTCAAAGCTTCTGGAGGAGAACATCAAGCCTGACTTTGACCCGCTTCACGAAGAACAACCGGTCATACTCGCAATAGGCGCAGCCTCCTCCATATATCCCGTAGTGACTAAAACCATAGCGATGTTTTATTCTCCTCTGACCGGAGAGCTTGGAGAGTCCCATGCCGGAGGAAGGCTTGCTCTGACAATGCTGCTGGCAGGCTATGATGCAATTGTGATTCAGGGAAAGGCGGATAAGCCGGTTTATATAACCTTAAACAGGAATAATATAGAGTTCAAGGATGCAAGAGCCTTATGGGGCATGTCCTCCGATGAGGCCGGCAGAGTCATAAGGGAAAGGGAACCGGGAGGCGGCAAGAGAAGCATCCTCAGGATAGGCCCTGCGGGGGAAAACATGGTCAGCTTTGCCAGCGTATGTGTGGATACTTACAGGCACTTTGGAAGGCTGGGCCTGGGAGCAGTCTTTGGCAGCAAGAACCTGAAGGCTGTGACCATTATTGGGGATAGAAGCATTCCAATAAAGAACTTCAAGGAGTATTTCAAGGTTTATCAGGAAATCTACAACAAGATTACTGATACTGAAATAATGTCCAAATATCATGATGCGGGTACTCCTGTAAATGTGGAGCCTCTGAACGAGATGGGAGGGCTCCCGACAAAGAATCTCACACAGAACAGATTTGAGCATGTCAAGGATATATCCGGGGAAGCTTTTGTAAGGAACAACCTGGTAAGGAAAATGGCCTGTACGGGATGTCCTGTGGGATGCATCCACATAGGCCAGTTCAGGAGGGAGTTCGACAAAGGCCATGATTATGAGTCTGTAAGCGTAGGCTATGACTATGAGCTTATATTCGCTCTGGGAAGCTTTCTAGGTATAAATTCCACCGATGAGATACTCCAGCTTATAGAAATAGTGGAGCAGTTAGGCCTGGACGCCATGTCCACAGGAGTGGTGCTTGGCTGGGCTACCGAGGCCTATGAGGAGAAGTTTGTGAGTGATAGTGAAACTCTGGTGCCGCTTGAATTCGGCAATTCACAGAATTATATAAAGGCTATTGGATACCTGTCAAATAAGGAAAACGAGTTCTATGAGGTGCTGTCAAAGGGAGCTTATGAAGCAGCGCGGAAGTATGGGGGTCAGGATTTCGCAATGACCTTTGCAAAAAATGAGATGCCGGGTTATCATACCGGTTATGGTGCCCTGGTTGGTGCCGTAGTGGGTGCAAGACATTCGCACCTTTGCAATGGAGGTTATTCAATAGACCAGACCATGGGGTCCTTTGACAAGGAAAAGCTGGTCGAAGCAATATACAGTGAGGAAAAGGAAAGGTGTATGCTGAATTCCCTGGCGATATGCCTCTTTGCAAGAAAGGTATATGACAGAAAGACAATACTTACTGCGCTTAATGCCATAGGCTACGAGCTTACGGATGAGGATCTAACAGCAATTGCCGACAGGGTATACGGGACAAAGCTCAGGATCAAAAAGCTTTTGGGCTTTGAACTGAAGAATGTCAGGCTGCCCAAAAGATTCTTCGAAACACCAGGCCTATGGGGCAAGCTGGATGAAGGAATTGCCTATGAGCTGATTGATATGTACGATAAGAAAATTGGAGAGTTTATGAATAAATAAGAGATGGCCTCTGTCGTTTCAGATTGAAGACAAACTAAGGAGCAGGCATGTCATAGCCTAAATATGCTTATATAGAAATTGTTAATGGCTCCTTGCCATCTCCTATTTATTCATAACTGTAGTCAGATTATTGATCCATTTCTTTGAAATCAATCTCGGGATGCCAATGATCAGCTTCACTATTTCCTCTACATGCACCAGCAGATAGACATAGTATATCGGAAGGTGCCAGACAAGCCCGCCGAGGAATACCAGGGGCACACCTACCAGCCATACTCCTCCCGTATCAAGCATGAGGCAGAAGGTTGTATCCCCGCCGCTTCTTAGTATTCCCACAACGTTTGTATAGTTGAAGACCTTCACCCATAGAAACAGGCATAGGACTACGAGAATTTTACGGGAATAATCCAGTACAACGGGAGAGACCCTGTAAGGTGCAAAAACCCACGGGGATATGAGTATAACAACTATTCCCAGAATAACAGCAACAGCGGGGTTGAGAATTGCGAACCTCTTCGCATAAATGAATACCTGTTTTTCTTCTCCTGAACCAATCTTGTTTCCCAGCATAACTCCGCAGGCATTGCCCAAGCCCATGAATACGACCCACATCATCCTGTCGATGGTGCCTGCGATATTGGTTGCTGCAATAACCTCAGTGCCCATACGGGCATATACGATTGCATACATGGTCATTCCAAGAGCCCACATGGACTCATTCAGGATCACCGGTACCGCGACCTTGAAAAACTGTTTTACAAAGCTGGCCGACAGGTCGATCATCTCACTTATGGAGGCAGCCAACACACCCCCTTTTGGGTAAATGAACCAGATCAGCAGTATCAGCTCCATAACCCTTGCAATGACGGTGGCAACTGCTGCTCCGGCTACTCCCAGCCTGGGAAGACCCATATAGCCGTTTATAAGAAGGTAGTTCAGGGCCGTATTGGTTCCTAATGCAATTATGCTTACAGTCAAAGGTGTTTTTACATCTCCTGTGCTTCTCAGGCTGAAGGAGTAGGAAAAGGTTACAGCCGTGATAATATAACTGAAAAGTACGATTTTTAAGTATTCGGTTCCTAACCTGATTACGGCAGGATCTTTGGAGAATATGCCAAGTATCTCTTCAGGGAACAGTAAACCGCCTAAAGAAAATAGGACTGAGGCGATCCCTCCGGTAATTATACTGATTCCCAGAACCTTTCTTATATTCTTAACATCTTTATTGCCCCAGAATTGTGCGGTAAAAATTGATGAACCGCTTACAATGCCGAAAAGCAGAAGGTTAAGGAGGAAAAAGTATTGGTTTGCCAGGCCTACACCTGCAATAGCAGTCTCCCCAAGACCACCGATCATTATGGTATCAACCATGTTCAGGGATGACAGTACCAGATTCTGCAGCGTTATGGGCAGTGCAATTTTAAGCATCTGTGAAAAGAAATGTCTGTCATTGAATAAATAATCAAGCTTCATATATTCCTCCGGTGCATTTTGCCAAGTATCCTTTTAATTATATATCATCGGAGGGTAATAATGAAGTGCTGCCGTAAATTAATGCAGTTCCCTTATGTCCCCGGCAATTTCCAGGCCTGCGTTCCGCCCTCTGCCCTCAAATATGACATTTTTTGTATTTGGGTCAAGCATTCCAAGCTTCAGATATATTTCAGCCGACATGCTTTCTTCTATGACACCTTCCATTGAGCCGTTCCGTGGTGAGTACAGCCTTCCGGTATCCCCTTCCCGGGCCAGTATGTCAAGGTACATATGCCTGTTGCGGATACGTATGCCGATACTGCCGGATTCATGGCGGAGCTGCTCTATCCAGGCTCCGGTATAGGTGGCAAATCTGTACAGCTTCCCGTTGATTGAAAGGCCGGAAATCAGGCCTGTAAAAAACCTACCGAACCAGGGTATCCTTGCTATGGACGCAGTGAAAAACACATTGGGGTCTTCAAAATAGTTCGATTGCAGCCATATCCACGAGCTGGGGAAGGACCTGCCCCAGTCTTTTTCCATATAGCCCCTGCCTCCGGTGAAATCCACATACCTGTTGTTGATTGAAAGATTGCCGTTTATATCATGCTTCATGCTGATTATGCTGTGGTAGCACTCCATAAAAGGCACAAAGGCATACCAGCCCATTATATACGGGGAAGTCAAGGTACCGGGCCACGGAACCGCACTGTCAAAAGTGAGTTCACCTTTCAGCCTTATATTATCCGAGGCTAAGTCCAGCTTAACTTCATCGGAGGAAAAATAATTAGGTCCTATCCATAGCCTGAAACTATCTTTGGAGTAGCGGAAATCCTTAATATCATAGGTCAGGTAACAGGATTCGCAGCTCTTTCCGTTGATAAGCTGGATAAAGGAATGGCTGCCGTTTTCGTTGATTCCAAAGGACACTCCTGGTATGAGGGCGAACAGGCTGTCCTCCTCCTTATTCACCAGCTTGAAATACCAGCCTTCGAAATATTTCTTTGCATGCTGACTTCCCTGATATATCTCAGGCTTCCAGATTTTCATAAGCTTGATCATACGATTTAATCCTTTCAAGATATAAGTATGTTTTAAGCTTTCTATTAACTGCGATATTTATACATAGTGCCTCGTAACGTATATCCCTTCTAGGGCACGTAAGGCACTAAATAAATGTTGTGCTTATTAACACTATGAAAGACTAGAAATTTGTTGTGTTAATAAGCACTGGTTCAGAATATTAATATTGTGTTACAGTTCACAAATGCCGATTGACAGATATTAGCAGGCAAGAGTATACTGTACTTTAGAAATGCAAAATGTGGAAAAGGAGGTCGCGGATATGAGAACTGATATAGTAGTAAATAGAGAACATAACAATTTTATACAGCGGCCTGCTTTATCGGTTTTTAAGGACTGATGGACTATTTATTGTCGCAGGCTGCTCTGAGGAGTGGATACTGTGACTTTTTTAAATTATGAATCCAATTGTGTTATAAGTCGTGGGATATGCTTGTTCCATGACTTTTATTATTTTATTTATGAGGGGGTTTTATATCATGTCTGTAATTAGAGCTCTATTAAGCCCATACAGGGGAATGCCCAGAGAAGTATATGTCATATTTGTCGCACGGATAGTGAATGCGGTGGGCTGTTTTGTCATGCCTCTGATGACAATAATAATGACAGACAAAATAGGTCTGTCAAAGGAGGCTACAGGTTTTTACCTGAGTATGAACAGCCTGGCCTATCCATTGGCTTCCATGCTTGGGGGAAAGCTTGCCGATACTATAGGAAGGAAGCAGCTGATAATAGTATTTGATACCCTTGCTGCGCTGCTTTATATATCCTGCGGTTTCATAACGCCGTCCATATCGCTTATTTATTTGATCCTGGCTGCAAGCGCATGTATGAGTGTTGCGGGACCTGCGCATGATTCCCTGATAGCTGACCTCACTACCCCTGAAAACAGGGCAGGAGCATATGCGTTGAGCTATCTTGGCTGGAACATAGGCTTTGCAGTCGGCCCCATGCTGGGTGGCTTCCTGTACAGGAGATACCTGCCCCTTGTATTCATAGGAGATGCTGCTACTGCGCTATTGGCAATCAGCCTGATACTCTTTTTCGTCAAGGAGACCATAGGAAAGACAAAGGAAGAGATAACGGATGCAAGCAGAAAGCTTGAAAGAAGGGAAGAAGGCTCGATAATATCGGTGCTCTTAAGAAGGCCTATACTTATATACTTTGCTTTTATTGCCTTCGGATATAACTTCACATATTCACAGTGGACCTTCCTGCTGCCAATACACTCAATGCAGAATTTCAGCGATCTGGGTGCCCAGTATTTTGGATGGATGGCAAGCTTGAACGGCGTGGTGGTCATAATTTTCACACCAATTCTCACCAAGCTTACTGAAAGAATGAAGGGCATGAGGAAGATGGTCTATGGGATATTGCTTTATGCCATAGGCTTCGGGATGCTGGGGATAGTGAGCATTTTACCTTATTTCTTCCTGGCGGTCTTTATTTTCACCCTGGGAGAGATATTACTCTCAATAAGTGTCATGCCGTTTATTGCAAACCATACTCCGGCGTCACACAGGGGCAGGATGAATGCGGTGCTTCCTACACTAATGGGTATTGGTTATGGAATAGGTCCTGTGACTATGGGTAAGATACTTAATTACTCAAGTGTGGAAAGTGCATGGCTTATGTTGGGGGTACTCACTGCAGTAACTGCTGTGTTTATGTTTGGGCTGGAGAAGTATGACGGCAGAACTAACAATAATGTGGAAGAAGCAGAAGCAGTGGATGCATAGAATAATAAATTTCAGTATATCAAAAGCTCATCGGAATTCGATGGGCTTTTGGTTTGTTTTTGTCTAGAATAATAGAGATATGCAATTATAAATCAGCAGAGATTACATAAAATAGGTGCAGAGCTGTGAATATAGCAAGATGAAAGGAAGTACTTTGAATGAAGAAAACGGTAACGATTGTAACAGTGCTTGTTATTTTAAGCGTTGTGTGGTTTCTGGGGTATAACTATTATACAGGGAAAAGGACAATGGCTGCGCGTAAGCCCCAATATGCAGCGGCCGCTGCAAAAATAGACAGAATTGAAGCCAAGGTCTCCGCATCAGGTGTTGTAGAACCGGTAAAAAGAGAGATGCTGAAGGCGGAAGCACATGATACAGTGGAAGAAGTACTGGTCAAAGAAAATAGTATAGTAAAGGAAGGTACAAAGCTCATTGCTTTTGAAAACGGTAGTGATACAATCACAGCCCCATACGATGGAGTGTTATCAGAAATACTTGTAAAGGATGAGGATGATGTTAAAGCAGGGCAGGAGCTGGTCTCATTTTTTGATAACAGGAATTTCATCACCAGGATCAACGTGGATGAGCTGGATTTACCGAGTATTAAAACCAGGCAAAAAGCACAGATAACGGTGAATGCTTTTCCGGGTACCGGATTTACAGGTACGGTTTCGGATATAAAGCAGGAGGGAGAAGCCGAAAATGGTGTTTCAAGCTTCCAGGTCACGATTACCTTTGATGATATAGGGAATATCAGAGCCGGGATGACTACGGAGGTGGTCATAGTGACAGCAGCAAAGGAAAAGGCTCTTGTCATACCGATAGAGGCAGTCAGAACTGTTGAAGACGGGAAAGCTGTAACGGTAGTCGGCAGTGATGGAATTACAACGGAACTCAGAAAAGTGGAAATAGGTATTAACAGCAATACTATGGTTGAAATCACCAAAGGTCTTGCTGAAGGAGAAAGGGTCCAGCTGCCTCAGGCTGTGAACACTCAGACGGATATCAAAACGATGATACGGGGAGGTTCTCCGATGTAAGGCGCTCAGGAACCGGCGACAACACAATAATATCCTGGAGGAAGAGTTATGATGATTGAACTTAAGAATATATCCAAAACATACAGGATGGGGGATAATGTGGTAATTGCTCTTGATAAGGTGAATTTCCAGGTTGAGAATAATGAGTTCGTGGCAATTATAGGGCCTTCCGGTTCGGGTAAATCGACATTGATGAATGTTATGGGGTGTCTGGATACGCCTGACGAGGGCAGCTATAATTTCAACGGCATTAATATAGAAAAGGCCACGGATAACCAGCTGGCTGATATTAGGAATAAAAAAATCGGTTTTATATTTCAAAGCTTTAATCTGCTGTCCCGCCTCAATGCGCTGGAAAATGTGGAGGTGCCTCTGCTGTATAGAGGGATGGGCAGTAAGGAGTGCAGCAGACTGGCCCTGGGCTATCTGGAAAAGGTAGGGCTGAAAGGAAGGGAGCATCATAGGCCTAACCAGCTGTCTGGAGGACAGCAGCAAAGAGTCGCTATTGCCAGGGCTCTTGCAGGCCAGCCTGAAATATTGCTGGCTGATGAGCCGACAGGAGCACTTGACAGCAAGACAGGCAAGGAGATAATGGAGCTGATGAAGGAATTGCATGCCCAGGGACATACCATCGTATTGATCACCCATGATCCTTCCGTTGCGGCACAGGCTGACCGTTCAGTAAAAATACAGGATGGAAGATTATATTCCTGAAGGGGGAATTAAAATGAGATTATTTCAAATTGTACGCCTTGCCATGAAAAATATACTGAATAACAAACTAAGGTCGGCACTCACCATGATCGGCATAATCATAGGTATTTCCTCCGTTATTGTAATGGTTGCCCTGGGAAGCGGGGCTTCGGAGACAGTCACCGCACAGGTTGAGTCTTTAGGGACCAACCTGATTATAGTCAGTGTATCCGGCACCCGCAGCAAACAGGTTACATTGAATACGATTGAAGATATAAGAGCGTTGAATGGTGTAGCCGATATAGCACCTGTGATGTCTGCCGGTGCAACCTTGAGAAAAGACAGGTATTCTGAAAAAACAAGTATTACCGGCACAACAAGAGGATTTTTGGATATCAGAGGCATGGAAATAAGCAGCGGAAGATTTCTTTCGGATATGGACACCGAGCTGAGGCAGAATGTAGTGGTGTTGGGCTCCGATATGGCACAGGAACTGTTTGGCTTTGATGATCCCATAGGCGGAAATGTTCATATAAACGGAATAACCTACCAGGTCATCGGGATACTGAAGCCTCAGGGAAGCGGCATAGGCGGGAATACGGATGACATGGTCATCGTTCCTGCGACGAAGGCTGAGACCATATCGGGAGATACGAGCATAAATACTATGTATGTAAAGGCAGAAAATGATGAAGCTGTTGACTTTACTGTAAGTGAGATTGACAGGTATCTTATTAATTATTTCAAGCCGTATACTGATACTCATAATGTCTCGAGTCAGAAGCAGCTTCTGGAGACGATGAACATAATAACAGGCACCCTGACGATGCTGCTGGGCGGTATAGCTGCTATATCTCTCATTGTAGGAGGAATAGGTGTTATGAATGTCATGCTGGTATCGGTATCCGAGAGGACAAAGGAAATAGGTATAAGAAAAGCACTGGGAGGAAAGAGAAAGGATATCCTGACACAATTTCTCATTGAGGCTTTGGTATTGAGCTCCATAGGAGGGATCTGCGGAATATTTCTCGGTATCAGTGTTTCAGGTGTTTTATCGGCACTTGGCCTGCCGTCCGCCTATTCGGCATATATAGTCGTCCTGTCCTTTACCTTCTCACTCATAGTCGGGATAATATTCGGAATATTTCCGGCATATAAAGCTTCAAAGCTGAACCCTATCGATGCATTAAGGTATGAATAGGAAAAAAAGACCGTAATCAGTTTACGGCCTTTTTCTGTTCAAGCACATGTAAAAGCTTTATATTCTATGGAATCGGAAGATATATGGCAATACTTGTACCTTTGCCTTCTTCACTTTCAGCGATTATCGTACCATTGTGGCTCTGGACAATCTGCTTTGCTATTGCAAGCCCCAATCCTGATCCGCCGGTAGCTTTGTTTCTTGATTCATCCACCCTGTAAAACCTGTCAAATATATAAGGCAGGGCTTCCTTCGGTATGCCCATGCCTTTGTCCGAGACCTTTACCAGAACCTTCCCTTCTTCTGCCTTTCCCAGAATGTGGATTTCTCCGGGAGGGTTGCTGAATTTGATGCTGTTATCCATAAGAATTCTCAGAACCTGCTTCAATGCAGTATAATCCCCATTTATCACAAGTTCATCTCCACAGCTGTATTCTATTGAAAATTGGCTGTTTGCCAGGAGGGTCTCTTCGACTACTTCATGCAGCAGCATGGAGAGAGAGAACTCCTCCTTCTGCAGGGTAAGTACATTACTATCCCCTTTTGCCAGGTAAAGCATGTTCTCAATGAGCCTGTTCATATTGTCAGTCTCTGTTTTTATTGTTTTCAGAGACTTTTCAAGTACCTGCTGATCGTTTTTTCCCCAACGGCCCAGCATATTAACATGCCCGTGTATGATGGACAAGGGGGTCCGGAGCTCATGGGATACGTCCGATACGAACCTTCTCTGCCTTTCAAAGTCTGTTTCAAGCCTTCCGATCATGGAGTTGAACGTATTGGCAAGATCCTTCAATTCGTCGTCGGGACCGTCAAAAGGTATTCTTTTATCCAGGTTTTTCGAAGTGATCTCTTTAGCCGTCCGGGTTATATCATGTATAGGCTTTAACAGCCTCCTGCTCAAGATCGATCCGGATATATAAGACACCACTGTTCCAAGGATTGTAGTAAGAAAAAGCATTCTGGGAAGTATGTCGGTATGTTGGAAAATATCCTCAAAACCCTTTGCAGTCTGTATATAATAAACTGTCCCCCTGATATCCACCGGCTTATTGGTATAGACGATTCCCATTCTCCGCTTAATGCCCACATCTCTGAAAATTTCAAATTTGCCTTTTGTTACTACCTCCATGAATGGCATGTCCGGTTTGTTGGAATATATAAGCTGCTTGTCGCTGTCAAATATACTGTATAGAACACTATAGCTTAGATTCAGGTTTTCGAGGGATATCCGGTTGATGCTCTGTGTATTGCTGATATAGTCCGATATGGTATTGAAGCTTGCCTCAAGTTCATATTCATTGAATTCCATTATATAGTAGCTGGTGCCGAAAACAGTGAGTATCGTAAAAACAAGCAGAATACTGAAAAGTATCAAGGAATAAGTCAGTGTCAACCTTCTGGAAATGGACAACCTCCTGCTGGATAACATAAGGGCCCTCCTTTCTACGGATTTTCCTTCATTATATAACCCGTGCCTCTTATTGTAGTGATGTATTTCTCATTAAAGCTGTCATCAAGCTTCGCTCTCAGAAATCTTACATAAACATCTACAACATTTGTGTCTCCAAAATAATCATAGCCCCATATTGCATTCAATATCTGTTCCCTGGTCATTACGTGATTTTTATTCTGAATAAGATATTCAAGCAGCTGATGCTCCTTTTTCGTCAGGTCGATTATCTCGTTGTCCACTCTGGTTTCGCAGGAAGCCTGATTCAGCGAAATGTTTCTGAAGGTGAGGATGCTTTTTTCCTCCGGGGCTGCGGAGCTTCTTCTCAAAGCGCTGCGCATCCTGGCTAACAGCTCTTCAATGGAAAAAGGCTTTGTGAGATAATCGTCAGCACCTGTGTCAAGCCCCGTCACCTTGTCTATAACCTGATCCCTTGCAGTTAGCATGATGATAGGTACTTTTGTGAACTTGCGCGCCCTTCTGCATACCTCTATGCCGTTCAGCCACGGAAGCATTATATCAAGCAGTACAAGGTCATAACCGCCCCTTTCAATCATTTCCAGGCCCGATCTTCCATCTGAGGCAGTGTCCACCTCATATCCCTCGTAGGATAGCTCCGGCTTTAAAAAGCTCAGTATTTCCGCCTCATCTTCAATTATAAGAACCTTTGCCATAGCAAAAACCTCCTGGCTAATATCTGTTACATAGTATTATAGCATTTTTGTATATGTATTAATGATAACGCTTCTGTGGCTGGAAAACTTTAAAAAATAATTAAAAATTATTTGGATTTTTTAATGGGATGTTAATCTGTTTTTCACCTGGTTTAAATTGGCAGTCCTCATACTGATGATGTAAGAGCCGATGTAGCTCTGCCATAAACAGAAGTATTAGCTTCCAATTAATAATTGGCAAAAAGAAAGGGGAAAAAAATGAAGAATAAAAAAACTAAAATAATAATAGCTGTGATCTTGATACTGGCTGCAGCGTCAGGGGCAGTGTGGACCTTTGCAGCAGGTATGAATTCTGCAGATACAGTGGAAACAGGTCTGCTGCAGCCCCGTAACCTGCTGCAGACCATTTCTGTGACCGGGAATATAGAGGCCCGGGATAAAGAGGAGATATTTCTGTCTTCCCAGCAAAAGGTAGAAGAAATACATACAGATGAAGGCCAGAAGGTAAAGAAGGATGATATTATTCTGTCTGTTGACACAACAGATCTGGAATATCAGCTCAGCAAGTATGAGATCAATCTGGACCTGGCTGAAAGGAATCTGGACCGTTTGCTGAGGAAAGGCAGTATGAGCGACAGGAGATCTCTGGAGAATTCGGTAAAGCAGGCGGATATTAATGTATCAAATGCCGCAGCCGATTATGAGGAAGCAAAGAAGAAGTTTGAGCAGAACCATGCTCTGTATGATGCCGGAGCAGTTTCAAAAGAAGAATATGATAGCTCGGAGAAAAAAATGAGGGATCTGAAAAACCAGATGGAGCTGTCACACATACAGTTAAGCAATGCACAGGATTCACTGGCTGATTTTGGCACGAACCTGGAGGACCAGATCGCAGACCAGAGGAATCAGATAGAAGCAGCAAAAGCAGATATAGCAAATACAAAGGAGAAAATCAGCCGGAGTACCGTAAAAGCCAGTATCGACGGAAAGGTCGTCAGGCTGGATGCAAGAGAGAACCAGTATCCTACACAGGATAACAACAGCATTGCCATATATGACCTGTCCTTGTACAAAGTCTCGGTAGAAGTAAGCCAATATGATGCTGTCAGCATAAACAAAGGGCAGAAGGCAAGCATCAAGGTCAAGGGGCTGGATAAGGCTTATACAGGAACAGTATCAAAAATAGGCGAGGCAGCAGCCATTAAGCTTGAGGGCACCAACAAGGAGGTTAAGGTAGAAATAGAAATAACTCTTGATAATCCTGATGAAAAGATAAAAGTAGGTTATGAAGCCGACATCGATATCATACTTCAGGAAAGCTCCCATACTCTGGCGGTGGATTTTGAAGCACTGCAACAGGAAGAGGATGGGAGTAAATATGTGTTTGTGCTGGAGGACGGAAAAGCAGTGAAGAAATACGTTAAAACAGGTATGGAGACTGACTTTGATATACAGATCCTCGAAGGCCTCAAAGCCGGAGAAAAGTTTTTAAAAAATCCTCCGGAGGGGCTGAAAGACAGTGATCCTGTACAGGAAGCAGAGGTAGCTCCATGATCATACGAGTTGAGAATCTGAAGAAAATCTACAATACAGGAGAAATACAGGTGGAAGCACTTAAAGGTGTGAATCTGGGGATAGAGGAAAAGGAATATGTTGCCGTAATGGGGGCATCCGGTTCAGGCAAGTCGACCTTGATGAATATATTGGGATGCCTGGACCATTTGACAGAGGGAAAGTATGTCCTGGATGGGGAAGATGTATCCTCCTTAAGTGGTAACAGTCTGGCATCCATCCGCAACAAAAAAATAGGATTTGTGTTTCAGTCCTTCAATCTACTGCCAAGGCTTTCTGCACTGGGGAATGTGGAGCTTCCGATGGTATATGCCGGAACGCCCGCTGTTCTGAGGATGAAAAGGGCAAAGGACGCCATGGAGAGGGTGGGGCTTGGTGACAGGATGCAGCATAAGCCGAACGAGCTGTCCGGAGGGCAGAAACAGAGGGTAGCCATTGCCAGGGCTCTTGTAAACAATCCGGCGATACTGCTGGCGGATGAACCTACAGGGAACCTGGATACCAGGTCCAGTGAAGAAATCATGGACATATTTGAGTCTTTAAACGATGAAGGAGTGACCATTGTCATGGTTACCCACGAGCATGATATAGCGATGCATACGAAAAGGGCAGTGGTATTCAGGGATGGGGCAATAATATCGGATAAGCCGGTAGAAAACCGGATTACAGGAAATGGAGGAATCAGAGCATGAACCTGATGGAAAGCTTCTGGTCAGCCCTTCAGAGTGTCAGGGCAAACAAAATGCGGTCCTTTCTCACGATGCTTGGAATCATTATCGGTATTTCATCGGTCATCACCATTGTTTCCATCGGGCAGGGTGGTAAGGAGGCCATTACAGGGCAGTTCCAGGATATAGGGACCAATATCATCAATGTGGAAGTAAAAGCCATGGATACAAGTATTGAGCTCCGGGACTATTTCAAGCTCGGAGATGCTGATTTGCTTGAAGAAAAAATACCGGAGGTGGATTGGGTCGCTCCATCTGCAGAAAGTATGGGCTACTTAAAAGGTGAGAAGGAATCCAAATTCGCGCATATGGCTGCTGTTGATGAGAATTATGCCAGGCTGTTGAATATTGATATGGTGGAAGGACGTTTTATAAATGAAGGGGATGTCAGGAATGCCAGAAATGTGGTTGTCATAGACGATGTTTCAGCAGAGAAGATTTTTGGAACAGTAAAGGCAGTCGGAAACAGGGTGAAGGTCAGCAATCAATCCACAGACACCAATGTTACCATAGCCGGCGTATGCAAGAATCCGGGTGGGAGTATGGCAGCCATGTTTGGGGATAATATGCCGGCCATGGTATATATTCCTGTCACCATCAGGGATAAGGTGCTGCAGAAACCGGAAATCACTGCTTTGAGTGTTTCATTGACCGATATGTCGCATTCCGGGGAGACGGCGGATAAAATGATACGGCTTCTGGAAAAAAGCCATCGTAACGAGGATAAATATGCTGCCTCGGAGGGATTCACAGAGATGGATACCATAAATAGTGTACTGGACATTTTTACAATGGTTATAGGCGCCATAGCGGGGATATCCCTTATAGTCGGCGGAATCGGCGTAATGAATATAATGCTTGTATCAGTTACTGAAAGAACAAGGGAAATCGGTACCCGGAAGGCTTTGGGGGCCCAAAACAAGGATATCATGCTGCAGTTTCTTACTGAATCCCTGATTATCTGCCTGATAGGAGGTATTATCGGAATGACCCTGGGGGTCGTATTGGGACTGATAGTGGGCAGTATAATCAATATACCCCTTGGAGTTTCACCACTGGTGATCTTTGCAGCTTTCGGCTTTTCATCGGCAGTTGGTATTTTCTTCGGCCTTTACCCGGCACAAAAAGCTGCAAAGCTGGACCCAATAGAAGCACTGCGGTATGAATAAGCCTGAAGAATAACGGGGGTGATGAAGTAATGCAGGAAGCTGAACTAATCAGACATTTCAAAAATGGTGATACAGATGCTTTTGATGTGATTTATGCAGATTATTATAAGCCTGTATACTACTATATAAACAGGCTTGTTAATGATAAGAGCCTGGCGGACGATCTGACACAGGAAACACTTATTAAGGTTCTGGGCGGACTAAAGGATGCTGATGAAGAGAAAAACCTGTCTCCCTGGATTTATAGGATAGCCCATAATACCTGCGTGGATTATCTCAGGAAAAACAGGGTCACCCTTGAGTTGATTGACGATATCATATGTTGTGATTCTGAAGCCAATAGCCCCGAGTATCATTCCCTGAACCGTGAAAAGCAGAAAAAGATTAATGAAGCACTTCGAAAAATCAGTGAAAAATACCGGAGAGCGCTTCTTTTAAGAGATTTTAGCGATCTGCCTTATAAGGAGATAGCCTCTTTGCTGAAGCTGAACGAATGCACAGTCAAAACATTGGTCAGGAGAGCGCGGCAGCAGTTTCAGAAAGTATATGCCGAAATCTATAAATAAGAACAAACAGACATAAAAAAATTTAAATATATGGGACATATGTCCTTTTTATGTGATATTATTTTACTATATTATAAAAATGGGGGAAAGCACATGAAAAGGATAAATGACAGGAACCTCCTCGAGTTTTATATCAGGGAGTTCAGTCTGGACTCGATGTTCTGCAAGGACATGAGGCCGTTTATGACCCTTATGAGCTTCGACAGGGGAGAATGCATATGTAATACCGGAGATGAGCTGGAGTACTTTTACATCAATGTGAAAGGCAAGCTTAAGGTATATACGCTGATGGAAAATGGCAGATCCCTCCTCCTTAGATTCAACAAACCTCTTAGTGTATTAGGTGATGTTGAATTTATGTCAGGCTACAAGATCAAATGTAATGTTGACTCTCTGAACGAATCGCACCTTATCGGGATAAGGGTGGAGGACATACGCAAGCATGCAGCAGATGATCCTGTTTTTCTCAGCTTTGTAATAAGAAGCCTGGGGTATAAGCTATATACGATATCCAACAGTACCTCTATAAATCTGCTTTATTCCCTGGAAAAGAGGTTTGCAAGCTATATAATATCCATCTCGAGCGAAGAAGTGAATTCAAAGGATATTAATGCGATCAAGACCACAAACATGACAGAGATGGCGACACTCCTCGGCACAAGCTACAGACACCTGAACAGGGTAATCAGGGAGCTTACGGATAAAGGGATAGTCAATAAAAAGAACGGCAATATTACAGTGCAGGATTATGCGGCATTGAAGGAGCTTGCAGGTGGACTTTTGTATGAGTGATTATGAGCATTTATTATAAATAGAACCCTATAAACATCATCGGTGCCGGGACTGCTCACTCCCGGCACATACCCCCCAATAATGCATAAAGCTGTTGATGACTACCTGTATTCCTACAGGTAGTTTGTTGTTTTTCACGTTGATTTATTCCCGAAAAATGGTTACTATAGTATTATAATATTCCAGAAGGGTGGGGAACATATGGATACTGTGCTTTTGATTGATTGCTGTACAGATCTTCCACGCAGCTATGTAGAGGAGAATGAGTTGCCTTTCGTGAGTTTGGTTTGCAACTTCAAAGGACAGGAGTACAAAGACGATTTTGGTAAAACTCTCAGTTATAAAGAATTTTACACTGCGGTGAGAAGTGGTGAAATGCCTTCCACATCACAGGTTAATACATATGTCTATACTGAAGTCTTTAAAAAATATGCGGCAGAGGGCAGACCTGTTGTTTATCTGGGCTTCTCCTCTGCATTGAGCGGAAGCCTTAACAGTGCATTGCTTGCGAAGGATATGGTCTGTGAAGAGATGAAGGATGCTGACATTACAGTCATTGACAGCAAAAGTGCTTCCCTCGGGGAAGGACTATTGGTATATTATGCCAATGAAATGCTTAAAGCGGGAGCCTCCAAGGATGAAGTTGTAAGCTGGCTTGAAACAAATAAACTCAGAGTGAACCATTGGTTTACGGTAGACGACCTGGGACATTTGAAAAGAGGTGGCAGATTATCCGGAACAGCAGCCTTTGTAGGCACTCTTCTTGATATTAAGCCTATTTTGAAGGTTGATGATGAGGGCAGGCTGATACCCGTATCCAAGGTAAAGGGGAGAAAAAAATCATTAAAATCGCTTTTTGAAATGCTTCAGGAGAATATCGAGGACCCTGAGGAGCAGGTGATCGCCATAAGTCATGGTGATTGCACAGCGGATGCGGAATATCTTAAAGAAATGATACAGAAAGAGTTCAAGGTTAAGGATGTAATGATAAATGAGATCGGGCCGGTCATAGGCTCTCATGCGGGGCCTGGTACGGTAGCGCTGTTTTTCATGGGTAAAAGCAGATAATATATAAGTAGAAGATTGCGCACTATCGTGCGCAGGTTTCGGGGTTCCGAGGTTCCGGGGTTTCGGGGAGTTAGGGTATTCCTTATAGGTAAAGGATTAAATCCACGGAATGTACTGTAAAAAGAACTATGAACCTCGTGTTGTTCATACCTGGACCCGTAAGAAACACCCGAGTATTCCTCGCAACCTCGTAACCTCGCAACCTCGTAACCTGGAAGATTGCTTCGCAATCTTCTATTTTTTTGCGAAATTCATATTGAAAAGACATTTGTGGAATACTCCTTATAGTTACATCTATCATATTTGAATATTTAAGGAAGTGAAATTTGATAAAATGGGAAAAACAACTAATAAAATAGCAATACTCGGCAGCGGATATGGCGGCGTTCATGCTGCCAAGCTTTTAAGCAGGGCTGCCGGAAAAGGGAAGAATATAAGTATACTGCTGGTGGATAAAAAGCCTTATCATACTCTGATGACAGAGCTGCATGAAGTAGCGGGGAACAGAGTGGCTGAGGAATCGGTACAGATAGATCTGAGGGAGATATTCAGTGCATCAAGTGTCGAGGTAGTCACAGAGGAGATCAAAGGTATAGATTTCAAAGCCCGGAAGCTGCAGGCCGACTCAGGTGAATATGACTATGACTATCTGATATTGGATACTGGAGCAGAGCCTGCTTTTTTTGGAATACCGGGAGTAAAGGAAAATGGTTTTTCATTATGGTCCTTTGAGGATGCTATAAGGATCAGGGAGCATGTAAAGGACATGTTTGACAGATCAAGGGCAGAAAAGGATCCTGCAAAAAGAAGGGCGATGCTTACTTTTATAGTGGCAGGTGCGGGCTTCACAGGGATAGAGACCATGGGCGAACTGCTGGAATGGAAGAGTCAGCTGTGCAGGGAGTACGGGGTTGACAGCAGGGATGTGAGCTTGATTATTGTAGAAGCTATGGGCAGTATACTTCCGATACTCAATGAAGGACTTATAAAAAAGTCCGAGAGATATCTGAGCAGGCATGGCGTTGGTGTAATGATACAAGCTGCCATCACTGAGGTGAAAAAGGATTCTATAGTTTTAAAGAGTGGAAAGGAGATACCCACAAGGACGCTTATATGGACCTGTGGTGTGCAGGGAAGCGATTTTGCCGCCAGAACGGAGCTTACCCATGGGGGAAGAGGAAGGATACAGGTCAATGAATACATGCAGTCTGTGGAATACCCAAATGTATTTGCTGTCGGCGATAATGCATTCTATGAGGAGCCAGACGGCAAGGGCGGAAAGAAGCCTATACCCCAGATCGTGGAGGCTGCATTGCAGACGGCGGAAACAGCAGTACATAACTTACTCGCAGATATAGATAAAAGCGATAAAAAGCCCTTCAAATCCAATTACCACGGCTTTATGGTATCTATAGGCGGCCGCTATGCAGTAGCTAACGTAGGAGGAACATCCATGTCCGGCTTTTTTGCCATGGCGCTGAAGCATCTGGTCAATATCCATTACCAGTATGGAGTGGGTGGCTTTGCAAGGATATGGGATTATTACATGCATGAGTTTATCCATGTGAAGGAGCGCAGGTCTATTCTGGGCGGGCATTTGTCTGCCAAGGTGCCAACCTTCTGGCTGGCTGTGCTCAGGGTATATCTCGGTGTCATATGGCTTATTGAAGGTGTCAAGAAGATAAATGAAGGCTGGCTTGATCCG
>Ga0196971_1000377_pt1 | contig 36651 bp, 32 predicted proteins | sample S1v_1013CmetaG_FD_148660 | JGI IMG/M metagenome (GOLD analysis project Ga0196971, IMG submission 148660) | Soil microbial communities from Anza Borrego desert, Southern California, United States - S1+v_10-13C | ecosystem: Environmental > Terrestrial > Soil > Desert | place: USA: California...
ATCCATTGCTCGCCGACTTCCACCACCACCACGCGCTCGCGGTTGCCGACGCTGACGCCGCCGACCACCTTGGCCACGTTGTTGCCGCCGGGGCCGGCCACGCCCATGCGCTTGAGCACCCAGGCGGCGCCCGCCATGAGGGCGAGCACGACGACCAGCCCGAGGAGCACCTGCGCCAGGCTGCCGGCGGATGCCGGTGCCGCTGCGGGGGCCTGCTCCGCCGCATGCGCTGCCAGCGAGGCCATCGACAACATGGCCGGGAAGAACGCGGAACGGATCATTTGTTCAGTTTGCGGATGCGCTCGGACGGCGTGATGATGTCGGTGAGGCGGATGCCGAACTTGTCGTTCACCACCACCACTTCACCCTGCGCGATCAGGCAGCCGTTGACCAGCACGTCCATCGGCTCGCCGGCCAGGCCGTCGAGTTCCACCACCGAACCCTGTGCCAGTTGCAGCAGGTTCTTGATGGCGATCTTCGTGCGGCCCAGTTCCACGGTCAGCTGGACCGGGATGTCGAGGATGAAGTCGATGTCGTTGTGGGTGCCGGTCTTGATGCCGGCGCCGGCGAAGTCCTGGAACATCGCCGGGCTGGCCTGCTTGGCGGCCGCCGCGGCTTCCGCCTGGCTCTGCTCGGCCAGCGCCGCGCCCCAGTCATCGTCGGCCATGCTCTGGTTCTCGTCAGCCATGTTCATCTCCTTGCATGAATTCGTTGGTGCTGTGGGTCAACAGCTTTTCCACGCGCAGCGCGTACTGGCCGTTGAACTTGCCATAAGTGCAGTCCATCACCGGCACGCCGTCGACCTTGGCCTGCACGGTGTCCGGGATGGAGATCGGGATCAGGTCTCCCGCTTTCATGTTGAGGACCTCGCCAAGCGTCATGCGGGCCGTGCCGAGATCGGCGACCAGCTGCACTTCGGCGGTCTGGATCTGTTGCGTCATCAGGCGTACCCAGCGCTTGTCCATTTCGAGCGTTTCGCCCTGCAGGCTGCTGGTGAGGATGTCGCGGATCGGCTCGATCATCGAGTAGGGCGTGCAGAAGTGCATTTCGCCGCTGACCGGACCGAGTTCGATGGTGAAGGTGGTCGCCACCACTACCTCGTTGGGCGTGGCGATGTTGGCGAACTGGGTATTCATTTCCGAGCGCACGTATTCGAATTCGACCGGATACACCGGCTCCCACGATTTCGCATACGTCTCGAACACGATGCCGAGGATGCGCTGGATGATGCGCTGTTCGGTCTGCGTGAAGTCGCGGCCTTCGACGCGCGTGTGGAAACGGCCGTCGCCGCCGAACAGGTTGTCGACCAGCAGGAACACCAGGTTCGGATCGAAGACCATCAGCGCGGTGCCGCGCAGGGGCTTCATGTGGACCAGGTTCAGGTTGGTCGGCACCACCAGGTTGCGGATGAATTCGCTGTACTTGTGCACGCGTACCGGGCCGATCGACACTTCCGCGCTGCGGTGCAGGAAGTTGAACAGGCCGATGCGCAGCAGGCGCGCGAAGCGTTCATTGATGATTTCCAGCGTCGGCATCCGGCCACGGACGATGCGCTCCTGCGTGGCCAGGTTATACGGACGTATCCCGGATTCGTCTTCCGTCGCGACGCTGTCGTCCTGGTCGCCGGTGACGCCCTTGAGAAGGGCATCGACTTCTTCCTGGGAAAGGAAATTATCAGCCATGGTGTTACTGGATGACGAATGAAGTGAAGAACACGCCGGTCACGCCCTGGGGCGCGCTCTGCGGCGTAAACGGCTGCTTGATGGCAGCCACGATTTCCTCTTGCAGCTTGCGCTTGCCTTCCGGCGTCGTCAGCTCGGACGGCTTCTTGCTCGACAGGAGCAGCAGCAGGCGGCTGCGCACCAGCGGCATGTACATCTTGATCAGTTCGACCTGCTTCTCGTCGGTCATCTGCAGCGTGAACTGGACCTGCAGGTATTGTTCGCCCGCCTCCGGCTGGAGGTTGACGGTGAAGGGTTCCATCGCGATGAACACCGGCGGTTGCGGCGCGACCTGCTTGGCCGGCGCGCCTTCTCCTTCCGCCTTGTCGCCCATCATGAACCAGGCACCGGCGCCGCCGGCGAGCAGCAGCACGCCGCCCAGGATCAGGAAGAGCTTGGACTTCGATTTCTTCGGCGGCGCGGACGCGGCGGCCGCTTCGTCGATCGGGACGACTTTCGGATTACCTTTGGGAGCTGTTGCCATCTTTTTCCTCTATCCTGCTTGCCGCATGAATGATTGCAGCCTTATGCGAACGTGTCCACCATGCCGAGGCCGGACGAGGAGGGCTGGACACGGGTGACGCGCACCTGGGCATCTGCCTGCTCGGGCTCGCGGTTGCCATACTGGCCTTGACCGCGCGCCGACTGCGATCCCTGCTGCTCGAAGCCGCCTTGCTGGTTCGGCGTGCCGCTGTTGACGCTGGCCTGGCCGAGCTGGATGCCGGCTTCGCCCAGCATGTCGCGCAGCTTGGGCATGGCCGCTTCCAGTGCCTGGCGCACTTCCGGCTGCGCGGCGATGAAGGTCGCGTTGGCCTGCGAATTGCTGACGTTGAGGACGACCTGCAAGGGGCCGAGGTCCGGCGGGTTGAGCGTGAGCGATGCGCTTTGCTGTTCGCCGGCCACCATCCACACGACTTTCTGGCCGAGGGCCTGGTCCCATGCCGGCGTGCCCACGCGCGGCGTGAGGCGCTCGGCAGCGTTCGCGCCGTGCTGCTGCACCGCCTGCAAGCCTGCTTGCTGGGTCACCGGCTGCATCGCGTTCGTGATGCCGTTGAGCGAATCAGTCATTGCTGCTTTGAAGTCCTTGGCGGGCAGGGCTGCGCCGGCGGCGAGGGCGGGATCGTTCAATTCCTCGGCATTGACCGGTGCGTCCGTCGCCGTCGCTACCGGCAGCTCGGCCTTGGTCTCGTTTCCGTCGGACTTCGCCTGCAGGGCGGCATTGTCCTGTTTGAGGTCTGTAGCGGCGAGCGGCCGGGTATCCGCCGGCTGGCTGTCGGCCGCGGCTTTTGCATCGGGCAGCACAGCGGTGGCGGGGAGGGCATTCGCTGCCGCGGCCGCCGCCTGCGCATCCTGCGTCACCGGCGTTTCCTGCGCCGGGTGTGCATCGGCTGCCGGTGCATTCAGTCCGTTCAGGTTGGCCACCAGTGCCAGCAATTCATCGGGCAGCGCGGACGCATCCGCGGTTTCCTCGTCCGCTTGCGTCTTGTCGGCCTGCTTGCCTTCCTTCGCCGACTTTGCGTCGAACGTCTTCGGGCTCTTGGCCTCGGCCGCCTTGGCCGGCTGCTGCGGCGATGCTGTCTTGCCGGACTCCTTGTTCTTCGGCGCTTCGCTGGCGCTGTTGCGCTGCGAGACTTCGCGCGACAAGACGTTGCCGAACGATTGCGTGTTCGACTCGTTCTGCTTGTTCGGCGCGGACGGCGCAGTCAATGCATTTGCCGTGTTGGTGACTTGTGAGGTTTGCATACGCGGTGCCCTACCGTTTGTAGTTTGACTGCCTGGTTGCGAACTCATCCATGAGCTTCTGGTCGCGCTTGTTCGCCTTGCGCTCTTCCACTTTCTGCATGCGTGTGGCCAGCGTGTCGTAGGACATGCGCTTGCGCTCGCACGATTGCCACTGGCTGCGTTCGTCGACGATGCGCCGCTTGGCGTCGTCCACGATTCTTTGCTGCCCGGCGATCGCCGTATCGAGCTTGTCGAGGAAGAGCTGGAAGTTGCGATAGCCTGCCGCCGTCACGCCGGAAAGAAGGCTCGCCTGAAAGCGCGCCTCGTATTCCTCGCGGTACTGCAACAGCATGGCCAGCTTCTGCTCGGTGTCCTCGCATGCGCGGACGGCGAGGCCGAGCCGCTTGGCGGCTTCATCGGTCTCGTTCGTTGCCAGTTCGATAAGTGTTTCGAGCGCAGGATTTATTGCCATGATTCATTATAGTTCTGCGCGTGAACAGTCTATCCGCCGAAAAGCGCGGCAAGTTGCCCCAAGCTCTCGTGAATGCCCGAGCGTTCATGGATGCCTTGCTGCAGGAAAGCCTCGATTTTCGGGTTCATGGCAATGGCTTCGTCGAGCACCGGGTCGGAGCCCGGGCTATAGGCGCCGACGCTGATCAGATCGCGGTTGCGCAGGAAGCGCGAATAGAGCTGCTTCAGGCGGCGCGACTGCTTCTGGTGGTCGTCGGTGGTGATGTTGTGCATCGCCCGGCTGATCGATTGTTCGACGTCGATGGCGGGGTAGTGGCCCGCCTCGGCCAGGCTGCGGTTGAGCACGATGTGCCCGTCAAGGATCGCGCGCGCGGAGTCGGCGATCGGGTCTTGCTGGTCGTCGCCCTCGGTCAGGACGGTGTAGAAGGCGGTGATCGAACCGCCGCCGCTGCGGCCGTTGCCGGCGCGCTCGACCAGGGTTGGCAATTTGGCAAATACGGAGGGCGGGTAGCCCTTGGTTGCCGGCGGCTCGCCGATCGCCAGCGCGATCTCGCGCTGGGCCATCGCATAGCGCGTCAGCGAGTCCATGATGAGCAGCACGCTCTTGCCCTGGTCGCGGAAGTATTCGGCAATCGTGTGGGTGTAAGCGGCGCCCTGCAGGCGCATCAGCGGCGGCGTATCCGCCGGCGCGGCCACCACCACCGAACGGGCCAGGCCGTCGGGGCCCAGGATCTGCTCGATGAATTCCTTCACTTCGCGGCCCCGTTCGCCGATCAGGCCGACGACGATCACGTCCGCGCTGGTATAGCGCGCCATCATGCCGAGCAGCACGCTCTTGCCGACGCCCGAGCCGGCGAACAGGCCCATGCGCTGCCCGCGGCCGACGGTCAGCATGCTGTTGATGGCGCGCACACCGACGTCGAGCACATCGGTGATCGGCGCGCGGTTGAGGGGATTGGCGGCGCGCACGCTCAGCGGCGCGGAGTGCGAGGAGTGCAGCGGTCCGAGGCTGTCGAGCGGGCGTCCGGCGCCGTCGAGCACGCGGCCCAGCAATTCATCGCCCACCGGCAGATGCCGGCCGCGGTCGCTGGGACGGCGGCGCGGATGGTTCACGGTGCCGGGCCGCGGCAGGCTTTGCACCACTTCCACCGGATAGACGCGCGTGCCGGGGACCACGCCATCGACATCGCTTTGCGGCATGAGGAAAAGCTTGTCGTTTTCGAAGCCGACCACTTCCGCTTCAATCTTTGTGCCGCTGGACAAGGGAACCGTGCAGGCGCTGCCCACGGCAAGCTTGAGCCCGACCGCTTCCATCACCAGCCCGGCCACGCGCGTCACGCGCCCGGACACCAGCATCGGCTCGGGGATGCTGACCAGCGAGCTGCAATCGCGCAGGTAGGCTTGCCAGCGTTCGGTATGCGAGCCTGTCATTCCAGCCAGTCGGTCTGCTTGCCGAGCGCGTCGGCGATGCGCTGCCAGCGCACGGGCATGGTGGCGTCGATCTGGTTGCTGGCGGTCTCGATGCGGCAGCCGCCCTGTTCCACCTGCATGTCTTCGGCTACGCGCCAGCCGGCCTTCTCCAGTTCATCGCCCATGTGGCTGCGCACCACCGCGGCATCCTTCGGATTGAGGACGAGGAGGGCGGGCTGCTGCACGGTCGGCAGGTAACGGATGGCCTCGCTGACGATCGGCAGCACGATCTCGGGGCGCACCTTCAATGCCGTCTTCAGCATCGCCTTGGCGAAATCGAGCGCGAGATTGAGCATGTCGTCGGCCACGGCCTCGCCGGCGTGGGCCAGCTCGGAATTGAAGGCTTCGGCCACCTGGCGGATGCGCACGGCTTCGCGCGATGCTTCCGCGCGGCCCGCCTGCACGCCCTCCGCATGGCCCTGGCTATAGCCCTCCGCGCGGCCCTGCTGGCGCGCTTCCTCGCGCAGGCGCGCGAGTTCTTCGGCGGTTTGCTGCTGTTGCTGCTGCTGTTGCGCGGCATTCTGCTGGACGCGCTTTTCCTCGCCGAAAGACGCCAGCTCCCATCGCTGGTACGCGGTGAGCTGCTCTTTCGGGATGATGTTCGAACTCATGGTGGTCCTGACATTGCGCTAGTTAGACGAACTGGTCGTCGCCCTTCGCGCCGAGAATGATCTGGCCCTCGTCGGCAAGGCGGCGGACGATCTGCAGGATTTCCTTCTGCTGCGCCTCCACTTCGGACAAACGGACAGGGCCCTTCGATTCGAGGTCTTCGCGCATCATTTCGGCGGCGCGCTGCGACATGTTCTTGAAGATCTTTTCGCGCAGGTCCTGGTTGGCGCCCTTGAGCGCGATGATGAGCGATTCGGACTGCACTTCGCGCAGCAGCACCTGGATGCCGCGGTCGTCGATATCGATGATGTTGTCGAACACGAACATCTCGTCCATGATCTTCTGGGCGAGGTCGTTGTCGTAATTCTTCAGGTTGTCCATCACCGACGTTTCCACGTCGCCGCTCATGAAGTTCAGGATCTCGGCCGCGGTACGCACGCCGCCGATCGGTTTCTTCTTCAGGTTCTCGTTGCCAGTCAGGAGCTTGGTCAGCACTTCGTTCAGCTCGCGCAGCGCGGTCGGTTGCACGCCATCGAGTGTGGCGATGCGCAGCACGACGTCATTGCGCAGGCGCTCGGTGAAATAGGTGAGCACTTCGCACGCCTGGTAGCGCTCCAGGTGCACCAGGATGGTGGCGATGATTTGCGGATGTTCGTTGCGGATCAGGTCGGCGACCGATTGCGCATCCATCCACTTCAGACTTTCGATGCCGCTGGCGTCGCGCGTGCCGAGGATGCGGGTGAGCAGCGAGGATGCCTTGTCCTCGCCCAGCGCCTTGGTCAGCACCGTGCGGATGTACTCGTCGGAGTCCAGGCCGAAGGACGTGTTCTGCTCGGTCTCGTTGCGGAAGTCGTTGAGCACGGATTCGAGCTGCTCGCTGGCGACCGCCTTCATGGTGGACATCGCCGCGCCGAGCTTTTGCACTTCGCGCGGGCCGAGATATTTCATCACCTCGGCGGCTTCTTCCTCGCCGAGGGCCAGCATCAGGATCGCCCCTTTTGTTACGCCATCCTCATTCATTTGTTCCTACCCATGCCTTGACTACATTTGCAACCATTTTCGGATCGTTCCGGGCCAGCGTCTTGGCGGCTTCGAGGTTGTCCTGATAGCTGCGCGGCTTCTGCCCCATCGGTTCCACGTCATGCGCAATCTGCACGACCGCATCCTGCTCGATCTGGGGCGGAGGCGGCGGCTCGAAGGTCTTCATGATCTTCGCAAACAACGGCTTGAGCACGGCGAAGAACAGGTAGAGCAGGATGCCGATGCCCAGCGCGTACTTGCCGCCGCTCAGTCCCATATCGATCACTTCCGGACGCTTCCAGAGCGGCATTTCCGGAATCACTTCCTTCTCCGCGCCGGCGAACGGGCTGTTGACCACGTTCAGGCTGTCGCCGCGATCCTTGTTGAAGCCCATCGCTTCCTTCACCAGGTCGGTGATCTGGGTCTTCTCATCGTCGGTCAGCGGCTTCATCGTCACCTTGCCGTCCTTGCCGACTTCCTTCTTGTAGTTGACCACCACGGCCACCGACAGACGCTTGATGCCGCCCATCGGCTGCTGCACGTAGCGCACCGTCTTGTCGACTTCGTAATTGACGGTCATGTCTTTCTGCACGTTGCCGCTCGGCGCTGCCATGTTGGCCGCCGGCTGCTGCGGGCTGCCGGCGATCGGCGCGGTGGCGTTGGGCTGCGGCTGGTTGCTCAGCGCACCGGGCACGCCGGCCGCACCCAGGGGAGAATTGCTCTGCGACTCGCTGGTCTGCTGGCTGCGGATGGCGGAGGCGTTCGGCGTACCGTTCGGCTTGTAGATTTCGGCGGCCTGCTCGGTATGCGAGAAATCGACGTCTGCCGTCGCTTCGGCACGCACGTTGTTTGCGCCGACGATGGGCGAGACGATGGATTCGATCCGCTTGATGATGCTCTGCTGCAGTTCATGCACGTACTTGAGCTGGGTCGGGTCGAGGCCGTTGCTGTTGGTCTTGCCGGTTTCGGACAGGAGGTTGCCGTTCTGGTCGACCACGGTCACGTTCTTGGTCGGCAGGTCGGGCACGCTGCTGGCGACCAGGTGCACGATGGCGCTGACCTGTTGCGGGTCCATGGTGCGCCCGGCATGCAGGTTCAGCAGGACCGATGCGGTCGGCTTCTGCTGGTCGCGGACGAAGACGGAAGCCTTGGGCAGCGCAAGGTGAACACGCGCGGCCTGGACCGCGCCGAGCGACTGGATGGAGCGAGCCAGCTCGCCTTCGAGGGCGCGCTGGAAATTGACCTGTTCGAGGAACTGGGACACGCCCAGCTTCTGGTTTTCCATCAGCTCGAAGCCGACGTTGCCGCCCTTGGGCAGGCCCTGTGCGGCGAGCTTCAGGCGCACATCGTGCACCTGGTCGGCCGGCACCAGGATGGCGCTGCCGCCGTCGGCGAACTTGTAGGGGACGTTCGACTGCTGCAGCGCGGCCACGATGGCGCCGCCGTCGCGGTCGGAGAAATTCGAGAACAGCACGCGGTAGTCCGGCTGCTGGCTCCAGAGCCAGACACCGGACATGACGCCGACCACGGCGGCGACGCCAAGCATCAGGAAAAAGTTGCGCCCGCCCGGCGTCTGGGCGAAACCGACGATCCCTCCCGGGGACGCCGGTACGACGGCGCCTTCGCCGGCTACCGCCACAATGCGCCTCCAGCGATGCTGTCGAACTTGATGTTATTGGTCATGTTGGTCCTGCACTTCGAGGTTTTCGAGGTTTTTCCCTTAGTACGGGATTTTCTTCCTGTTAAGCAAATTCGATCGTTGGAACAGAGCACTTTTTTCTGTGTTTATCACCGCCCGTAGCGGTTTTTTCGCGTGTTACCTTAGCGCTGTGAAAAAAGGCAATGCCGCAAGGAGGAGTGCATGAAAACCGGAATGATCGATGCAAGCAAGATCGAGTCGATGATCGCCCAGCTCAAGGCTGCGGCAACCCGTCCGGAAAGCGCGCTCGGTCCCGTGCAGGGGGAAAAGGCAGCCGCCCGTGCCGATTTTGCCGGCGCCCTCAAATCCGCGCTGGACCAGGTCAACAGCGCGCAAACGAAATCCGAGGATCTCGCCAAGCGCTTCGTGATGGGCGACGACACCATCAACCTCTCGGACGTCATGATCAACTCCCAAAAAGCCAATATCGCATTCCAGGCGACCATCCAGGTCCGCAACAAGCTGGTGTCGGCGTATCACGACATCATGAATATGTCGGTTTGATGTTTTAGAGGCGCTGGTGGGTTTCGCTTCGCTCTACCCACCCTACGGTCCTCTATAAAGAAACGTAGGGTGGGTAGAGCGAAGCGAAACCCACCATGCACCTAAAGAACGGCAGGGTGGGTAGAGCGCAGCGAAACCCACCGCAACACCTCAGGTCAACCCCGTCGCCTTCGCATTCCGTTCGCGTTCCAGCTTCGTAATGTAACGCTGCACCGCCGCGAGCATCGGGCTGGGCAGGTTGACGAACATGCATCCGATCTTGCGGATCGATTTGCCGCTTGCCAGCGTCAGGTCATGTGAATTCCGAACCTGCAGCGCGCAGGTCACCACCGTCCCGCCCGGCAGGTCGATCCTGCACTCCTTGTAGACGCGCCCGATGGTGTTGTCCAGCAGCTTCTTCTCGTCGATCACGCCGATGCCGCCGCCGCTGATGTCCTTGAGCGTGACGACGACCGTGGTGCCCGGCCCGGCGGATTCGTCGTCGGGAGGGACGCGGATGGAGCAGCGCACCGGGTTGGCGACCGGCGTCGGCACGCGATAGTACTCGCGGCGTTGCAGCCGGATCAGGCTGGACGGGATGGCGATGTAGAGGGCGGGAAGGTTGTCATAGAGGCATTCCCCGACCTTGTTCGTGAAAAACAGAATGCGGATGTTATCGAGGACGGTTTCGAAGGAGACGTTGTCGCTGCCCATCAACCGCTGGTTCATCGTATTGGTCGGGGCGCGGTCGATGACCACCATGCCGCTCTGCTCGTCGACTTCCAGGATGGACGTGACGACCGCGTCCGCGCCGCCGGCAGCCTGCATGGTCACGAGCTGGTTGCGTTCCTGCATGGAGCGCAGCAGCCCGATGATCTCCCGGCGCGAGTGCACCTGGTACGGGCTGACGTCCTCCATTCCGAACTTGTTTGCGAATGACATTTATTCCTGCTTCTCGGGTCTTTGTAGGGGGCGGGGATGCGGCCCCTTGTCTCCAGTGTGCTTGAGCGCGTCGATATGGTAAAGCCATGCGAGCAATTCCGCCACTACCCGGTACAAAGTTGGTGGAATATGTCTATCCAGGTCAACCTGCATCAGCAGCGCGACCAGCTCCTTCGATTCGTGCACGAACACGCCGTTCTCGCGCGCGCGCCGGATGATTTCCTCTGCAATCAGCCCGCGGCCCTTGGCCACGACCTTCGGCGCGAGGTCGCCGGTCTGGTAGGCGAGCGCGACCGCGTTCTGTGAAGGCTTAGGGCGATCCATGCCGGTTCACCGTGAATGAGTCGAGCGGCGCGCCTGCCGCATCCAGCCGCTCGGCCAGCAGGCCGCCGAAGGCGCGCACGGTCGACGCGGCATCCTCCGTGCCGGTGCTGAGCTGGACGTGCACCCGGTCGCCCGCGAGGCGGATGGTGGCGGAGACGTCGCCGAGATGGGGCAGCTCGAAGCGCACGGTGCTGGTCCACACCGATTGCTGCGGGTCGCCCTGCGCGCCGCCGCCTTCCGGCTTGTCTTCCTGGACTTCCCATTCCATCGGCATGCCCGGCCAGAGCTGGCCCTGCCAGCGCACCATCTGGTTTTCCAGGGTGTTGAGCTGCAGGTTGATGATGCGGGCGGCTTCGGGTTCGACGGTGGGCAGGGCGGGTTGGGGCGGTGCAATGAGGTCGGCGTCGGTCGCGCCGCCGGCAGCGGGCAACTGCGCCTCACGGATCAGGTGGACCAGTTTCTGCGCGCCTTCGCCCAGCTCGCGGAAGTTCGCGGCCAATCGCGCGAGGTCGACGTTCGCGGCGTCCTGCGCGGCAGGAGGCTTCAGGCTCGCGGTCAGCTGGGATTGCGGTTCCTGCTTGAGCTCGGCGGCGGTTCGTGTTCCGCTGATCCACTCGTGCAGGTGCGACTCATAAAACAGCCCGCTCCCCGATAGCGCATTCTGCAGCGCGGCCGCGACCTGTTTCGGCTCCAGCGCGCCGGGCGCAGGGACGAGGGGAGTGCGCGTCGTGACGGCGGCAGGCGTGCCGTCCTGTGGCGCAGATTGCAGGAGATGGTCGACCAGGCGCGCGGTCGTGCTCAGCGATGCAGGGGCGCTGCCTTGCTGCTGGGTCAGCAGGAATGTCAGGCGCGGGTCCTTGGCAATGAGCACGAGGGAAAGGTTGTCGCCGACCTTGGTGCCGACCGGCAAGGCCATGCGGGCGGTGGCATCGGCCACCTTGACCAGGTAGGTGCCGTCATCGAGCATCGCATCCACGGTCCCCTGCAGCTCGCGGCCGATGGCGATCTGGTTGAGGCGGCGGAATACTTCGAGGCGCGCATCGGTCGACGAAACAAGCGTCGTTGCGGCCTCTAGGGAGGCCGGGGGCCGGGTTTGATTAAGGTCGGCCCGCGGCAGCATGACGGTCAACCGCTCTGGTTCGCGCCGTAAGCCTGGGAGAGTTTACGCTCGGTGCCGGCGCTGTTGATCATGGCGGACAGCTGCGCCATCCACGGCTCGGTAATGTCACGAATCTGGCGGTCGTCGTCGAGAATCTTCTTGATGATCTTCACCTTGCGCTCGCGTGCGGTCGGGGTGAGCGGCAACCGCTGCTGGTCGTTCTGCTTGATGATCTCGACCTGGTTCGAGCAGTGCGTCTCAAGGGCTGCCAATTGTTCCCAGTCCCCGACGCGCGCCGCGGCGAGCATCTTGTCAGTAGTGTCGGCAACGGCCTCGTAGAGGGAGATGATTTCCTGGTTATCCATATGATCAGGCTTTCATGAGACGTGACGGTTGCTGCGGAGCGAGCGGGTCATAGGCCACGGGCTTGGGCGCTGCAGGCGAGGGTTGCGGGTTGGCCGCCGCAGGGATCGACTCCCACGCATCCTTCAAGCCTTTCAGCAGTTGATACACTTCTTCGAGCACCGCAACCTGGTTTTTCGCGTTGGCGATGATGAGGCGGCTGCACATGTATTCGTACAACGCATCGAGATTCAATGCGATATCGCCGCCCACCTTCTTGTCGAGGCTGGCGCGAAGCCCGTTCTCGATGATTGTGATGGCCTTTGAAATTGCCTGGCCCTTGGCGGCAGTGTTGCCAGACTGGAGATGCTGGATCGCACTACTGATGGCGATCATTGCACCCTCGAACAGCATGACGACCAGCTTGTGCGGGCTTGCCGCGGCCACACCGGTTTCGATTCCGACCGTGGCATAAGCGTTTGCGCCAGTGCGCGTCGATCCAAACATTCACTTCCCCTTTATTGCGACGTGGGCAGGTTTGCCAACTGTTGTGCCAGGTAATTGCTGGTTTTCGTCATATTCGCCAGCATCACATCCAGTGCGGCGAATTGCGCCCGGTATCGCTTCTCGACCTGTTCCAGCCGGTCATTGATCCGCTCCTTCTGCTTGTCGAGGCTCTTGAGCGACTCGTTGAAACCGTCCGTACGGGAGGAAACAGGGCCCTTGGTGGCCAGCATCGAGTCGATCATCTTGTCGAATTGATACGCGTAGCCTTTTGAATAGCTGACGGTGCCGCGGTTTCCAAGCGCGGTTCCGGTAATCTGCACCTTCAGGCCCTCGGCAGCGTTCTTATCGGCGCCGGTCAGGAACTGTCCTGAGCCCTTGGCCGCTACGCCGTTGATCGTGCCCTCGACGTTGACGCCATCGGTGGTCGTCGGTGTGCCGCCCACGAGGCCTGCCTTGCCATTTCCGCCGGTGATGCTGACATTGGAATCGGAGCCGTAGCGCGCGGACATGATGGTCAGCACGCCGCCCGTTTGCGAGACCGTGACCGAAGAACCGGCCAGATCCGCCGCGCCATTGATCTTGGCCTGTACCTCGGCCGCGAGCGCATCGGCGCTGGCATAGGTCTTTTGCTCGAGCTTGATCGTGGCCGTCTTTCCGTCCAGCTTCACTTCCAGCGTGTCATTGGACGCACCGATGGTGAGTGCGGCCGCAGCCTGGCCAACGGTTTTCCCCTGGGTCGCAAGCTTCGTGACGTTGACCGCATAGGTGCCGGGCGCCGTCGCGTTCGTGGCGCTGACATACGACACCAGGCTGTCGGTCGCCTTGCCGGTGGCGGCGAAGAGGGCAGCAATATCGTTGAAGTTGCTTTCCATCGCCTTTTTCAACTTGTCGTTGTCGACCGCCAGCGTGCCATCCTTCTGCAGGCTGACGCCGACTTGCGAGAGCGTGGAAAACGCGCCTCCGCCCTCGACCTGTGCGCTCAGCAAGCCGCGGATCTGGGTTTGGATGGTGCGGACGGTGGCATCGCCGTTCAGCACGCCCGCCACCTTTGTCGTCGTGTTGTACGAAGACAGGTTGGTCAGCGTCTGATTGATCTGGTTATAAGCAGTGACGAATTGCGTGACCGCCGTGGTGACGGCCGCGGTATCCCTTGTCACAGTGATACTGGTCGGCGAGCCTGCGTTGGTCTTGGCCAGCGTCAGCGTCACGCCGGGAATCGCGTCGCTGACAACGTTGGTCGGCTTGGAAATCGCGAGGCCGTCCACCTTGAACTCCGCGTTCTGCGCGGTCATTGTTTCGGTAAGGGCCTGCGTGCCGCCGGGATCGTGGTTGAGCAGGTTGCCCAGCCCGCCGCCTTCGGCGACGGAGATCTTCATGCTGTTCGTCTTGCCGGTACTCTGCTCCGTCAGTACCAGGCGGTAGGGCGAGGTGCCGCCGTCATTGACGATGGATGCCGTCACGCCGATATCGGCCTTGTTGATGGCATCGCGGATGCCGGCCAGGCTGTTGTTGCTGCTGTCGATCTTGACTGTCTTGACACCCGCGCCGTTGCTCTTGAACGTGGCGCCGGTGTACTTGCCTGTCGCTGGATCGAACGAACCGCTCGCGCCGAGCTCGATGGTGCCGAAGTCGAAGGTGATCGTGCCTGTGCCGATTGCCGTCTTGTCGCTGGCCTGACCCGCCGATGCGAGTTTCTGTGCCTGCGCCAGTTTGCTGACTTCGAGGGAATAGGTGCCGGGTGTCGCGCTGCCGGAGCCGCTCACGGTCGCCACCGCCGTATCTGCGGCGGTTGCGCGGACTGCCTGGAATTTGCTTTCGCTGGAAAGCGAGCGAACCGCAGTCTGGAATGTGGACAGTGCGCTTTTCAGGTTGCCGATCGCCGACAACTTGGCCTTGATACCGGCTTCCTTCTGGCTGATATTGTTCAGAGGCTGCCGCTCGAGCGCCATCAGCTGGCTGACAATGCCATTGATGTCCAGGTTGGAGCCGATGCCGGGAGAAGAGAGAGCCACACGTGCCTCCTGCGGAAAATCACAATGTAACTCGTTAACGGCAGGATTAAATCTGACTTTAGAAGGCGATTTCCCTGTCTGTTCGGCCGGATTTACGCCTTTTGGCGGATCAGCAGGCCGGTCACCTGGCTCAATGCCTTGGAAATCTGCAGGACTTCCTCGGACGGAATCTGGCGCAGGACTTCCTTGGTCTGCTGGTCAACGACCTTCACGATCGTTCGGTCGGTATCGGTATCGATGGAAAACTCCAGGCTCTGCGATTGCGCCTGCATGGCCTTGTTCAGGTCTTTCACCGCGTTTTCCAGCGCGCGCATGCTTGGAATCGTGTCCGGTTGCTGCACGGCGGCGGCCGTTTCCACGGGAGCGGCAGCGGGTTTTGCCGCCTGAGAGGCGTCGACGCTGCTTTTTTGCGCAATTTCAATCCCGCTGAGGGGAGCGCTGTTGATCGGTTGTATTGCCATGATGACCTCCCTGGATGGGGAAAAACCCGGCCAGAGAACTGGCCGGGTTTTCTTTCGCTAGTACGGTCTGGATTAGCCGCGGAGCAGGCTCAGCACGTTGTTCGGCAGCGAGTTGGCTTGCGCCAGCATCGCGGTACCGGCTTGCTGCAGGATCTGGCCGCGGGTCAGCGAGGCCGTTTCTGCTGCGAAGTCTGCGTCCTGGATACGGCTGCGCGAAGCGGACAGGTTTTCCGACGTCGTCTGCAGGTTGGCGACAACCGAGGTGAAGCGGTTTTGCACTGCACCGAGGTCGGCGCGGGCGCTGTTGATTGCGTTCAGGGCTGCATCCATTGCCTTGATTGCATTATCGGCGCCGGTTACCGTGGAAATGTCCAGCGTGTTAAAGCCGTTCTGGGCGGTGCCCGGGGTGGCCAGATTGTCGCCCTTCGTCAGGCCGGTCTGCTCCAGGATGACTGCCGCGGTGGCAGAACCCTGGATATTGATGTTGCCCGAGCCGCTGACCGACGTCAGCATCAGATTGCCGCTCGATACTTCAGCCTTGACGCCGGTGGTATCAGTCTTGCTGTTGATGGCGGTGACCAGGTCAGACACGCGGGTCGCGGCGTCGGCTGCGCCGCCGACTGTAATGTCGGTTCCGTTGATCGTCAGTTGGCCGGCGGTGATTGCGTTGAACGTGCCAGGCACTGCTGCGGTTTGCGCGGTAACGGTGACGTCGCCGCCAAGAACGTTGTCGGTGTCCGTGATAGTTACGGCCGCGCCGGTATTGGAGAAGTCCAGGGTGCCGTCACCGTTATCCGTCACAGTCAGGCCGGCGATGTTTTGCGCATCGATCGCGGTCTTGATGTTGGCTGCCGCAGCAATGCGACCATCGGCAGCACTGGTTTCGCCGGACGTCGCTGCGACGGTGAAGGTGGTGCCGCCGATCGTAAGATCGAATGCATCGAAGTTAAAGCCGTCACCATTGGTCGGCGTAACGCCGCTTAAGTCGATGGAGCCCGTGCCAGGCACAGCCCCCGAGCCACCGCTGCCGGCGGCAGCGACGCCAGTGACCGGAGCATGCGCTGTGTCGATGCTGGTCCAGCTACCCAGTGCGGCGATGTTTGCATCCGTGATCGAGTTGATCGAGATCGTCTGACCTTGGTTTGCGCCAACCTGGAATGCCTGAGTGGTGAAGCTGCCGTCGAGCAGTTTGATGCCGTTGAACGAGGTGTCATTGGCGACACGGTCGATTTCAGACTTCAGCTGGGCAACTTCCTTCTGAAGAGCTGCGCGGTCTTCCGACGAGTTCGTTGCATTGCGCGATTGCACAGCCAGTTCGCGGATACGCTGCAGGTTGTTGCCGATTTCGCCCAGTGCGCCTTCAGCGGTCTGTGCGAGGGAGATGCCGTCGTTTGCGTTGCGCGCTGCCTGGTTCAGGCCGCGGATCTGGGTGGACATGCGCTCGGTGATCGCCAGGCCGGCTGCGTCGTCCTTTGCGCTGTTGATGCGCAGACCGGAGGACAGGCGCTGCAGGGAGCTTGCCAGTGCACCTTGGGAGGAGTTCAGGTTGCGCTGTGCGTTGAGCGACGAGATATTGGTGTTAATAAAAGCAGCCATGATATTTCTCCTAAATTGACTGGGGCCGTTCGATTTCCGGTTAAGTTTTTCAACTTCGGTTCACCCCAGTTGGGCCAATTGAACCGCTGTTGAATTCGTTATCGGATGGGGCTGGAAAAAGTTTAGGGAAATTTTCAGCTTATTTTTCAGTCCCATCCGATCTCAGACCGGACACATCCTTCTACGGATCGGGCGGGGAAATCTTTAATGGAGGGATTTATTTGTTTTTGGGCGGGGGCGGGATGATCCCCCTGTGGGCCGCTGAAATGCCGCTTTTCCTAGTGCCGGCGCGGGTTTGCGGCGAGGCGGGGGAGGGGTGGAAAAATCGGGCCTAAAGTTTTGTTTGATATTTGCCGTAATAGGCCGTAGCCGGGCTTGTGCGCGGGGCTGTGGTTGGTAAAGCCCACCTTGCGGTCAGTCGGGGATGTTCATGTGGGTTTCGCTGCGCTCTACCCACCCTACGGTTCTTTATGGGATGTCTGGCGGGTTTCGCTTCGCTCTACCCACCCTACGTTTCTTTATAAAGGACGGTAGGGTGGGTAGAGCGCAGCGAAACCCACCGCACACAGAGAAAACCGCAGATTGGCCAGAGCATCAGTGCAACCCGCCACACAATCCTCGACGCATTGCACGCCAACATTCAGGCCGCGACCACCCGGTTCTTCCCCGCCTTCTTCGCTTTATACAAGGCCTCATCCGCCCGCTGGATGATCGATTCCTGGCTTTCGCCGGGCGTGTGCAATGCCACGCCGGCGCTGAAGGTGATGAGCAGCTTCTGGTTGTTGTACATGAAGATCTGCTTGGTCAGCTCGCGCTGGACGCGGGTGACGGTCTGGACGGCATCTTCCAACGGCGTCTCGGGCAGCACGACCATGAATTCCTCGCCGCCGAATCGGGCGATCACGTCCATCGCGCGCAGGGTATCCTTGACCACTTTCACGAGGTGGATCAGCGCATGGTCGCCGGCGGTGTGGCCGTGGGTGTCGTTGAGTTTCTTGAAATCGTCGAGGTCGAGCATGGCGATGCACAGCGGCGACTTGCGCCGTTCCGAGCGCGAGACTTCGCGCTCGAAGACTTCGTCGAGTCCGCGGCGGTTCAGGCTGCCGGTGAGCTGGTCTTCGCGCACCAGTTCGCTCAGTTCCGCCAGCTTGCCTTCCAGTTCCTGGATGCGTGCTTCGGCATCCTGCACTTCCTGCCGTGCGGCGAGCATTTCGTCGCGCGAGCGCAGGGCTTCGGTCTGCGCTACCTTGGTGTCGACCATGACGTCCTGCAGGATGCGGTTCAGCTCGGCAATGCCCTTGGCCTGGCCGATCTTGTGCACGTACTGGTCCATCTTTTCGTGGTAGTTGCCGGTGCTGGCCGCGACGGCGCCGAGACGGTCGATGAAGGTGACCATCATGTTCTTCACCGTGACCTTGGCTTCGGTCAGGCTGTGCTTGAGCAGGCTTTGCTTGTAGATCACTTCCTTGAGGCTGCGGGTGGCGTCCATCAGGGCGCTGTAGCTGATCGGGCCGGACAGGAGGTCCATCACGGTGGCGATCTGGCCGCTGAGCCAGGAATCGTCTTCCAGCAGTTCGCTGACATTCTCCAGCAGGAGCTTGAACAGGCGCAGCAGCAGCTCGTGTTCCTCTGCCATGTCTTCGGCCTTGAGCTCGACCTTGAAGCACAGCTGTTTGAGACGGTTGCTGATGTCGGAGAGGTCCTGCTCGGAGCGGGCCTCTTTGATGGCCGCGGCGAGCTGTTCGGCTTCGGCCAGCAGGGCGGGCGTGCCGCGCAGCAGGGAGCCGACGGCCAGTGTCAGGGTGCGCACCAGCAGGTCGCGCAGGATCTGCATCTGGCGTGTTTCGCCGACCACCGGCAGGTCGCTCTTGTCCGCCTTCGCGGGTTTGATCACCACGGGCAGCGGCGCGTCGTCCACCAGCGGGATACCCTGGGATTTCAGGGGCGGGGGCGGCGCATCGTCGACCAGGGAATGGAAACGCGGCGGCGGCGTTTCCACCGGATCGACCAGGGGGATCGATGCCGGTTTGGCCGGAGCCGGGTCCGCGGTTTTTTTCGCGGCGGCCTCGGTAAGCGCGGTAGCGGCGGCGAGGTGCTTGTCGATGAGTTCGTTCAGATCGCGGCTGTACGCTTCCCAATCCCGCTTATCCAGCGCGCGGCGGAAGTGCGCGGCGAACAGCCCGGCTTCGCCGGACACGTCGGCGAGGCCGGCGGCAAGGTCGGCAAGGACTTTTTCCGCGCCGGCCTGGCTGCGGCTGCCGGAAATCTCTTCATAGACTTCACGATAGGCGTCCGGCGTGGGGACGATGCGGCGAACGGCGAGGCGTTTGAAGGCTTCCCGTGCGATATCGGCAGGACTTTGTTGTTCCGTTTTCTTGTCTTGCATGGCGAGGGCGGCCGGTCGTCCGATGACCGCGGGCACGTGACTGAATGGAACCTGCTACTTTAAGGGGCGATGGGCAAAAAGGAAAGATGAAGCCCGCCGTCCGGTACAGTTTTTTTGCCGGCGCCCGGCGTTCATTCCACGAGATGGTTCTTGATCGCGTAATGCGTGAGCTCGGCGTTGTGGCGCATTTTCATTTTCTGCAACAGGCGCGAGCGGTACATGCTGATGGTCTTGACCGACAGGGTCAGTTCGGCGGCGATGTCGCTGACCGTCTTGCCCGAAGCGATCATGACCAGCGTCTGGTATTCGCGGTCGGACAGGGTTTCGTGCGGCGGCGTTTCGCGGTTTTCGTCGCCGACCTGGTTGGCCAGTTCCTGCGCGAGGGCGGGGCTGATGTACTTGCGGCCGGCGGCCACCTGGCGGATGGCGTCCACCAGCTCCGCCGGTGCGCTCTGCTTGTTCAGGTAGCCGGCCGCGCCTGCCTTGAGCGAGCGGATCGCGTACTGGTCTTCGCGGTGCATGGAGAGCATCAGCACGGCGAGCTTGGGCGTTTCCTTCTTCACCTGCTTGAGCACCTCGATGCCGCTGCGGTCGGGCATCGAGATATCCAGCAGCAGGACGTCGGAGTCGCCGCGCCGGGCGAGCTTGATGGCGTCGTTGCCGTTCTCGGCATCGCCGGCCACCACCATGTCCCTGGTGTCGGCGAGGATCTGCTTGAGGCCTTCACGCACGATGGCGTGGTCGTCGGCGATCAGGATGCGAATTGTCTCAGTGGCAGCTGTCATCATTGCAAGTATTTGTTGGTTATTCCGAGAGAGGTATTCGTAGTGCAACTTCCGTGCCTCCCCCCGGAATCGCGCTGACGGAGAGTTGGCCGCCCAAGGCGTTGGCCCGTTCCGTCATGCCGCGGATGCCGAAGGATTTCGGCTTCAACCGCTCTGTAGATTCGATGCCGCGCCCATTGTCGGCGATCTCCAGCCGCACGCTGCGGTTGGTCCGCGCCAGGCGCACCGAGACCCGGGTTGCCTGCGCATGTTTCCCAATATTGGTAAGCGCTTCCTGAAAAATGCGAAAAAGCGCGGTCGCCTGGTCGGGATGGAGGTCGATATCCTTCTTGTTGGAGCTGAACTCGCAGGGAATGCCCAGTTGTTTTTCGAACTCCTTCGCCTGCCAGTCGATGGCCGCCACAATCCCAAAATCGAGAATGCCCGGCCTCAGGTCGGCTGAAATGCGGTGGATGGCCTCGATCGTGCGGTCGACCAGGGATTCGACATAGGCCGCTTTGTCCGCGAGAGAAGCATCCTCGGCCGGCAGACGCTTCTTCACCAGCGCCAGCGCCATCTTGATGGCGGTGAGGTTGCCGCCGACGTCGTCATGGATCTCGCGCGCGATGCGGGTCCGTTCCTTTTCCTTCACCGTTTCAATATGCGCCGACAGTTCGGCCAGCTGGGCGCGCGAGCGCTTGATTTCTTCCTCTTCCAGCTTGCTCTCGGTGATGTTGGTCATGATGCCTTCCCACTGCACGCCTTCGCCGGGCAGGGCGCGCGGCGTGGAGCGGAGGTTGATCCATTTGACGTCCTTCCACTTCTCGATCCAGATGCGGCCGTCCCAGTTCCAGGTCTTCAGCTCGGCCGCCGACTCGCTCATCGTCTTGAGGAAGGACGGCCGGTCTTCCGGCTGGATGAGGTTCAGGAACAGGCTGGAATCCGCGCGCAGGCGCTCCGCCGCGACGCCGAGCAGCGCATGGCAGCCGTCGCTCAGGTAGGGGAAGGCCAGGCTGCCGTCGGGGCGCTGCTGGAACTGGAAGAACAGGCCCGGCGTGTTGGACACGATGGCGCGAAAGCGCGCTTCGCTCAGCCGCAGCGCCTTGGCCGATGCATGGCGTGCGCTGATGTCGTTGCCGATCATGATGTAGACCGGCTGCCGCGAACCGCAGTAGAACAGCCGGAACTCGATCGGGTAGGTGGAGCCGTCCTTGCGCGTGTGGACCGTGTCCAGCGAGGCGCGGCTGGATTTGCCGCAGCCGAGCGGCATGAGGATGTTCTGCAGCACCTCGCGCGAGACGCTGCGCGCGAGGTCGAGCGGCGTCATCTGCGAGAGTTCGCTGGCGGTGTAGTGCAGGTTCTTGCGCGCCGCCTGGTTCGTATGGACGAAACGGAAGGTATCGCAGTCCACGAGATAGATTTCGCTGAACGAGCCCTGCATGACGATGGGCAGCCATTCCGCTTGCAGCATGTGGTGTCTTCTTTCCTGGATCCGGGTACCCGTTTGCCGCAAGCAATTCGCGTACCGCGACCTGTTGTTGACAATGGGCAATTATCGCCAGAGGACTCTATCACAATGTTTCCGGCGGGGGCAGGAGAGTGGGGGTTGCCGGAGAAGGCTTACATTTTTAGCCGGGGGACTTCCAATTTCTGTTGAGTGGGTGCTATAATTTTGTTTTTCGCGGCCGTAGCTCAGCTGGATAGAGTACTTGGCTACGAACCAAGGGGTCGTGGGTTCGATTCCTGCCGGCCGCGCCATATCGAAGGGGTCAGATCGAAAGGTCTGGCCCCTTTTCTGGTTTACAACCCTCCTTCTTATGCTTTCCCGGGGCGGCTGAGGCCGAGTCCCACCAGTCCGAGACCCAGCAGGGCGAGGGAGACCGGTTCGGGCACTTCTCCCCCTACTTGGATCGTGATCGCTTCTCCGGCGACGCTGTCTCTACCATGGAATAGCGGCGCCCTTCGCGATCCGGAGCGCCCGAAAAAATCCCCGCAGGCCTGAAACTTTTCCTGCCCCCCGGGTCTTAACAAAAAATCAGGATAAGCCGAATGGGCGGATGGTCAATCGCCTGCCCCTCTCCTGCGACCGGGCGGTAGCGCCGGCCGGACCCTGTTATTCGCATGGCGGCAGCCACCGCCGATCCTTCACGCGACCAACTCGATCAGCTGGCCGGCGCCGCCGCGTTCTTTCTCTTTCTTGAGGAGTACGCAATGCTAGCAATGAACTACCGCGGTCCCTTCCGCGTGCGCGCCCAGCAAAAACCCGAGCCCGTCATCGAGCACCCGAACGACGCCATCGTGCGCGTGACGCGGTCCTGCATCTGCGGGTCCGACCTGCACCTGTATCACGGCCTGGTGCCCGACACGCGCGTGGGCATGACCTTCGGCCACGAATTCACAGGCGTGGTCGAGGAGGTCGGGCCGTCGGTCCAGCACTTGAAGGTGGGCGACCATGTGCTGGTCCCGTTCAATATCTTCTGCGGCTCCTGCTATTTCTGCCAGAAGGAACTCTACGGCAACTGCCACAACACGAACCCGCAGGCGAGTGCGGTCGGCGCGATCTACGGCTATTCGCACACCGCTGGCGGGTATGACGGTGGCCAGGCCGAGTACGTGCGCGTGCCACTGGCGGATGTCGGTCCCACCGTCATTCCCCAAGACTTGCACGTCGACGACGCAGTCCTGCTCACCGATGCCTGCCCGACCGGATACCAGGCCGCCGAGATGGGCGAGATCGAGGAGGGCGATACGGTCGTGGTGTTCGGCGCCGGCCCGGTCGGCATATTCGCGGCGAAGTCGGCCTGGCTGATGGGGGCGGGAAGGGTGATCGTGGTCGACCACGTCGAGTACCGCCTCGAATTCGTCCAGCAGTTCGCGCAGTGCGAAGTGGTCAACTTCAAGGACGTGCGGGACATGGCCGAGCACATCAAGAAGATGACGGACTGGCTGGGTGCGGACGTGTGCATCGATGCCGTGGGCTGCGAGGCCGCCGGCAGCGCGGTGCAAAGCCTGACTGGCCGCTACATCCCCTTGCAAGCAGGCGCGGCCACTGCCCTGCATTGGGCGATCAATTCGGTGCGCAAGGGTGGCACTGTGTCGATCGTCGGCGTATACGGTCCCACCTTCAACGCGGTCCCGATCGGCAACGCGCTCAACAAGGGCCTGACGCTGCGCATGAACCAGGCGAGCGTGAAGCGGCACCTGCCGCGGCTGATCGAACACATCCAGGCCGGCCGCCTCGAACCGCGGAAGATCATCACGCACCGCGTGCCGCTGGAAGAGGTGTCCGACGCCTATCACATCTTTTCCAGCAAGCTCGACAACTGCATCAAGACAGTGCTGATCCCGCCTGCCGCGGGGCTGCAGCTTGTCCACTGAAGCCCACTCTGAGGAGCAGATCATCATGAATGCAAACGAAACGACGGCTGCCGGGCGCGACACCAGCGGGCAGCATCCGCCCGGCCCTACCGCGCCGCAACGGGATTTTTCGCATATCCAGGGCTGGGGCGCCGACCTCGACCACAAGAACCGGCCCGCCTATCCGATGGAAAGGACGCCGCCGCGCCTGGAAGGCGTGCACTGGGATCGCCCCGAAGACCAGCCGATCCGGATGAAGGTCTACCACTCGACGGAGCGGCCCGGCGTCACGCCCGTGTTCGGCACCAGTACGCCGCCTTCCGGCCTGAGCGGAAAGATCCGCGACGTGGCCTACAAGCTCAGCGAGAACGATATCCGGCATTGGCTGCTGCTCTTGCTTGCCGACCGCGTCAACATGTTCGAGGGGATCGGCGAGGATCTCATGCACGGGCACATCCCGAACGTGCTCGGCGAAATGGGCATCCGGGCGGAGTTCAGGCACAACCGCGCCGGACTGGCGCGGAAGGTGGCGGTGACGGCGGCGATCGTCGGCGTCGGGTATTACCTCTACCGGCGCAGGGGAAGGTAAGGGCGCTCGGCGTGAACATCAGGCGCGTGCGGTTGCGGCGCGTTCGATGTGCGTTTGGAAGTGCTGGTGGGGGTGCATGGCGGGTTTCGCTGCGCTCTATCCACCCTACGGTTCTTTATCGAGGACGGGATGGTGGTTTCGCTTCGCTTTACCCACCCTGCGGTTCTTTATAAAGGACGGTAGGGTGGGTAGAGCGCAGCGAAACCCGCCGCAACGCGATCAGGCAGTCGCCGGGCGCTTCCGGTGGAATACCAGCGGGCTGTACGGCACCGCGGACGGCGGCGGCGCGTTGAGGATGCCCGGCTTCATCGCGCCGACCACGTGCATCTCGCAGGGCTTGCAATCGAAGCGCAACGTGTAGCGCTCATTGCCGCTCACCAGGGTCATCGGCTCGGCGCGCACCTGTCCCTGCACGCCTTGCACGCCCTTGGCCTGCTTCGGGCAAAGATTGAACGAGAAGCGCAGGCAATGCTTGGTGATCATCAGCGACACTTCGCCCGCTTCCTCATGCGCTTCGTATGCCGCATCGATCAGCTGCACGCCGTGCTTGTGGTAGAAGGCGCGCGCCTTTTCGTTGTAGACGTTGGCGAGATAGGAGAGCTGCGTTTCCGGATAGGTGGGCAGCGGATCGGCCGCCTGCTTGCGCGTCGGACGCTGCCATGCTTTCAGGCGCGCCTCTTCATGCGCGGCGATGGCGGCGCGGCGCAGTGCATTGATGGCCGCCGCGGGCACGAACCAGGCTTGCGACAGCGCCAGCGAAACGTCGCCGGCCTCGAACATGGTATTGCCGAGCTTGCCGAGGCTGGCGCGCACTGACGCCTCGGCCTGCGCGGCCTGCTGCGCCGGCTGCAGGGCGATGGATGCGTCTGTCGTAGTGACGATGCCGTCCTCGTCCCGCAGCGACAGGCGCAGGCCGCCGGCATGTTCGGAAAGTGTCAGGTGCAACGTCACCTTGCGTTCCGCCGACTTCTTCTGCAGCGCGCCTTCCCACTGGTGGTCGCGGTTGCGATGGATGACGGTGCCGGCCTTCAGGCCGGGCAGGGCGCTCATCACTTCGTTCGGAAAGATACGCCAGCGCTGGCCTTCCGCATCCTCGCCCAGCTTTTCGACGCGGTTGGCCTGGATGCCGACCGTGTCGCGCTTGTGCATGTAGTTCAGGCCGTCGCCGTTGGCCATGGGCGCATTCGTCACGAGGTCGAAATGGTCGGCCGCGATGCGGCTGACCGTGCCCAGTTCCACACCCACGTATTTCGGCGAATCGAAGGCGCCAATGTCTTGCTGGCGGCCCTGCGCGAAATAGTCGGTGTGGCCGCGGTGAAAGTTCTTGTCCACGTCGGGCGTGAACATGAGGCGCGTGCGGCCGCTGGAGGCGCGCACGAACTCCGGCCGGCGCTCGATGATCTCGTCGAGCAGGCGGCGGTAGTGGCCGGTGATGTTTTTCACATAGCCCATGTCCTTGTACCTGCCCTCGATCTTGAACGAGCGGATGCCGGCGTCGATCAGGGCTTCCAGGTTGCGGCTCTGGTCGTTGTCCTTCATCGACAGCAGGTGCTTTTCATAGGCCACCACGCGGCCCTGGCCGTCGGTAAGCGTGTACGGCAGGCGGCAGGCCTGCGAGCAGTCGCCGCGGTTGGCGCTGCGTCCGGTATCCGCATGGGAAATGTAGCACTGGCCCGAGAAGGCCACGCACAGCGCGCCGTGCACGAAATATTCGAGCGGGGTATCGGTGGCCGCGCGGATGGCGCGGATCTGCTCCAGGCTCAGTTCGCGTGCCAGCACGAGCTGCGAGAAGCCGGCCGCGCCCAGGAAGCGCGCCTTTTCCACCGTGCGGATGTCGCACTGGGTACTGGCGTGCAACTGGATGGGCGGCAAGTCCATTTCGAACAGTCCCATGTCCTGCACGATGAGCGCATCGACGCCGGCATCGTACAACTGCCAGATCTGCTTGCGCGCCGTTTCCAGTTCGGCATCGTGCAGGATGGTATTCAGCGTGACAAAAATACGCGCATGGTAGCGGTGCGCGAATTCGACCAGCGCGGCGATGTCCTCGATCGGATTGCTGGCGTTATGGCGCGCGCCGAACGCCGGGCCGCCGATGTAGACGGCGTCGGCGCCGTGCAGGACGGCTTCGCGGCCGATCTCGGCGGTCTTGGCCGGCGACAGCAGTTCGATCTGGTGGTCGAGGAGAGACATGGGAAAGGTCCAAACAGGCGAAGGGGCAAATTATAGCCCCGGTGGCGCATGCTGTCGGGCCACGCGGAATGTAACTTTCGATAACCGCGATTGACCCTCGGAAACACGCCGGCTAAGGTGTGCGCGCCATCATTATTTTTCCATCGCACCCCGCCATGAAATCGCTTTTCCTCACGCTCATCGCAGCCACGCTGGCCCTTTCGGGTTGTGTTGTCGTTCCGGAATATCCGGCCGCGCAAGTTGTCATTACCGGCGGCGGTCACGGCGGCCACCATTGCCCGCCGGGGCAAGCCAAGAAGGGGCGCTGCTAGGGCTGACTTGCCGCAGGCCGGCGGGCGCAACTTTTTTCCTTCTCGGGTGCTCTATTCCGGAGCCGCCCCGGCTGGATTTCCGTTTTCGTTGCGACTCCCGACGACCCAAGGCATGGATATCGCCCACCTGATTCAGACTTATGGATATGCAGCAATTGCCCTGGGCAGCTTCCTGGAAGGGGAGGCTGTCCTGCTCGCGGGCAGCCTTGCCGCGTACCACGGGCATCTCGCGCTCCCCCTGGTGATGGGGATCGCGGCGCTGGCGAGCTTCGTGGGCGACCTGCCGTATTTCTTTGCCGGTCGGCGCTACGGGCCATGGATCCTGCGCCGCTTCCCGCCGTTGCGTTGCAGGCGCAAAAGGCTGGAACAAGTCATGCACCGGCATCACGTCATGCTGGTGCTGTCTCTGCGTTTCCTGTACGGCATGCGCATCGCTGGCCTGCTGGCGCTCGGCATGAGCCGGATGCCGGCATGGCGCTTCCTCTTCCTCGATTTCATCGGTGCCATCGTTTGGTCGGCAAGTGTATGCGCGGCCGGATACGGCGCTGGCGGACTGTTCAGCGGCCTATTGGACAAAGAGGCAACGCCGGGCCAGCTGACCCTGTTCGCCGCCGCGCTGGTCAGCTCGATCCTGCTCTGGATCGCCGTGCGCAAGGCCGTTTCCTCGCGCGAATAGCAGCGCCCGGAACTCGGGTGAGGCGGCCCAGTCCACGCTACTTCCGTGGATTATGAAAAATGAAAGGCCGCGACCATGCTTGCATCATCCGGATACGGCGCTACCAGCGCCAATGAACCCCTTTCCAAGCTGGATTTCGAGCGCCGCGACCCGGCGCCCGACGACGTCCAGATCGACATCCTGTACTGCGGCGTCTGCCACTCCGACCTGCATACCGCCCGCAACGAATGGGGCAACACCGTCTATCCCGTCGTGCCGGGGCATGAAATCATTGGCCGGGTAACCGCGGTCGGCGGCCAGGTCACACGCTTCAAGCAGGGTGACCTGGTGGGCGTGGGCTGCATGGTGGATTCCTGCCAGCGCTGCAATTCCTGTGCGTCCGGGCTGGAGCAATATTGCGAAAACGGCTTCGTCGGTACCTATAACGGCGAGGAAATGCACAGCGGCGGCATGACCTACGGCGGTTATGCCACCAACATTGTCGTGCGCGACAAGTTCGTGCTGCGCATCCCCGCCAACCTCGATCCCGCCGGCGCCGCGCCCCTGCTGTGCGCCGGCATCACCACCTATTCGCCGCTCAGGCAATGGCAGGTCGGGGCCGGGCACAAGGTGGGCATCGTCGGCCTCGGTGGCCTGGGGCACATGGGCATCAAGCTCGCGCATGCGATGGGCGCGCAGGTCGTCCTGTTCACCACCTCGCCCGGCAAGCGCGAGGACGCGAAGCGTCTCGGCGCCGACGAGGTGGTGGTGTCGAAGAATGCCGATGAAATGGCGCAGCACCGCGACAGCTTCGACTTCATCCTCAATACCGTTGCCGCTCCGCATGCGCTCGATCCCTTCATGGAATTGCTCAAGCGCGACGGCACCATGACGCTGGTGGGCGCGCCGGCCTCGCCGCATCCGTCGCCGCAAGTGTTCAACCTCATCATGAAGCGGCGGCGCCTTGCCGGTTCGCTGATCGGCGGGATTGCCGAGACGCAGGAAATGCTCGATTTCTGCGGGGAGCGCGGCATCGTTTCCGACATCGAAATGATCCGCATCCAGGACATCAACGACGCCTACGAACGCATGCTCAAGAGCGACGTGAAGTACCGCTTCGTCATCGACATGGCATCGCTCAAGCAACACGCCTGACAATTCACCGTTGCCCGCCTGCGGCTACAATCACGGTCAGGGCGCACGCGGTGCGTCCTGATTCTTTCAAGGGCAGCAGGTGGACCAACTCAAGCAGGGCTTTCTCCTGACCAGGCACTGGCGCGACACGGCCGCCGGCACGGAAGTCGAGTTCTGGCTCGCGACCGGTGAGGGCGCGCGCCTCGTGCGCCTGCCCGCCCAGACTTCCGTCGCCTTCATCCCCGCCGGACAGCGCGAGCAGGCGGAAGCGGTGCTGCGCGGCGAACGCGGCTGCGAACTGCGACCGCTCGCGCTGAAGGACTTCCAGCGCCGCCCGGTGCTCGGCCTGTATTGCCGGCAATACCGCCACCTGCTGAAGCTGGAGAAGCGCCTGCGGGAGCACGGCGTCGACGTCTTCGAGGCCGACGTACGGCCGCCGGAGCGCTACCTGATGGAAAGATTCATTACGGCGCCGGTGCACTTCGACGGCCGGCCCGATCCCGGTGCGCAACGCACGCTGCTCGACGGCCATCTGAAACCCGCATCCGGTTACCGCCCAAGCCTGCGGCTGGTATCGCTGGACATCGAGACCAGTGCCCGCGGCGAGCTGTATTCCATCGCGCTGGAAGGCTGCGGGCAGCGCCAGGTGTACATGCTCGGCGCAGCGGATGCGGGGGAGGCAGTCGATTTCGACCTGGAATACTGCGACAGCCGCGCCGGCCTGCTGGAAAAGCTGAATGCCTGGATGGAGCGCCACGATCCCGACGCCATCATCGGCTGGAATCTCGTGCAATTCGACCTGCGCATACTGCAGCAGCACGCCGACCGCTACCGCATCCCCTTGCGCCTGGGCCGCGACGGCAGCACGATGGAATGGCGCGAGCACAGCAGGAGCCAGCACTTCTTTGCCGCCGCCGCCGGACGCCTGATCATCGACGGCATCGAGGCCTTGCGCTCGGCGACCTGGAACTTCCCGTCGTTCAGCCTGGAACAGGTGGCGCAGACCCTGCTCGGCGAAGGCAAGGCCATCGACAACCCGTATGACCGCATGGCCGAGATCGAGCGCCGCTTCCACGAGGACAAGCCGGCGCTGGCGCGCTACAACCTGAAGGACTGCGAGCTGGTAACGCGCATCTTCGCCAAGACCGAGCTCATGGCCTTCCTGCTCGAACGCGCCAGCGTCACCGGCCTTGCCGCCGACCGCAGCGGCGGCTCGGTCGCCGCCTTCGAACACCTCTACATGCCGATGATGCACCGCCAGGGTTACGTGGCACCCAACCTTGGCGACGTCGAGGGCGAGAACAGCCCCGGCGGTTTCGTGATGGATTCGCGTTCCGGCCTCTACGATTCGGTGCTCGTCCTCGATTTCAAGAGCCTCTATCCCTCGATCATTCGCACCTTCCTGATCGACCCGGTCGGGCTGGTCGAAGGCGCCGGCAATCCCGAGAGTGCAGTGCCGGGCTTTCGCGGTGCGTGCTTCTCGCGCGACAAGCACTGCCTGCCGGCCATCGTGCGCCAGATATGGCAGGGGCGCGAGGCGGCCAAGCGCGAAGGCAACCAGCCGCTGTCGCAGGCGCTGAAGATCATCATGAATGCCTTCTACGGCGTGCTTGGATCGAGCGGCTGCCGCTTCTACGATCCGCGCCTGGCCTCGTCGATCACCATGCGCGGCCACGAGATCATGCAGCGCACCCGCGCGCTGATCGAAGGGCAGGGCTATCCGGTGATCTATGGCGACACCGACTCCACCTTCGTCTGGCTCAAGACCGCGCACACGGAAGAACAGGCGCTTGCCGTCGGCAACGCACTCGTGGCGCACGTCAACCAGTGGTGGCGGCAGCGCCTGCGGGAAACCTTCGACCTCGACAGCGCGCTCGAACTGGAATTCGACACGCATTACCGCCGCTTCCTGATGCCCACCATCCGCGGCTCCGAGGAGGGCAGCAAGAAGCGCTACGCCGGCCTGGTGCGCAATGCGGACGGTAGCGAGGAAGTGGTCTTCAAGGGGCTGGAATCGGTGCGCACCGACTGGACGCCGCTGGCGCAGCAGTTCCAGCAAGGACTGTACCGGCGCATCTTCAAGGGCGAAGCCTACCGCGACTATGTGCGCGACTATGTCGACCGTACGCTGGCGGGCGAACTCGATGCGCTGCTGGTCTACCGCAAGCGCCTGCGCCGGCCGCTGGACGACTATGAACGCAACGTCCCGCCGCATGTGCGCGCCGCGCGCACCGCCGATGAATACAACCGCGAGCAGGGGCGTCCGCTGCAATACCAGAACGGTGGCTGGATCCGGTACGTGATCACGGTCGCCGGGCCGGAACCGCTGGAGACGCAGCGCGCGCCGATCGACTACGCCCACTACATCGAGCGCCAGCTGCAACCCGTGGCCGACGCCATCCTGCCCTTTCTCGGGGACGATTTCACCGCGTTGACGAGCCGGCAGCAGACGCTGTTCTGAAAGCCTCTCGATCTACTTGCCGGATATTTGCACAAGCTCGACAAATGCCCTGAGCGCCGCCGGAAGCTGGCGCCGGCTCGGATAGTAGAGGTAAAAGCCCGGGTATGCGGGGCACCAGTCGCCGAGTACCTGGATCAGGCGTCCGGCTGCAAGGTGTTCCGAAACCATATGTTCGAACACATAGGCCAGGCCGGCGTGATGGAGCGCGGCCTCGATCATGAGCCCGACGTCCCCCAGCATCAGCGGCCCGTTCACCTGGGTGTCCAGCTTCTCCCCATCCTTGTTGAACTCCCATCGATACACGACGCCGCTTGGAAAGCGGTGCCTGATACAGGGCAGACCGAGCAAGTCACGCGGATGGCGGGGGATGCTGTATTTTTCAAAGAACGATGGCGTGCCGACGACAACGGAACGCATCGGCGGGCCGATCGGTATGGCGACCATGTCTACTTCGACGCGTTCGCCGAGACGCACGCCGGCATCGAAGCCCCCGGAGACGACATCGATCAGCGCGTCGTTATCGACCACCTCGACGCTGACTTCCGGATACAACTCCAGATACCGTGCAATGATGGGCAGGAGAACCATCCTGGTCGATGCGCGTCCGCAGCTGATGCGCAAGTTGCCTGTCGGTCTTGCACGCAGGTGGTTCAGGTCTTCCATGGCATCGTCGATCTCCTGAAAGGCCGGCTCGATCCGCGACAGCAGCCGTCTTCCCGCTTCAGTGAGCGCGACGCTCCTGGTCGTACGGTTGAACAAGCGGAGCCCGAGACGCGTTTCAATTCCACGGAGGGCATGGCTTAGCGCAGAAGGCGTAATGCCAAGTTCGACGGATGCCCGGCTGAGGTTCAGGTGGCGGGCGATCATCAGGAAGATCTCGAGATCGGTGAGTGAGACTTTCTTCATTACTGAATCACATTCATAACCCATTCTCAGATTCTTGGCATTATCACACAGGCCTCCCTTGCATACAGTGACAGTCATCCAGCGCATCCCGCGCTGCTACTTGAGGAGATTGTCATGCGTACATGGTTTATTACTGGTGCTTCCCGTGGCTTCGGTGCGTTGATCGCAGAACGGGCTTTGCAGGCGGGCGACAATGTCGTTGCCGCAGCACGAAATCCGGAACAGGTCATCGCGCAGCTTGGCGAGCATCCACGGCTCCTTGCCGTGAGGCTCGATGTGACGCAGGAGGCCGAGGCGCATCGTGCAGCCAGGGAGGCCATCGAGCGCTTCGGGCGCATAGACGTTCTTGTCAACAACGCCGGCTACGGATTGCTGGGCGCGGTCGAGGAGGCGACTGCAGAAGAGACTGAAGGGCTTTTTGCCACCAACGTTTTCGGGCTGCTCGCCGTCACACGTGCCGTCCTGCCGCATATGCGCGTGCAGCGCTCAGGGCATGTCATTAACATCTCTTCAATCGGCGGTTACGCGGCCTACGCGGGATGGGGCGTGTACGGCGCGACGAAGTTCGCCGTCGAGGGCTTGTCGGAAGCCTTGTCCCAGGAATTACAGCCGCTCGGCATCAACGTGACCGTCGTCGAGCCCGGATTCTTCCGCACCGACTTCCTTGACAGCAGTTCGCTCAAGAAGTCGACACGAATCATCGACGATTACGCGGAGACGGTTGGCGCCATGCGGCAATTCGCAGCAGACGCGAATCACGGCCAGCCTGGCGACCCGTCGAAACTCGCCCAAGCGGTCCTTGCGCTGGCCAATGCGCAGAAGCCGCCGCGACGCCTGCCGCTGGGCAGCGACACCGTCCAGCGCATCGAGCAGAAAAACCGCTTTGTGGCAGCAGAGCTGGCTGAATGGCGTCAGCTGGCGGTGTCCACCGACTTTGGCGCGTAAGTGGCGCCAATACCGCGGGGCCGAACCGCTGCTCTCCCGGCCCCGCGCAAACCTTTCAACCATCAGCACGTTTGGCGGCCGGACGAGCCAGGGATCGGCACGCAGAGTGAATATCATGAAACCGGATACGCGACCGACCAGGCAGGAAATGCAAGCAGCGATCAGGAACGGGCAATTCGTGCCGTTCTACCAGCCTCAAATCGACCTGATGACCGGGCAACCGGTCGGCGTCGAGATTCTCGCGAGATGGGCTCATCCACGACGCGGCTTGCTGTTGCCCGATCAATTTATCCCGTTGATGGAACGGTATGGATTGATCGATCAACTGACCGAGTGCCTCCTTGCTCAAGCACTTGCATTTGCAAAGGGCTGCGCCGAAACAGGGACTGAACTGGGATTTGCGCTCAATGTTTCTCCGGTCAGCCTGCGCGACGTCAAACTGGCCCGCGGAATATGCGGCCTCTTAAGAGAATCCGGACTTGAACCGCATCTGATCACGATCGAGGTCACCGAAACCGCGCCATCGGACAGGTCCGGCAACGTCGCACACTCGCTGGCTTGCCTGCGAACGCAAGGGTTCAAGGTGTCGATCGACGATTTCGGGACGGGCTACTCTTCCTTGAAACTGCTGAGCCAGGTACCGTTTACTGAACTCAAGATCGACCGGACGTTCGTGACCAAGGTGCACGCCCGCAAGAAGGCCGCGGCCATTCTGGAATCGATCATGCATCTCGCCGGCGGGCTCGGACTTCGGACGGTGGCCGAAGGTATCGAAACGGAAGAGGAAGCCGTTTTTCTGCGCTCGCTGGGTTGCGAGGCGGGGCAGGGATATTTGTTCGCCCGTCCGATGTCCGGGCAAGACTTGACCGGCTTTCTCGAAGCGCAATTCTTTAACGCAGTCGCTTAGCAATGTGAGGAGGGCTGAAACGAGCTGTCCGCAAAGGACATGGACGGCGTTGCGACGAGGCAGCGCCCTGATGCCTTTGATATACAGGGCTGATGAGGCACAAGCCCACGCCCTCTTCAGGTTGGTATGCGCGCCCCGCGTGCTAGGTTGGAGGAACCCCGGCGAGGCGCTGCCGCGGGTTCACCCGGAGCCTCGTCGCGGGGCAACAGCACTCGACCAACTTAGGAGCAATCAGTCATGAGCACGCCGTTCACGTACACGCGGCTTTCGAAAGATGATGCCGCGTTGCTATTGGTAGACCATCAAGCAGGCCTGATCTCTTTGGTTCAGGACTTTTCGCCAGGGGAGTTCAAGAACAACGTGCTGGCAGTTGCCGCTTGCGGCAAGTATTTCAAGTTGCCCACCATACTTACGACCAGTTTCGAGAACGGCCCGAACGGTCCGCTCGTTCCCGAACTGAAAGAAATGTTCCCCAAGGCGCCCTATATCGCTCGCCCCGGCAACATCAACGCGTGGGACAACGAGGAGTTCGTCAAGGCCGTCAAGGAAACGGGAAGGAAGCAGCTCATCATCGCCGGTGTCGTCACTGAAGTCTGCGTGGCTTTCCCGGCACTTTCCGCCATCGAGGAGGGCTACGATGTATTCGTGATCACCGACGCGTCAGGTACATTCAACGAAGTCACGCGACACAGCGCCTGGTTCCGTATGCAGGCGGCCGGCGTGCAACTGATGAACTGGTTTGGCATGGCCTGCGAGCTGCACCGTGACTGGCGCAACGACATCGAAGGGCTGGGCGCGCTCTTCTCCAGCCATATTCCGAACTACCGGAATCTGATGACCAGCTATTTCACCATCGCCGGCAAGAAGTAGCGGTGCCAGACGTCAGGCGCCCTCGCTATTGCGACGGGCGCCTCGCAACCGGGCTTCAGCCCGCAGGCCGTTTTTCCATCACGCGGGCTTCTTCCCGATGTTCGCCTGCTTATCGATTGTCTCGTCGAGCTTATTCAGAAGGATTGATGAAGGCAGCCATCCTGCAATTGCCGCCGCCGAATGCGTCTGGTTCCTGCTGTACGGCAATTCGAACGGTGCCTCCTCGAAATTGTCTGTAGAGGACGTATTTCAGGAGACCGTCATGGGCCCCAACCCCTCACTCACTTCCGGCCTACACAGCAGCGCGGTCATGTCATTTGCAGCCTCCTTGCTGGAGAACAGCAAGGATATGGTGGCGGCGGTGGACACCAGTCTTCGCTTCGTCGCCGTGAATGCGGCGTACCGCAAGGAGTTCGAACTCGTTTTCGGCACGCGGCCCGATGTGGGGCAAAAGATAGATGAGTTGCTTGCCGGCCAGCCCGAAGACAGAAACAAGGCGGTTGCCTTGTGCCGGCGCGCGCTGGGCGGCGAGTCATTTCGGGTTCACGAGGAATTCGGCGACCAGCACGTGCTGCGCAAGACGTACGAGATCGCCTTCAGTCCGATTTTCGATACCTATCACCAGCCGGTTTTCGCCGCCATCTATGTACGTGACGTGACCATGGCGCGCCTGGCCGAGAAGCGCTTTGGTTCGTTGCTGGAAGCCGCGCCGGATGCAACGATCATCATGCGCAGGGACGGGACGATCGATCTTGCCAATACCCACGCCGAGCGCATGTTCGGATATGAACGGCACGAGATGGTCGGCCGCCCGGTCGAAATCCTGATTCCGCAACGCTTCCACGCGAAACACGTGGCGCAGCGCCATCAGTTCGGTGTCCGTCCGTCGCAACGGCCTATGGGCGGCGGCAAGACACAACTCCTGGGCTTGCGTGCGGACGGCAGGGAGTTTCCGGTCGAGATCAGCCTGAATCCGGTCGATCTCGATGGCGAGCCGATGGTTGTTGCCGCTATCCGCGATATGACGGTGCGGCAGCAGGCCGAAGATGAGTTGCGTGCATTGTCGAAGGAACTTGAGCGCAGGGTCGTCGAGCGCACGGCAGAACTGGAGCGCGCAACCAAGGCGTTCCGCGCGACGTTCGAGCAGGCCTCGGTCGGCATCGCCCATGTGGCGCCGGACGGGAAATGGCTGCGGGTCAACCAGCGTCTGTGCGATATCGTCGGCTACACGAAAGAAGAACTGCACTCGCTGACTTTCCAGGACATTACGCATCCCGACGATATCGAAGCAGACCTGCAGCAAATGCGCCAGGTGCTGGCGGGCCGGATCGCCTCCTACTCCATGGACAAACGCTATCTGCACAAGAGCGGCGAGGTGATGTGGATCGCGCTCAATGTCTCGCTCGTTCGTGACGATCGCGGCTTGCCGGAGTACTTCATTTCCGTCGTCAAGGATATTACCGACCGCAAGCGGGCGGAAGCGGAGCGGCAAAAGAGCAAGGAGAGCCTGGAGCTCGCCACCGCGGCGACCGGGCTGGGCTTGTTCGATTACTCGGCGCAAACGGACCGCATCGAATGGAGCCCCGAAATGAAGTACTACCTCGGGGTGCTGCCGGAGCAGCAGGTCACCAACGACCGCTTCCTGGCCGGCATCCATCCTGACGACAGGCTCAGGGTGCACGAGGCGCTGAAGGCCGCCATGCGGGGAGCCGGCGGCGGGCGGCTCGAACTGGAAGCAAGGACGATCGGCGTCGACAAGCAGGTACGCTGGCTGGAAGGGCGGGGACGCGTCCTGTTCGATGCTGCCGGCCGGCCGTTGCGCTGCATCGGCACGGTGCTGGATATCACGGAAAAAAAGCTGGCGGAACAGGCGTTGCGCGACAGTGAACAGCAGCTGCGGATGATGCTGGAAGCGAACCCCATCGGGACGGTGCGTGGAACGCCGGACGGAAACATTCTGTACGCCAACGCCGCCTACCTGCGCATCATCGGGAGAAGCCGCGAAGACCTGCTGACCGGCCGGATCCGCTGGACCAAGGTGACCCCGCCGGAGTATATGGAGCGGGACCAGAGGGCGATCGCCCAGGCGCGGGAATCCGGCGTTTCAGACCTTTACGAGAAGGAGTACGTACGTCCGGATGGAACACGGGTTCCCGTGCTGCTTGCCACGTCGATACTGAGCAACGAGGACGACTTGCTTGCGTTCGTGCTGGACATCAGCGAGCGCAAGCAAGCCGAGGAGCGCATCCGTCAGGCCGCACTGCATGATCCTCTTACCGGCCTGCCCAATCGCGGCCTCCTGTTCGACTATGCCAAGCACGTGTTCGGGCGCGCGCGCCGGTTCGGCCGGCACTGCGCAATCTTGTTCGTCGACCTGGACCGCTTCAAGCCGATCAACGATACCTATGGACACGAAGCAGGCGACGCCGTCCTTCGCGACGCAGCAATGCGAATGGACGAATGCACGCGCGCGGAAGACATCGTGTTCCGGCTCGGCGGCGATGAGTTTCTCATCCTCGTGCCGGACATCGACGACGAAAAGGCCGGCGATGTGGCGCGGCATCTGGCACACAGCATTCATCTTCCCTATCGGGTCCACGGGCTTGAGATATCGCTGTCGGCGTCGATCGGGATCAGCCTGTTTCCCCGGGACGGCGACGTGCTCGACACGCTGATCAACAACGCCGATGCCGCG
>Ga0196971_1000379_pt1 | contig 36591 bp, 26 predicted proteins | sample S1v_1013CmetaG_FD_148660 | JGI IMG/M metagenome (GOLD analysis project Ga0196971, IMG submission 148660) | Soil microbial communities from Anza Borrego desert, Southern California, United States - S1+v_10-13C | ecosystem: Environmental > Terrestrial > Soil > Desert | place: USA: California...
TGGCTGCCCAGGCCCGGGGCAGTCCCGTAGCGATCACTTCCACAACGCCGCCCAGGGAGTCGCCAGCCGCCTTGGCCTCGTCGATGGCCGCCATCATGCGGCGGGAGGCTTCGGGGTCGGGGCAGCGGACTTCGCTCTCCTCTGCGCTCACCGCGATGTCATCCCCAGCGATCACAGCTTCCACCGCCCCGATGGAGCGCACATAGCCGGTTACGGCGATGCCAAACGGCGTGAGCAGCTGCCGGGCCAGGGAGCCGGCGGCCACCCGCATGGCCGTCTCCCGGGCGCTCGCCCGCTCCAGCACGTTCCGCAGGTCTTCATGGCCGTACTTCAGTGCCCCCACGACATCTGCGTGGCCCGGCCGGGGCCGGGTGCGCCGCTTCCCCTCAGCGCGGGGGTCGGTGTACGCCGCCACAGGTTCCGCTGACATGACTTCGGTCCAGTTGACCCAGTCGCGGTTCTCGATCATGAGGGCCACCGGGCTGCCCAGGGTCTTGCCGTGGCGCACGCCGCTCAAGATGGAGGCCCGGTCCTGCTCAATCTTCATGCGCCCGCCCCGGCCGTAGCCCGACTGGCGGCGCGCCAGATCCCGGTCCAGCACCTCCTGCCGGACCGGCACACCCGCCGGCAACCCTTCCACGATGGTGACCAGGGCCTTCCCGTGGGACTCCCCTGCGGTCAAATAGCGCAACATGCCCTCGCCACCCTTGCTGATATCACGTGCTGCTAGTAGATGCCCATGTACCAGACCCAGATTGCCAGGCCCCAGATGGCCGTAACGATGGCGCCCACCGCCAGCCAGGGGCCGAACGGGATGTAGTCCTTGCGGCCCACGGCCCGCCCAATCAGGAGGAAGATGCTGACCACGCCGCCGGCCAGGAAGGCCAGAATCAGCCCCATGGCCACCCAGCGGATGCCCAAAAAGAGCCCAATGACGGCCGACAGCTTCACGTCGCCCATGCCCATGCCGCCCTTGACCAGCAGGGCAAGCAGCAGGAACAGAGCGAAGGCGGCCACCATGCCGAGGAGTCCGTCAAGCCAGGTGCGCCCCGCGTAGGGGGCCGCGAAGACCGCAATCACCCCGGCGATCAGTCCGGCGATGACCAACTCGTTGGGAATGATGCGGTCGTGCAGGTCGACCAGCGACGCCGTGGCCAGAATGCCGACAAAGATCACGTGCTGCCAGAAGTAGAGGTCCAGGGGATGCCCGACGGCCAGATAACCGGCCAGCACAGCCGTGACGGCGGCCAGGACGAAGGGCTCCCAGGCCTTCATGGGGCTCCTCTCCAGCCAGCGGGGGGCCAGACGCCCGCCCCCATAGCCCAGCAGTGCGCCCACCAGCGCGCCCGTTGCGATCTGCCAGGTCATTGCGCTTGTCCCTCCAGTGCCGCCTTGGCAGCCGAGTACATGACGGAGACCGGCCCACGCCGGCCAAACCAGTATTCCCACGAGCAGGCGCCCTGGTGGACCAGCATGCCCAGTCCGCTGACCGTGCGCAGGCCCCGCAGCTTCGCTTCGCGAATCAGCCGGGTCTCTGCCGGGGTGTAGACCGTGTCGTAGATGACCGCCCGCTGGGGCAGCAGGTTGATGTCCGAGACCGGCGACTCGTTCACGGCGCCGGGCGACATGCCCAGGGGTGTGCAGTTGACCACAATGCCCGCGTCCATAAGGGCGGCCCGCTCCTCGGGCGACTGCGCCTCTACCGCCCGGACGGCAAGCTTGGGCTGAACGGCCGAAATGGCCTCACAGACGGACTCGGCACGCCCGGCACTGCGGTTGCTTACGCTCACAGACCGCACACCGGCCATGGCCAGGTGCAGGGCAATGGCCCGGGCTGCCCCGCCGGCGCCCAGCACCACGGCGTGCAGACCCGCCGTTTTGATGCCAAGCTCCTCAAGGTGGCTGATGAAGCCCCAGCCGTCGGTGTTGTACCCCACAAGGCGGCCCGCACGGTTGACGATGGTGTTGACCGCACCGACCTGAAGGGCGGTGTTGGCCACCTCGTCAAGGTGCTCCATGACCGCTTCCTTGTGGGGAATGGTCACGTTGACGCCGAGGAAACCTAGCGCACGAATGCCGTCGACCGCGGCCCGCAGCTGCCCGGGTTCCACGGCATACGCCCCGTAATAGCAGTTCATGCGCTGGTGCTGGAAGGCCGCGTTGTGCATCGCCGGCGAGATCGAGTGACCAATGGGGTACCCGAAGACGCCCAATTGCCGGGTGTGGCTGCCCAAAGGCCCGGTGGTGGACATGACGCCCCTCCCTGTTCCCGCTGTATCGGTCGTGTATGGTTCGCCTCTGTTGCCACGGAATTCCTGCAGACCTTCCGGCAGCCGTAACGAAAGACCCGGCGGTCCCCCCGCCGGGCGGTCTGTCAGCTACGTTGGCGGCAGCATGCCGTTGCGGGCAAGGTGACGCAGCACACGGCGCTCGATGAGGCGCACTCCCCGGGTGAGCACGAACTCCTTGGGGTCAATGGGCATCACCAGAATGGTGTAAGCGCCCGACCGGTTTCCGCCGAGCACATCGGTGAAGATCTGGTCGCCGATGACCACCGTCTGCTCGGGGGTCACGCCCAGCAGGGCCATTCCTTCCCGGAACCCCTTGCGCCGGGGCTTGGTGGCCTTGCTGATGAAGGGGATGCCGATCTTCTCCGCGAACAGGCTGACCCGTGGGCCCTGGTTGTTAGAGACAATGCAGAGCTGGAACCCCTTCTCCTTCGCTTGCGCCAGCCAGGTGAGCAGCGCGGGCGTGGGATCCGGGTGGTTCCACTTGACCAGGGTGTTGTCCAGGTCGACCATGATGGCCCGGAATCCCCTGGCCTTGAGCTTGTCCAGATCAACGTCGAAAATGGAGCGATGGTATTCTGCGGGACGCAGGATGCGCACAGGGCCACACCTCCACAATGGTCTATAGTTTACCACGCAGGCGGGGCCTTCGCCAGTCATACCAGCGATCGCTGTGACACTTAAACGGGGTGTCGGTATGTATGAATGTACTCCTATAGTCCGTGGGAGCTATAGTTCAATATCGAACTTTTTATTTACCTGACCGTAATGAAAAAGCCTCGTTCCCTTTCGGAAACGAGGCTTCGCACGGGTAGCGGGAGTATTGGCTTTCGGGATGTGCCCACCAGAGCGAATATCCGCGACCTGGCAGATACCCGGGAGGTCCCGGTCGACTGGCTCTGGTCCAATAATCCCGCTCGGACTAGAACACCGGGCTCTCACCCACGGATCCGGGGTCCTTCACGTTCCTCCGCAGCGGATCGGAGAACCAGGGAACGGGTATTGGTCACCCAATCGAAACGATCCTCAGTCGGTCCAAGGGATCTTCTTCATTCGTTCGGGTGATCAGCGCCGGTGCTCTTTCCACCTCTAATGTAACGCAACTCCGACAACTGCACATGTCCCCATTGGCGCCCTATCTTAATGGACCATTGAACCCGCCGTTTAGTCCATTGTATCCATTACCCCTGACGCCAGGACAGGCTTGCCCACGCAGTTGGCCGCCCCTATGACGCGATTGACCGTACACACCGTGTCCTGTTGTCCGCGTTTTGAATAGTCTGTAATCATGCAAAGGGGGTTGAGGGTGTGAAGCGGTTCCGCCTTCTTCTGTCTACCCTGCTGGCCGTCACATTGCTGGCTGCCGGGGCCGTTCCCGTCAGCGGCGCCGGCCCCGCGGATGAGATCAGGGCTGCCCATGTTCCGGAAACGGTGCTGGTCAAGTTCAAGAACGGCGTGTCTGCGGCTGTCCGCAGGGATGTGGCGGCCCGATACGGGCTGATTGAGCAGGGCCGCATCTATGGGACCGACACTCTGGTCATGCAGGGCAGGGGCAAGAGCACCTCGGCCCTCATGAAGGCGCTGGCCGGCAACCCCTTCGTGAAGCTCGTGGAGCCCGACTACGTCGCTTCCATTCAGTGGACGCCCAACGATCTGAACCACAAGCAGTGGGGCCCCCAGAAGATGCAGGCGCCCGAGGCGTGGGATCTGAACCAGGGCTCGCCCGGCGTGCTGATCGCTGTGGTCGACACAGGCGTCGACCTGGACCACCCCGACCTGACATCCAAGGTCCGTACCGATCTGGACTACGACTTCGTCCATAACGATGTGACTGCGGACGATGACAACGGCCACGGCAGCCATGTGGCCGGCACCGCTGCCGCCGCTACCAATAACGGCACTGGCATGGCAGGCGTCTGTCCGAGCTGCCAGATTCTGCCTGTGAAGGTGCTTAACGCCCAGGGCAGCGGCTCGTACAGCGCCATCGCCGCCGGCATTCGTTGGGCCGCCGACCATGGGGCAGACGTGATCAACCTGTCGCTGGGCGGGAGCGCCGGCTCCACCGTGCTTCAGGACGCTGTGAACTATGCCGACAGCAGGGGCGTGCTGCTGGCCTGCGCCGCCGGCAACAGCAACACATCGGCCCCCAGCTACCCGGCTTACTACCCGGCCTGCGTGGCCGTGGCCGCTACCGACTCGGCTGACCGCAAGGCCACCTTCTCTAACTACGGCTCCTGGGTCGACACTTCCGCGCCAGGTACCGGGATCTGGGCGACGTACAAGAACGGCCAGTACCGGAGCCTGAGTGGAACCTCCATGGCTGCGCCCCACGTGGCGGGTCTGGCAGGCCTGCTTTTCTCCCAGGGACGGACCAAGACCGATGTAAGGAGCCGGCTGACGAGGGCCGCCTATACGGACCCGGTCGGTACCGCCTCCATTCCCCGCCGCATCAACGCCTTCAAGGCCCTCGGCAATTAGGTGACCCGTGCGGGCCGCCTGCCGCCCCCGGCAGGCGGCTTGCCCGCGCGGAAGATGAGAGCCTTCTCAGATTTCCAGGGCAGCTTTTAAGGCTGGGCTCAGAGTTCTCGGGAATTGGATAAGAACTCTCTCAGGTGCTCTACCAATTGTTACAGATCCCTTGCCCGTGGCGAACGCTTCATGTAGGGTTAGAACTAGTTGTTCCGATTGTCACATGTATCCTAATAGAAAGATCTCCAGGGGGCGACGTCTGCATGAACTGGTCCATGCCGTCCAAAACCATCGTCAGGACTGTAGGACTTCTTTTGGCTGTAGGGATTCTGGCAGGGTGTGCGCATCTTAAGCCGGCTTCCAACCAGAACGGCAAACCGTCGGCCCCCGCCGCCGCTGCGGCTGATGCCAAAGAGGCGCCAGCGCTGGCCCAACTAGTTGCTCAAGGAAAGCTCCCGAAGCTCGAAGAGCGGCTGCCCAAGAAGCCCGTGGTAGTCAAGCCCGCTGATCGCATCGGAACCTATGGCGGCAGCTGGCGTATGGGCCTGCGGGGCAAGTCGGACACGCAGTTGCTGACGCGCACCGTCGGCTATGAGAATGCCGTCCGGTGGGCGACGGACTACAAGTCGGTGGAGCCTGGCTTCCTCGAGCGATGGGAAGTAAGCGCTGATGCGAAGAGCTATACCTTCTACATCCGAGAAGGCCTGAAGTGGTCGGATGGCCATCCCGTTACGGCTGATGATATGCTCTTCTGGGGCAACGATGTGCTGGTGGCCAAGGAACTGACCCCAACCATCGCAAGCTTCTTCCAGCCCAGTGGCCAGGTGGTCAAGGTCAGCAAGATCGACACCTATACCGTTCGGCTCGACTTTGCTGCTCCCTATGGCCTCTTCATACAGCGCATTACCCATCCGTCGGCGGAGATGATCCGGCCGGCTCACTACCTCAAGCAATTCGTGCCCAAGTACAACAAGGAGTTCGTGGAGCAGGAGGTCAAGCGGCGGGGCCTGCCTGACGTGACCGCCCTGTGGAGCTGGGTCTCCAGCCCGTGGGAGAACCCCGAACTGCCCGTGCTGAACGCCTGGGTGGTCAAGCAGGGTCTCAGCAGCGGCCAGACTGCCCTCTTCGAGCGGAACCCCTACTACTGGAAGGTCGATCCCCAGGGCCATCAGCTGCCCTACCTCGACCGGGTGGTGGTCAACATCGTCGAGGATGACAACGCCCTGGTGCTGAAGGCCCTCAACGGCGAGATCGACTGGCAGGAGCGTAATCTGGCCACACCGGCCAACAAGGCCGTCTTCGTCGATGGCATGCAGCGGGGCAACTACTCCCTGACCGAGCTGACGCTGGAGAACGACAACGTGGCTTCGATCCACGTGAACATGGCCCACAAGGATCCGGAGATGCGCAAGATCTTCCAGGACAAGCGGTTCCGCGTTGCGCTCTCGCATGCGATCAACCGGCAGGAGATCATCAGCACGCTGTTCCTCGGGCAGGGCGAGCCGTGGCAGAACGCCCCGTTGGCCAACTCCCCCTTCTACGATGCGGAGTGGGCCAAGCAGTACACCGAGTATGACGTGGCCAAAGCGAACCAGCTGCTCGACGAGATGGGCCTCACGGCCAGGGACAGCCGGGGCATGCGCCTCCGGTTGGACGGCAAGCCCTTCCTGATCGTCTTCGACGTCTCCAATACGGGCATCAACGGCGTCAACTTCGTCGATCTGGTGGAGATGGTGAGCAAGTCCTGGAAGGCCGTGGGCGTCGATGTGCTGGTCAAGCCCATGGACCGCTCGCTGCTGATGAGCCGCAAGGCGGGCAACGATCACGACGCCGGCATCTGGAGCGGCGGCATGGGCATTGACACCACGGTCTACCCCCTCTACCACATGCCCTACACCATCGACTCGATCTTCGCCATTCCCTGGGCTAACTGGATCTCTACCAAGGGCAAGTCCGGGGACGAGCCCCCGGCCATCATCAAGCAGCAGGCCGAGATCTACTGGGAGCTGGAGAAGACCACGGACCGGGTCAAGCAGATTGAGAGGGAAAAGGAACTGCTGAAGATCTCCAAGGAGCAGTTCTACACCATCGGCATCTCCACCATGGCACCGAGCTACGCCATTCGGCGCAACGACTTCTTCAACGTGCCGAACAAGATGGTGCTCTCCTTCATCTACCCCACGCCGGGGCCGCTGAACCCGTGCACCTTCTTCACGACCCGGGTGGATAAGTAAGCAGGACGCAGGCCGTAGGATCATCCTACGGCCTGCTTGCATTTAGTTCGTGTACCCTTCCTCGTAGAGGTCCCGGCAGAGCTTGAGGACGGCTTTCTTCTCGATGCGGCTGACGTAACTGCGGGAGATGCCCAGCATGCGGGCGATCTCCCGCTGCGTCTTTCTTGGGCCGCCGGAGATGCCGTAGCGCAGTTCCAGCACCTGGCGCTCCTTGCCGCCCAGCTTCTTGAGCTTCTCCCGGAGCTTGCCCTCGTCGAGGCGTCTCTCCACCAGCTCGGGGACGATGTCCGGGTCGCTGCCGAGTACATCGATCAGGGTGATCTCGTTGCCTTCCCGATCCACCCCAATGGGATCGTAGAGGGAGACCTCGCCCCGGACCCGCTTCAGGCTCCGCAGGTGCATTAAGATCTCCCTCTCGGTTCCAAATCCTACGTCTGCGGATGCCGGCGCGCTGCCGCGGTCAGTCGATAGCCGTCGAAGGTGGCTTCCAGGTAGGGCAGACCCCCTGGGAGGGGCTGGTCGGTGTGCAGGGTCGGCGCCTGCACCTCGGCCTGCAAGTAGGCTCTCAGCTCGGTGAGGGCTGCGAGGAGTTCCGGGGAGCCGTCCAGCCAGAGTTCAACCCGGTCTTCCACCGCCAGGCCGAGATCCTTCCGGTAGCGCTGGAGCCGGTTGACAGCCTCCCGGGCCAAGCCCTCCCGGACGAGGGCGGGCGTCAGCCGAGTATCCACCGCGGCCCGGCAGTTGCCGTCCTCCCCGAGGGCGAACTCCAGGGGAAGCTCGGCGGCGCAGTGGACAGCCTTCACGTTCAGCTCGGCGGTGAGCAGGGCGGTGAGGTCGTCGCCCAGGTGGACCGGCTTGCCGTCGGCGGTCAGCAGGAGCAGCGAGGCCAGGGGCTGGCGGACTTTCAGGCCGGCGGCCTGCCGGGCGGCCCGGCCGGCGGAGGCGAAGCGGCGCACGAGGGCCATGCGGACCTCCAGGTCCTGATCCAGCCACGCCGGGTCGGGGGTCGGGTAGGGCTTGAGATGGACGCTGTCATGGGTTGGGCCGGTTTCGCTGGTCAGGCCCTGGTGGAGCGCCTCGGCCAGGAAGGGCGTGAACGGCGCCAGCAGCAGGGCTGTCTGCTGCAGCAAGTGCTGCAGGACGGCGAAGGCGGGGCGCCCCTCCTCCCCACCGGCCCAGAAGCGGCGGCGGCTGAGACGCACGTACCAGTTGGAGAGGTCGTCGACCCAGGTTGCCAGGTGGCGGGCGGCGGTGGCCACATCCAGGGCATTCAGGCATTCGGTGCTCTCCTTCGTCACGCTCTGCAGCCGGGAGAGGACCCAGCGGTCCAAGGAGGTCAGGCCGCTCTCGGTGGGCGGGGCCGGCATCCAGTGGTCCAGCCGGGTATAGAGCTGGTGGAACGAAGCGACGTTCTGCAGAGTGTCGAGCACACGGCCTGCTTCGGCCACCGCCTGCTTGCTGATCTTCTTGGGCAGCCACGGGTGGCCCGACGAGTAGACGTAGAAGCGGAGCGTGTCGGCCCCGTACTGGTCGAGGACTTCCGTCAGATCCACCACGTTGCGGCGGGACTTGCTCATCTTCTTGCCGCGCTCGTCGAGGCCGAAGTCGGTGACGAGGACGCTCTTGTAGGGTGACGGTCCGAACAGGGCCACGCCCACCACCAGCAGGCTGTAGAACCAGCCCCGGGTCTGGTCCACCGCTTCGCAGATGAAGTCGGCGGGGAACTGGCTGTGGAAGAGATCCCGGTTCTCGAAGGGGTAATGATGCTGGGCGAATGGCATGCAGCCGGAGTCGAACCAGCAGTCGACCACTTCGGGCACCCTGCGCATCTCCCCGCCGCAGACGGGGCAGGGGAAGGTGACGCTGTCGAGTCCCGGGCGGTGGACCTCAGGCACGGGGCGGCCGGAGAGCTGCTCCAGCTCGGCCACGCTGCCGGCCACGTGCGTGTGGCCGCAGGCGCACTGCCAAAGCGGCAGTGGCGTGCCCCAGTATCGCTCCCGACTGACGCACCAATCCACCAGATTCTCGAGGAAGTTGCCGAAGCGGCCATCCCGGAAATGATCGGGGTGCCAGTCGACGGTGGCGTTGGCCGCCAGCAGCTGCTCCTTGAGGGCTGTGGTCTTGAGGAACCAGGCGCCCCGGGCCATATAGAGCAGGGGCGTGTCGCAGCGCCAGCAGAACGGGTAGGTGTGGGTCACCTTGCCGGCGTGGAAGAGGCGCCCTGCTTCGGCGAGGGCGGCCGTCACCGCGGGGTCGGCCGTCTTCACGAAGAGACCCTGCCAGTCGGGCACTTCGCTGGTGTACCGGCCCTGGTCATCCACGGGGCAGAAGACGGGGAGCCCCCGCTCCTGGCCGAGGCGGGCGTCGTCTTCGCCGAAGGCCGGGGCCACGTGGACGACGCCGGTGCCCTCATCGGTGACGACCCAGGGTGCGGTCAGCACGCGGTAGCTCTGCGGATGAACTGGCGCAAAGCGGAAAGGCGGGTCGTAGCGGAGCCCGGCCAGCTCCTCGCCGGTGTAGCGGGCCAGCTCGGTGGCGCCCTGCGGGAGGCGTGCGGCCAGCAGGAGCACCCGCTCGTGGTTGGGCAGTTCGGCCAGGGCATAGAGGGCGTCGGGCCTTACGGCCAGGGCCAGGTTGGCGGGCAAAGTCCAGGGGGTGGTGGTCCAGGCCAGCAGGCTGGCGCCCTGGAGGGGACCCGGGGTGGTGACGGGGAAGCGAACGGTCAGCGCCGGGTCTTCCACGTCTTGATAGCCCTGGGCCACCTCGTGGCTGGAGAGGGCCGTGCCGCAGCGTGGGCAGTAAGGCACCACCTTGTGGCCGTGGTAGAGCAGCTCCTTCTCCCAGAACTGGCGGAGGGCCCACCAGACCGACTCGACGTAGCTGTCGTGGTAGGTCACGTAGGGCTCGTCGGTATCGAGCCAGTAGCCGAGGCGCTCTGTGGCTGTGCGCTCCCACTCGGCCTTGTACCGCCAGACGGACTCCCGGCAGCGGGCCGTGAAGGCCTCGACTCCATAAGACTCGACCTGGGGCTTGCCGGAAAGGCCCAGTTCCTTCTCCACTTCCAGTTCCACCGGCAGGCCGTGGGTATCCCAGCCGGCCTTGCGCAGCACCCGGTGGCCCTGCATGCTCTTGTAGCGGGCCACCAGGTCCTTCAGCGCCCGGGGGATCACATGCCCGATGTGGGGCCGGCCGTTGGCCGTTGGCGGCCCTTCATAGAAGACAAAGTCCGTATCGCCGGTGCGGGCCTGGGTGGCCTTGAAGGTCTTGCGCTCCTGCCAGAGGGCCAGTTGCGCGGCCTCTCGCTCGGCAGGGGCCGTGCGGCCCCGGGATGGCGATGGGGTCGTGGCAGCCATTCCGATCTCCTCCTGTGCGTTGTTATAATGTCGCTAATGCCGTCTTCGCTGGTAATGGCGGGTTCCACGAACACCACCTCCTTTCCGGGCTGCACAATGACAAAACGCCCCTCGTCCCTGTAGGGACGAGAGGCGAAGCTCCCGTGGTACCACCCTGCTGAGCCTCCTCCACACAGGGAAGAAGCCCGCTCTGTCAGGCACATCCGCCCCGGCCGGTCCCGGCCAGGTTGGGCAATGCCCGCCTCCCCGTAACGGCGGAGAGCCGGCCGGGACTACTCCCCCTTTCTCGGTGGGGTTTCGGCCGGCGACTGGAAGGGGATTTTCACCGGGAGATTCGGGCGAGGCTCACACCTGGTGCCCCGCTCTCTGGGCCGATTCCGGCCCGGCTACTCTTCCTTCTGATGCGTCTTTGGCTGATATTCAGGTTTGTATAAGAGATTAGCGGCAATTCGGGGGCAGTGTCAAGAGGGTTTGTGCAGTTTCGCGTAGAGCGATAGGGTCTGCTCCCCCACCAGCACCCGGGTCAGCACCGTGCGGACCAGCTGTCTGCGCTCGTCGGGGGGAAGACCGCCGCGGTGGTAGTGGTCGATACAGGTGGCCACCCATTCTTGAAACAGGGGTGGACAGCCGGGGGGCGGCGGGGATGCCTCCAGTTCACGGCGCCGATGCTGTAAGGCGTCAGCCCGCTGCCGGAGGCGGGCCAGGGCTGCGGTGGCTTCCGCCGGTGGCATCAGCCCCTGCTCCAGGACGGCGAGAATGCCTGCCCGGCCTTTTTCGGCCTGTGCTTCGGCCTGCGTGAGGGATTCCAGTTCCCGCTCCTGGTGGGCGCGACGTTCCTGGGCCCCTTCCAGGGCCTCGGCCAGAGCCTCGGGGTCAGCCAGCCATGTCAGCACAGCCTCCCAGACCGCGGCCTCCAGCGGATCGGCAGCCACGGCCCGCCCGCACCTGGCGGGATCTCCCCGCCGGCGGCATGTGTACTTGCGCCGCCGTATCCCCCAGTCGGTGGCGGTGACGCCGGACATGGTGCCGCCACATGGACCGCAGACCAGCAGCCCCGACAGCAGGTACTCGGCGCGGGGCTTGCCTGCCCAGAGCCGGCGGGCTGCCGTGAGGCGGGTGCGGGCCTCCTGCCAGACCTCCGGCGAAATCAGGGCGGGCACCGCGACGGGTACCCACTCGGCTTCGGGCCTCTGCGTTGCGGTGACCCGATCCTCCGGGGGGCGGTGCCGGTTCAGGCTGCAGCCTGCCGTATCCCACCGGTTGGTCCAGAAGATGCCCGTGTAGACGGGGTTGGCCAGAATCTGGCGGACTACCGCCCGGTGCCAGGCCCCCCCTTTCCGGGCCGGCGTGCCCAGGGCGTTGATCCGGTCGGCAATGGCAGCCGGGCCCAGGCCATCGTTGAGGAAGAGGCGAAAGAGCCGCCGGACCACTTCAGCTTCGGCGTGGTCGGGCACGAGGAGGGCTGTGGTCACGTCGTAGCGGTAGCCGTAGGGCTGAAAGGCCAGGGGCAGCTTCCCGGAGCGGGCCTTCTGAAGCCGACCGCGGCTGGTGCGCTCCCGAATCTTCTCCTTCTCATACTGGGCGATGGCGCCCCGCAGGGCGTAGAACAGCTGGCCCTCGGGGGTGGCCTTCCACTCGAAATTGACAAACTCCAGCCGCACTTTGGCTCGCTCGATCTCTTCGGTGATGAGCAGTTGGTGCGAGAGGTTGCGGGAGAGGCGGTCGGGGTCCCAGACCACCATGAGATCGACGGCCTTGCTGCGGATGGCTTCCCGCAGGGCATCGAGGCCGGGGCGGGAGAGCAGGGCGCCGCTGACCCCCTCGTCGGCATAGGTGCGGATCTCGAGGGCACCAAGTGCCTGGGCCCTGGTGCGGCAGGCATCCGCCTGGGAAGAAAGGCTGTAGCCATGGCGGGCCTGGTCTTCGGTGGAGACCCGCACGTAGATAGCTGCCGTGGTCACTGTGGGGGCGCCTCCTGAGTGGTGGGGATGGCGCCACGGTGGGGCGCCGTCGTGCCTCGGGGCGGCACTGTGGCGGCACTGCAGATCCCGGTGGCATTGTCCATGACGCACCTCCCACTGTGTGGAGTGCCGATCGGAACCATGCGGGGTCTCTGTAGAACCGGCCCGTCCCGCAAGATCCAGCCGGACAGCAGCCGCCGTGCGGTCGCTGAGGCCGGCGCTGCCTCCTCGGCGGAGCCGGCCCACACCACCTCCACCTGCCAGGTGGCCTTGGCTCGCGGCATAGAGATCAGATCCCCCCTCGCCCCAACTCTATGTGGCGCGGGCTTGACCCTTCCCTGTACAATTAGGGCATTCCACCTTGACTGACTGAAGGGAGCACCCACCTATGCCTCGCCCAGCCGTCTCCATTACTCGACCCAACCTGGCTCCCCACCTGCGCAGCCACATGATGGCCACGCTGCCCCGCTTTACTGACATCGACGGGCTCGTCGGCATAAGCCTGAACGGCGGCCTCTCCCGCGGGTACGCAGACGACCTCTCCGAGATTGACTTGACGCTCTACCTGACCCCTGCCGCCTACAGTTCCTGGCAACAGGGGCGACTGCCCCTCGCTTCGGGGATCATCACCATCGACAAGCAGCTGTATGACCTGAAGGTCATCAACTACGACAAGGAGCTGGCCGAGCCCTGGAGCGAAGTGGCGCTGTGGGACGGCTCCTACGCGGAAGTGCTGTACGATCCGGAAGGCAAGGTGGCCGCCCTGTACGCGGCAAAACTGGCCCAGCCCCCGACGGTGGACGGCGTGGGCGGGCGGCTCTTTGGCTCCTGGTGGCACTTCTACCTGGCGGGCAACATCTGGATCCAGCGGGAGGATGGCCTTCAGGCGCACCTGATGCTGAACCGGGCCATTGAACCCCTCATCGCTGCCCTGTTCCAGGCGAATGAGGAGTATGTGCCCCACGAGAAGTGGCTCGTCCACATGAGCCGGACCCTGGCCTGGCGGCCGGACCGCTGGGAGGAGCGGCTGGGCGAAGCGATGCTGATCACGTCGCCCACAGTGGACTGCGCCCGGCGTCGCCAGCAGAGCATCGCCGGCCTGTGGCGCGAGATCGACCGCCACGTGGTGGAGACCTTCTACCCGGGCTTCCCCCTCTCCGCCATGCAGAAGTACCACTACGAGCAATTCAAGCGGCTCTGGACGGCAGGCTCCATGCCGGTGGAGCAGTGGCAGCAGGAAGCTTCCGTGGGCATGCTCCACAGCTGCTTGTTCCATGATTTCGTGACACTGGCGGACGGGCAGGTGGTTCTGGACCGGGAGCGCGTAATGGCTACCGGCCCGAGGGATATGGATCCCTGGTTCTATGCCATCGTGGAGGCAGTGCGTGCCGGCAAGTAGGGTAAAGCGCGAGCGAGGCCACAAGCAGACTGGTCAATCCCAGCCTGCCTGCTTAGACCCGGAGAGCGATCATCAGCAGCACCCCAAAGATGATGGTCAACCACTGCTCCCCCTTGCCGATGACCGCCAGGTTGACGGCAGGGCCGGCCCGGAGCGCCCCGTAGACCGACCAGACGAGGGCCGGGGCCAGAGCCAAAGGGACCAGGGGCGAGATTCCCGCCAGCGGTACGGCTGCCACAAAGCCCGCCACCGCCACGGCATGAACGGCCACCGAGAGCGTCCGGAATGACCCGGACCGCCGCTCCCGTGCCAGTGTCTTGACCCGGAAGACGGACCCGGCGAAGAACGCTCCGCAGGCCAGGGCCAGCACCCAGCCCTCGCGCGTGACGGCACCGTGCACAGCCACGTAGTAAAGGGGCCCGCCCGCCATCAGGCCGGCCACCGCCAGCACACCCGCCGTGATGGAACGGGTCTTCCCCCGCTCCGCCAGAAGCAGCACCACCACCAGGGTGACCAGAGCCGCCGCCAGCACGGCCAGGCTCAAGGGCCGTCGAACCACCACCGGCGCCAACAGCAGGATGGCCACCAGGCCGAAGATCAGTGCCCAGAATCGGGCTACAGCGGGCGCCGTCTGCACCAGCCCGGCCCGCCCTGTGGGCGCCGTGCCGCGCAGCGCTTCGACTGGTCCCCGCAGGCAGTAAGCGCAGATCCAGCCCAGGACGGCCATGAGGCCCAACGGGTCGGGCCCCGCAGCCACCAGGGCCACCACCGGCGGCGTCAGCAGCATCGCCCAGCCGCCGTGCTCCCGGGGCAGCGGCGGCCGGCCGGTGGACATTGTCAGTTCCATCCGGAAAGTGCCTCCCTTTTGCCTCCACTGGGCATAAGTATAAGCATAAGAGCCATGCCTACTAGTGATCATTGTCACCAAAGCGACGGCAGGAGATTGGGGCGCGTGACCGAGAACATTGCACCGAAGTCCCCATACAAAGGAGGAAGCGGCATCGGGGCTGGCTGCAGCTGACCCTGGCGTCGCGCCTATCTTCATGTTCAACTCACCGGAGTTTCAGGCCCTGCGCCGGGAGTACGTCGAAAGCGTTCTGGAGCGCTGCGCCCACCTTCTAACCGAAGCGACCCGGCTGCGCAGCGGCGATGAGGTCGACCTGACGAAGCTGCGGCAAGAGATCCACAAGTTTCGCGGGTCGGGAGGCTTCTATGGCTTCGCCGGTCTCTCCCAGAACTCCGGCACAGCGGAGGATCATCTCCTGCTGGTGATGGACGGCGAGATTCCTCGCGACAACCGGGCCATTGCGGCTCTGGTCGAAAAGGTCGTCGAGGCAGCCGGGGCGGCTGCGAAGGACGTCGGACTACGGTAAATGCCAAAAGGCGGCTGGCCACTCCCACTGGTCAGCCGCCTTTTCATTGCTACATCCCCGGGCGGATCCGGCCCATGACCAGCGAATCCACATACTGCCCGTCGCGGAAGACATTCATGCGCTTCCGCCCCTCGATCACAAAGCCGAACTGCTCATAGAGCTTCACGGCCCGCTCGTTGTCGGGGTAAACCTCCAGCTCCAGCCGCACCAGGTTGAGCCACCGGTCGGCCGCGTCAACCAGCGCAGCCATCAGCTTCTTGCCGATGCCTCGCCCCTGGTAGGCGTCATGGACGAACATGCCCAGGTCGCCCACATGCCGGACCCGAGCCCGGTCCCGCCAGAACAGGCCGGCCATGCCCACCACCTTGCCGTCAACCTCGGCCACCAGCGAGTAGTTCCATGCCGGGTTGTTCCCCTCCAGCCGTTTGCGCCAGCTGCCGGGATCCTGAGCGGGAAGCTGGAGCGTGCCCCATACGACGGAGGGTTGGGTGGCCAGTTCAGCGATGTCGTTTGCGTCGTTGGGAGTGGTTGCGCGGATTTTCACAAGCTCGTCCATGGGGGATCAACGCCTCCTATCAACAAAGTAAAGCCAATCCGCTTCCGTGAGCGAGATGCGGAAGTACCAGGGCCCCACGGCGTTGACTGTGACGCCATACTTGGCCCACTCCAGGGCCGTGGCGCCCCACAGCCTGGGCCGTTAAGAACGGCCCCCGCCTCCCCACGGAGCGGGCCTCCGGCTGTTACCTTAACAGTTCTCGCACTCGGGCCACCACTTCCTCCTGAATGTGGGGGCCTTTTGTCAAATGCAGGGTGGGACCCAGCTGAAGCAGCGTCCGCTCCCCCTCCGTGAGGTCCAGGGCCGTCAGCACCAGCAGGGGAATCTGCTGGGTCCAGCGCCGCTGGCGCAGCAGCCGCACTAGCTGGAAGCCGTCCAGGTTGGGCATGAGCAGGTCAAGAATCAGCAGGTCGGGCCGGTCCTCCATGATCTGGCGGAAGGCCTCCTGCCCGTCGGCTGCGGCCCGGGTGGCGTAGCCCTGGCGCTCCAGAATCACCCGCACGATGCGGCGCACGTCGGGGTCATCGTCGACCACCAGCACCAGGGGTACGGGGCGACTGGCGGGGCCGCGGCTGCCAAAAAGGCTGCGAATGGTCAGCATGAGCTTGGCTTCATCGATGGGCTTGGTAATGACGCCCGTGATGCCCATGGTCATCAGTTCCTGCTCGCGGTCCCGGCAGTACGCGCTGATGATGACCACGGGAATCTCCCGGGTCTTCGGCGCCTCCTTCAACTGGCGGGCCACTTCGAGCCCGTGCATGCCGGGCATGAGCAGATCCAGCGTAATCGCATCGATCTTGCGGCTGCGGGCGATCTCCAGAGCCTGTTCGCCGCTGGTGGCGCCAACCGTCTGGAAGCCCTCCTGCTCCAGCGACAGCGTCAGCAGCCGTACAATGTCGGGGTCGTCATCGACCACCAGCACCGTGCGTCCCCCTGCCTGGTCGGTCAGGTCCAGGGGCCGGGAATCCTGCTCCCGGGGGATGGTAAAGGTGAAGGCTGCGCCGACGCCCACCTCGCTCTCCACCCAGATGGCACCCCCGTGCTCGCTGACGATGGCCTTGCAGATGGCCAGGCCCAGTCCGGTTCCGCCGGTGCGTCGGGTGGGCGTGTTGTCCAGCCGGTGGAATTTCTCGAAGACGGCTGCCTGGTGCTCCTTGGGAATGCCAGGACCGCAGTCTTCGACCCGAATCCAGATCTCCCGGGCGTTGTAGCCCCCGGTGATGGTGACCGGGTTCCCCGGCTCGCTAAACTTGATGGCGTTCGAGAGCAGGTTGGTGAGCACCTGGTGCAGCCGGTCAGGGTCGCCTAAGGCCCGCGGCATCTCTTCGGGGATGACCGAGATCACCCGAATCTCCCGCTGCTCCGCGTACGCTCCCAGTTCCCGCATGGCGCGGTGGACCACGTCTGATGGGGTCATGGGGGTGCGCTTGATCTCCATCTTGCCCGCTTCAATGCGCGAGATGTCCAGAATATCGTTGATCAACCGGATGAGCCGGTCGGTGTTGTTCATGGCAATGGTCAGGAGTTCCCGGACCTCGGGCGCAAGCTCTCCGGCTATCCCGCCGAGCACAAGGCCCAGGGAGCCCTTGATCGACGTCATGGGCGTACGCAGTTCATGGGAGACGGTGGCGATGAACTCGCTCTTCATGCGGTCCACCTCGGTCTCCTTGGTGACGTCGCGGTAGACGAAGATGCGGCCAATCACCCGGCCCTCGTCGTTCTGAACGGGGGCGGAGAACTCGTGGAAGACCCGGTGCCGCTGTCCGGCGCTTTCGACCGTGGCGGTGCGCAGGTCGATGGGCGGCCCCCCGCCGGGGCCGGGCTCCCACTCCAGCACATCGCCACCCGCGTAGAGCTGCCGGGCCAGGGAGCGCAGGTCATGGACCGACCGGCCGATCACCTGCTCGGCGGGCAGGCCCAGCACCTCCCCCACCAGGCGGTTGGCCACCACGCAGACGCCGCGGACATCCAGCATGATGATGGCTTCGCCCGTCGCCTCCAAAATGGAACGGAGCCGCCCCGCTGTGGCATCGGCCTGGGTGCGGGCGGCATCAATCTCCTGGAGGTTGCGGCGTAGCTGCTGTTCCATACCCTTACGATGGCTGACGTCTCGAGCGATGGCGACATAGGCCGAGACTTCGCCATCATTCCCCAGAATCCGGGTAATGGAGACGAAGCTATGCCACAATGTGCCGTCCTTCCGACGGTTGATCAGTTCGCCGACCCATTTGCCGCGGCCGCCAAGGTGGGCCCACATCTCCCGGAAGACCTCCGGCGGCGTCACACCTGACCTGACGATGCCGACCTTGGCTCCTACCAGCTCGGCGCGGCTGTAGCCGCTGATGAGCTCGTAGGATGGGTTGACGTCGGTAATGACGGTATCCCGGTCGGTGACCACGATCCCGTCCAGGCTGTTCCAGTAAACGTCGCGGAGAATCGCCGCGAACTCCAACGCTACCACTCCTCCCACCCGCAGCCCGTCCGTTCAGTTTTGCGCCGTGCCGAGAATGGCCGCCAGATGGCCAGAGAGCAGCATGGGATCGAAGGGCTTGACCAGATAGCCCGCCGCCCCCAGGTCCCGCCCCTTCTGGATCTCCGCCTGCTGGGCCCGGGCGCTGAGGAAGATGATCGGAATGGCGGCGGTGTCGGGGTTCTCCTTCAACCGCCGGCATGTCTCGTAGCCGTCCACTTCGGGCATCATCACATCGAGCAGGATCACGTCCGGATGCTCGGCGGCCGCCTTGTCGAGGCCCTCGAGACCGGTGGAAGCAGTGCTCACGCTGTGACCGCCCTGGAACTTTAGGGCCAACTGCACCATACGTTGAATATCGGGGTCGTCCTCAATAAGGAGGATGCGCATCGGCGTCATCGAAGAGCCCCCTTTATCACTACGGACAACTCTTTTTCCATTATAAAGGTCTATTCGGCATTGTGAAACCCCGTACTTACAGGGGCCGAATGGAAGTCGCTCGAACTTGAACAGCACGATTTTCCCGAAGCGAGGAGAACACCATGTCCGTATGGCGCCGGATTCTGCTCTTTCCCCTCACCCGCTTCGCGATTTGGGCCGCGATCATGATCGTGGCCGCGTTTGTCCTGGGCCTTGGGGCCAGCGCTCTGCACCTGGCCTGGCCGGCATCGAACGGGGTGGCTGCCCTCGCCAGCCTGCTCGCCTATATCTTCCTGGTGAAGGTGGTCGAACGGCGCTCGCTCGAACAGGGCGGCCTGGGCTCCTGTAGGATGCTTCGCGACACGGCCGTTGGCTTCGGCATCGGCGCCCTCTACATGAGCGCGGTAATCGGCACCCTCGCTCTGGCGGGCTGGTACCGCATTGATGGCCTGGCTGTCACCGGCGAAGCCGCCTTCGTCCACCTGGGGCGGGAACTGCTTCTCTTCCTCTTCGTGGCGGTCAGTGAAGAGGTGGCCCTGCGGGGCGTCTTCTACCGGGTGCTGGAGGAGAGCCTCGGCACATGGATCTCGCTGGGCCTCAGTGCCCTGCTCTTCGGTCTGCTTCACCTTGGCAACCCCAACGCCACCCTGGTGGCCACCCTGGCCATCGCTCTGGAGGCCGGCATCATGCTGGCGGCCGCCTACATGCTGACGAAGAATTTGTGGATGGCCATCGGCATCCACTGGTCGTGGAACTGGATGCAGGGTTCAGTCTACGGCGCTGCCGTTTCCGGCGGTCAGGGGCGCGGGCTGTTCAACTCCACCATTACGGGCCCGGAAGTCTTGACCGGCGGCGCCTTTGGGCCGGAGGCCGGCCTGGTGGCCCTCACGCTGGGCGTCGCTCTCGGGGTGTGGCTGACCGTTCTGGCCGTGCGTAAGGGACATCTGGTACGGCCTTTCTGGCGGCGGAGCAGGGCCGCGGCTGCAGCGGCTGATTAGCGCCCGTTGGCGGCGGCGCGCGGCGGCACCCGGTTGACCTCCACCCAGTAGTGCAGTAACTGCCGCATGACTTCAATGAAGGCCAGAAAGTCGACCGGCTTGCGAATGTAGCTGTTGGCCCCCATTCGGTAGCTCTCCCCCATGTCGCTCTCCTCGTCTGACGAGGTGAGCACCACCACGGGGACAGATCGGGTACGGGGGTCGGAACGCATCTGCTGGAGGACTTCCAGCCCGCTGATTCGCGGCAGCTTCAGGTCCAGGAGGACCACGACGGGCGTAATGGTCCCATCGCGCCCCGAAAAGGCGCCGCGCCCGAAGAGGAAGTCAAGGGCTTCGGCCCCGTCGAGCATCACCAGGACGTCGTCCGCCATCTGATACTTGCGCAGCGCCCGCAAGATGAGCGCCACATGATCCGAATCATCTTCCACCAAGAGGATGAACCGGTCGTTCATGCTGCCCCTCCTCCCTGACCCAGTGTGAAGTAGAACGTGGCGCCCTTGCCGACAGCTCCTTCGGCCCAAATTCGGCCGCCGTGCCGGGCCACAATGCGCTGGGCGGTGGCCAGGCCTACCCCCGTGCCCTCGAACTCGCTACCTGGGTGCAGGCGCTGGAATGGTTCAAAGAGCTTCCCCGCATAGGCCATGTCAAAACCGGCCCCGTTGTCGCGCACAAAATAGACGGGCCTGCCGTCGTCGAGGGTGGTGAGAACGCCGAACTCGATGATGGCGGGCGTTTTGTCGCGGGTGAACTTCCAGGCGTTGCGCAGCAGGTTTTCCATGAGAACGGTGAGCAGCCGGTCGTCGCCGCGCACGGTGACCCCCTCGCGTAAGACGAACTGCGCAGATCGCTCGGCCTCCAGCCCGTACAGGTCCGTGGCCACCGTCTGGGCGATGTGGCTCAGGTTTACGCGGGTGCGGCGGAGCTCGGACCGGGTCACGCGGGAGAGCTGAAGCAACGCATCGATCATCTGCCCGGTCCGGCGGATGCCGGTGCGGATTCGCTTCAAGTACTCCCTGCCATCTTCATCCAGACGGTCGCTGTAGTCTTCCAGCAGGGCGTGGCTGTACCCGTCAATGTTGCGGAGCGGGCCTCTGAGGTCGTGGGAGACGGTATAGGCAAACGTGGCCAACTCCTGATTGGCAGCCGTCAGCTCCCCGGTTCGCTCCGTGACCCGGCGCTCCAGGTCTTCGTTCAATCGCTGAATCTCGGCGCGCTGCTCCTCCACCTCGTGCCGGGCACGGACCTCGGCGGCGAAGAGTTCCGCGTTTTCAACGGCGAGGGCAATGCGGTCTGCCACCAGCCGGAGGAAGCGCAGTTCTTCCTCCCCGAACTGCCGGCGGGTGCGGCTGCCGATCCGAAGCACGCCGGCGACGCGCCCGCCAACCATGAGGGGGACGCCCGCCAGAGAGATATCGCGGGTGACCATGTTCGGGTACCGCTCCTTGACGGCGGGAAGGTCTTCGACCACCAGGGGCTCTCCCGTGGCAGCGATGGTGCCGGCAAACCCATGTCCCACCGGTACCAGGGTGGTGCGCTCCAGGGGGTCAGGACCATGGCTGGCCCGGAGGCGGATGTGCTGTCCGTCCTCCGTTGTGAGCAGCAGGCTGGCGCTGTCGGCCTGGAGAGCCTCCTGGACGCGGGCGAGCAGTTCCCGGCTGAGATCCTCTCCCCGCAGGTGCGCCAGGGCGGCATCGGTGACGGACATCAGCCGCTGCTGCTCAGCGCTGTAGGCTTCCAGCTCAGCGGCCATCTGGTTCATGGCGAGGGCCAGGTCGCCCACCTCATCATCGGCCACCTCCGGCAGCTGCATGCGGGTCTGGAAGTGGCGTTTGCCGAGGGAAGCCGCCGCTTCCCGCACCGACGCGAGCCGGGCGGTTAGCCGCAGGGTCAGGGGCAGGCTGAGCAGCGTGGCAACGGCCGTGAAGAGAACGGTGAGCGCCAGGCTAATGCGTGCGAGCCGGATCGACTCGTCGTAGGCAGCGGCAGCGGGCTGGGAGACGATGATGCCAACAGCCAATCTGGCGGGTAGTCCCTCCCGGCGGATGAAGGCCACCAACTCACGCTCACCGGTGGGCCCGATGTGCTCCAGGGCGCCCACATACCGCCCCGCGTCCGACCAGTCTTCCGGCATCTGCTCCAGGGGCAGGACGCGGACCTGGACGCTTCTATCCGGAAGGACCGCACGGGCGGCGCCGTTCAGCAGGTCGAGGTCGGCTGGCTCCCCGGTCATGTGCCGCAGGAGGCTGTCCAGGCCGGCCTCCACCTGGAGGGCATCAATGCGGAGCGCCTCCAGGGCCTCTCTCCGGTCCAGAGATTGAACAGCGTAGGACGTGAAGGTGCCCATGCAGACCAGCGGCACCACCGTCAGGGTGGCCGTGAGCGCCAGCATGCGTTTGCGGAGCCCGGCCACGGGCAGCTTCCAGGGGTGCAGGCGGTAAGCGCCCCAGATGATGGCCACCAGCCCGGCAGTGCCGTGGTTGACCATGCCCAGCCACTGGGCGTGCGGAACCCAGGCAAGCCCGAACCCCAGCCACGGAAGGCCGCCGACCATGAGGGCGACGGGTATCCCTGCCCTCCAGCGGCTCCGGAGGGCTACGGCGGTCAGAAGGGCTGCCCCGGTGAGTAGGAAGAGCCAGCCAAGCCAAGGGGATAGTGGGCCGATGGCCGCCGTCGGGTACAGGTCGGGCCACACCAGCATGGAGAGGCCCCATCCCAGCGGCACCACCACGTGGAACGAGACAAAGAGAGCGGCTTCCAGGTGAGGGGCCACCCAGGAGCCAATGAACAGCAGCAGGAAGGCCGCATAAAAGGCACCGGCGGCGGGGGCCTGGCGCAGAATGGCTACGGCGTACGCCTGGGCAGCCAGGGTGGTCACGAATATCAACCGCCCGACGGTGCCCCAGACCCGGGGCATGCCCACGCCGAACGCATCGAGCAGCATAAAGATGCCTGCCACGGCGTAGGCCGAGCCTGCGGCCCGCAGGAATGGGTACAGGTAGCGTACGAGCGTGGCCTGGAACTGAAAGGGCATATAGAGCATCAGCAGCGCAAGGCTCAACGCCATCACTATAGCCAGCGCCATTGCGGGCCTGGGGGCAGCCGGTTCGATCTCGGTGTGCTCAGAAGGCATGGTAGTTCACCTGCCGCTACTTGTGCGAAGAGTTTTGCTTGCGTATATTTGATTCGACCCTGCGGTTGCCGCACCTTCTCTGTCACTGGGAAAATGGGGAGCCTGCCCTTGGTTGTTGGGCAGGCTCAGGTGCGGTCAGGTGCGGCGCTTGATGAGCCAGTATGCAGGGAACCCGGTGGCCGTCAGCGCCATCCCGATCAGCGCCGTGCGGATGTCGGTGGTAAATGAGCTGAGCACGATCCACAGGGCGGCGGATATGCCGATGAGGGGCACCACCGGGTAGCCCCACACGCGATAGGGCCGGGGCATCTCCGGACGGGTGCGGCGCAGGATGATGACGGCCACCATCGTCAGCAGGTAGAAGACCCAGGCCACCAGCACCACCAGGTTGAGCAGCTGGCCGAACCGGCCCGAGAGCAGCAGCACCGTGGCCCAGGCGGCGCTCACCAGCAGGGCCGTCACAGGCGTCTGGTGGCGGGGATGCAGGGTGGCCATGAGCCGGGCGGACGGGAAGAGGCCGTCTCGGGCCATGGCCAGGTAGTAGCGCGGCGCAGTCATCACCACGGCGTTGAGGGTGCCGAACATGCTGACCAGCATCCCCGCCGTAATCAGCCGGGAGCCTGCAGTGCCGAAGAGCTGCTGGGCCAGGGGCACCACCGGCCGCTCGCTGGCGGTGAGCACGTTCATGGGCACCACGCCGGCCAGCACCCAGTTGAAGGCGGAGTAGATCACCGTGACCACGGCGATGCCCCCGATGAGGGCCAGGGGAATAGAGCGGTGCGGGTGGCGCACCTCTTCGGCGAGCTGGCCCACCAGAATCCACCCGTCGTAGGCCCAGAGGACGGGGAGAACGGCGCCGGCCAGAGCCGTGGCGAGGGAGGCGCCTTCCGGGCCTTGGGGCAGGAATGGGGTGAGTCGTGCGGCATCCACCTGGCCCGCGCCGAAGATGATGAGCAGGAAGATCGGAATCAGCTTGCCCACGGTAGCGACGACCTGGATGAACCCGCCGAAGCGCACACCGAGGGCGTTGACCGCCGTCAGTACGATGATGGAGAGAAGGCCCACCAGCTTCTGTCCGGTGGCCGTAAGGGGCACGAAGACCGTGAGGTACGACGTGAAGAGCATGGAGAGGGCGGCCATCATGGCCGAGTTGTAGGCGAGGAAGGTGGCCCAGCCCTGCAGGAAGCCCATCCACTCGCCGTAGGCTTCGCGCAGGAAGACGTAGGTGCCGCCGGCACGGGGCATGGCTGCCGACAGCTCGGCCACGGTCAGCCCAGCCGCGAGGCTGATGAGTCCACCCAGCACCCAGGCGGCGATGCCCAGGCCGGGGGCCCTGGCTGCCGTGAAGACCACGGCGGGGAGGGCGAAGATGCCGGAGCCGATGACGGTGCCGATGACGGTGAAGAGGGCCTCGGTCAGGCCGAGGTCGCGGCGCAGCTGCTGCTCCATGGCGGGTGTTCCTTCCTGTCTGTGGGGTAGTGGTTCCCTGTCTGGGCGATGGTCCTCCCCTGTGTGTCCGGTGGTTGTCCACCGTGTATCGGTTGTCTTTCCTTTGGCGATCGGGAGTCTTTCCCTTGGCGATCGGGAGTCTTTCCCTTGGCTATCGGGAGTCTTTCCCTTGGCTATCGGGAGTCTTTCCCTTGGCTATCCGGTGGCTTTCTCTTGTGTCTGGGGTGGCTGCATCCCGTGCGCGAGTTGGCCCGCACCGATATCATAGTTTTTACAAATCCCGACGGGGGGTGCCGTCATGGTACACTAAGGCTGAACGCTGCGCCTGCAGCACTGCCGGCGGAGCCATCTCGCCGGCTGCAATCGTATCTGGGCGCCCATGGAGGGGTTCGCATGAACGCCGTCATCCCTGTTGCTAAAACCAGTATTCCCCCCTTGCGCCCCGGTCGTATCGACCGGCCGCTCCTGGGCCAGCAACTGGCCGGCTGTCTGGCCCACCGGCTGACGCTGCTCTCGGCGCCGGCGGGGTCGGGCAAGACTACGCTGCTGGCCGGACTGCGGGGGCTGGGCGTGCCGCTGGCCTGGGTCTCCCTCGATGAAGGCGACAATGACCCCGTCCGGTTCTGGACCTGCCTCGCCCTGGCGTTAGAAAACGTTTTCTACGGCGTGGGAACCGGGCTGCGGGCCATGCTGGCTGCGCCTGTGCCCCAGCCGCCTGCCCTGCTGGGGGCCGTGCTGGCGGATGCGTTGGCGGGGGTTCCGGCTTCGGTGGTGGTGGCGCTCGATGATTACCACGTCATTCAGTCGCCGCCGATTCATGAGGGAGTATCTGTGTTGCTGGAGCATCTGCCGGGGAACGTGCACATGGTGATCGCTACCCGGCATGACCCTCCCCTGCCTCTCCCGCGCCTGCGGGCGCGGGGCCAGCTGCTGGAGCTGCGCTTCGAGGACCTGCGCTTCACCGGTGCCGAGGCCGGTCAGTTCCTGGCGGATGTGATGGGGCTGCGGCTGGCGCCGGAGCTAGTCTCGGACCTGGAGTCCCGGACCGAAGGCTGGGCGGCGGGCCTGCAGCTGGCAGCGTTGTCCCTGCGGGGCGTGGCCGATGCGGCGCAAGCCATCGGCCGGTTCTCGGGCGGGCACCGATTCCTGGTGGACTACCTGGCGGACGAGGTGCTGCAGCGGCAGCCGCATTCCGTGCAGTCCTTCTTGCTGGACACTTGTGTCCTGGACCGTCTGACGGCCCCGCTCTGCGATGCGCTGACGGGCCGGGAGGACGGCGCGGCCACACTGGAGGCCCTGGAGCGGGCCAACCTCTTTCTGCTGGCCGAAGATGAAGAAAGGCGGTGGTACCGCTACCACCGCCTGTTTGCCGATTTTCTGCGGGAGCGGCTCCGCCGCAGTGCGCCGGAAAGGCTGCCCGGGCTGCACCGGGCCGCGGCCGAGTGGTTTGAGCAGAACGGCATGGCGGCGGGGGCTGTGGACCACGCCCTGGCGGCGGGCGACTTTGGCGGGGCGGCCAGACTGATGGCGGCTCTGGCTGGGCCTATGGTGCGGCGGGGCGAAGCCATGACCGTGCTGACGTGGACTGCGGCCCTGCCGGCGGAGACGGTGCAGGGCGAGCCCCTGCTCTGTCTGGCGAGGGCGTGGGCGCTGGTGATGGTGGGCCGACTGGATGACGCCTCGCGTTCGTTGGATGAGGCTTACGGAGCATCACTGGATGGGTCTCCGTTGGGCTCGCCGGGGTGGGCGCCTCTGCGGGCGGAAGTGGCCGCCTTGCGGGCAACGATGGCGGGCATCCGCATGGATGTGGGCCGGGCCATCGCCCTGGCCACGGAAGCGCTGGAAGGGCTGCCCCCGTCGGACTACTTCCTGCGCAGCGTGCTGGGCATGAGCCTTGGCACGGCTCACTTCCTGACCGGTCAGCCGAAGAAGGCGACCCCGGTGCTGGAAGAGGCGGTCGCCCTGGCTGCGGCTGGCGGGAACCTCTTCGTGGAGCTGATGACCCGCGGCGCCCTCGGCCAGGCCCGAGAAGCGCAGGGACGCCTCCGAGCTGCTGCCGAGCACTTCCGCCAGATGATGACGCTGGAAGGGACGCAGCGCCTGCCGGCCATGCCGCCGGCCGCTCGAGCCTACGCGGCCATAGGGCTGGCGGGGATTCTGTACAAGCAGGGAGATCTGGACGGGGCCGAGGCTGCGCTGGCCGAGGGCCTCCCGCTGGCCCGCCAGTGGGGCAGCCGGGAGCTGCTCTCGGGCGGGTACGAGACGCTCTGCCAGGTCAGGCTCTCCCGTGGCGACCTGGACGGTGCGGCGGAAGCGCTGGCGGCCGGGCGGGGGCTCGGGGCCGGCGGGGGCGTGGGCTCCCTGCTGCAGGTGCGGCTCTGGCTGGCGGGCAGTGACCTGGCTTCGGCCCGGCAGTGGGCGGAGGCGGCTGCTCTTGCCGACAGCCCTGATGCGCCGGGCGCTCCCGGCGGGCCTGTTCCCGCCATGCGCATCCCCCGCACGGTGGCCCTGGCCCGGGTCTTCCTGGCCGACGGGCGGGTCCGTGAAGCCATTCCCCTGCTTGAGCAACTGCTCCCGACCGTCGAGGCCGGTGGCTGGTTCGACCAGGCTCTGGAGGTTCGAGTCCTGCTGGCTCTCGCCCGACAGGAAGCGGAGCCCCTCCGCCCGGCCCTCGCCCTGGCCGAATCGGAAGGCTACGTGACGCTCTTCGTGGACGAGGGCGCCCCCATGGCCCGCCTGCTGGCTTCGCTGACGCCCACGCCCTATGTAAGGCGCCTGCTGGAGGCCCTGGGCAGCCAGCCGGCCGGCCTGGTGGAGCCGCTGACCGAGCGCGAGCGCGAAGTGCTGGCCCTGGCCGCCGAAGGCCTGTCCAATGCAGAGATCGCACAGAAGCTGGTCATCACCGAAGGCACCGTGAAGATTCACCTGAGCCGGGTTTTCGGCAAGCTTGACGTGCACAGCCGATCCCGGGCCGTGGCTCGGGCACGTGAGATGGGCCTGGTATAACCGAAGATATATCTTTCGTGAGATGGCTGCGTTGCGGCGGTGCGGTACGATGAGGCCACCCACCCGGAACTTGCGAAGGATGAGCGCTGATGCGCAACGAGATGCTCTCCCTGCTGTGCGATCCCTTTACCCATGAAAGCCTGACCCTGGACATAGACGGCTCCCTGAGCGGTGCGGGACGCCGGTACCCTCTGCGGGACGGCATCCCCGTCTTTGTGACCGATGAGGACCTGACCGGCTTGAACGGCCGGTACGAGGCCATGTACCGTTGGATTACCCCCGGGCGCCAACTGGCGCTGCCTGCCGAAGGAGGCTTCCTATGTGGGCCTCGACCTGACCTGGTCCATGCTGCGGCGGTGCCGGCGCACGGTGGCCCGGCGGGGCCTGAACGCCGACCTGGTTCTTGGCAACGCCGAGCGGCTGCCCTTCCGGGACGGAGTGTTTGACTCCGTCCTCCACATGGGCGGCATCAACTTCTTCAGCGACAAGGCGGCCCTCGGACCTATACCGCATTCCCGTGGACCCGGTCCCGCCCGGCATGGTGGACGTCAAGGCCGGCGGCATCTGGGGCGGGATGATCTACTGCATCAGCTTCCGTACACCTCGCCTGGGAGGCCGGTCATGATGATCGTACAAAAAGTGCGCAAGAGCCTCCTGCTGCTCTCCGTCCTGCTCTTCCCCGTTACCTTCATGTACATCTCGCCGGCCATGGCCATCGGGGGGACGCTTTTCCGGACAGTATCCGGCGGCCTGCTCTTCTGGTTCCTCGTGCTGGTCACGGCGCCGTTCCTGGGCCGCTCCTTCTGCGGGTTCCTCTGCCCTCTGGGGGGCGTTCAGATGGCCTGCGACGGTGCCCTGGGGCGGCCCAAGGTATCCGTGAAGTATATGAGTGCGATCAAGTGGATCATCTGGGCCGCCTGGATCGGGCTGATCTGCTTCTTCGCCGTGCAGGTCAGCGGGTGGAACAAGGTGGACCTATTGTGGGAGAACCCCGGCTTCCCGCCATACGCCCGGGAAGCGTACTTCTTCTGGCTGGGCTTCACCCTGCTGCCGGTGCTGCTGGTGCTCCTGTTGGGCAAGCGGTCGTTCTGCCACTACCTGTGCTTCTTCTCGCCCCTGAACATCATCGGGGACCGGGTGGGGCGGTGGTTGCGGCTGCCCAGGCTGCACCTGGCCGTAGCGTCCGGGCGGTGCAGCCAGTGCCGCAAGTGCGCCCGGGAGTGTCCCATGAGCCTGGATGTGCCGGCCATGGTGGCGGGCGGCGCCATCGACCACACGGAGTGCATTACCTGCGGCTCCTGCGCCGGGGCGTGCAAGACTTCCGCCGTGACGTGGAGAATTGGGCAGGAGAAGCGTGGGGCGTAGCACATGAGGGCCGCCGGGAAGCCGCACGAGCCGAATATCGGGCCGGTTTGAAAGCAGCGACTCTGGGACAAAATGAGAGCAGGCGCCCGTGTGACCGAGCGCCCGGGAGCCTACACCGCCGTCCCATTTCTGAGATCGGCGGTCGCTGAACATGTAGACTTGATCAGCTACCGCTTATCGAATAGTGGCGAGTGCAAAGGTCGCGAGGATCAGCACGACCGAGATCAACGCTGGTAACGTCAGCTCGATGGTGATCTTCAGGACTCGCACCCCCTTTCGGGGACGCTGGCCGCGAGGCTCCATTACCAGGATACACCAGCCTGACCGGTTCTTCTGTCGAAGAGAGTCGGCCTGGCTGGTGTTTTCGGATCCGTTGTTCGACACGATTCGAGTTGACCGGAAGTGACTTGCAGGGCCCGCCATCAGACTGTCGGCGTCCGATCCTCACCCGATTATAGAGCCTCGGAAAGTCGGTTACTCACGGTCTCGGTCACAAAGCAAGGGTTCATGAGGCACGTCCATCATACGTTTGTGTACGGAGGCTCAACTGCATTGAACCCAACGATGGTGGACGCCTATCTGATTCTTGCCGAAGGTGAAGATGTTGTGACTGACGGTAGATAAGCCCAGGCCGCCGGACGGTTCCACTCCACAATCGGCCGAAGGTATAGGAAAAGCCTGTATCCCTTACTGAATACAGGCCCTTTACGTTTAGCCCCGTACCTCACGGATGGGCATCGAGTTGCTGGCTTGGGCCATGGAGGACGGCACATGTGCTAGCTCAGGTGCAAGTGCGGCGGAAGCGTCTACTGGCCTGGCGGAGCGTTGGTCGCGTTTAGGACCTGGCCGGTCATCGCGTCAACTATCCGCTTGGAACATCGAGGGCACTCACCGCTCACAAACAGCCAGACGGCTACCCAACGGTCTGGGTCTCGGAGCATCAACTCGACCAAGCTTACATGGCTTACCTCCCAGTCTTGGGCGTTGCCTCGAACAATCTGCTCGGCCTGCTCTCGGGATACCTTGATCTGCCCAACACCAGGACCGGCGGCAAGTTGGCGTTTGAGCTCATCGTTCTCTCGTTGGAGAGTCTCTACCCGCCGTGTCAGTCCTTGGTTTTCCATCTGAATCTCAGCGATCTTATCAGGCAACTCCGCCTGTGCTGGGGTTGGTACCCCGGGCGCGCCACAACCGGTGAGCACTAGAACGGAAATGAGGAGTCCCCATGCGCTGTACCGCCTCACGGTCAACACCCTTCCCACCACCTGCTCATAACGGCCCTGCCCGGGCCCGTCCGTGGTTCCTGTCGGCTCAATCTGCCCATTCTGCCCGGCAATGGACCGGATCAGGGCGATGACGTCTCGGGCGGAGTCTTCATCCGGATTACCGGTCGGTTCGTCCGCCAGCAGCATCACGGGGTGGTTGATCAGCGCCCGGGCAATGCAGAGCCGCTGCTGCTCCCCGCCAGACAACTGCGCGGGCAGGTGGCTGGCCCGTTCTCCAAGACCGACCAACTCCAATAGCTCACCCGCACGCTGCCGGGGGTTGTAGGCCACCTTCCAGGGCGTGCATGGCAGCATCACATTCTCCAGCGCTGTGAGCGGGGGAATCAGGTGGTACTGCTGAAAAATGATCCCGATCTTGCGGAACCGGCAGGCCGCCAGCTCTTTCAGGCGAGCCCGGCTCAGGTCGGTCCCGCATATCTCCACGGTGCCGGAGGTGGGCCGGTCGAGCCCGGACAGGAGCGACAGCAAGGTGGAGCTTGGTGACGTTGTTCAGGTGAATCGCTCACCTTCAGGGCCCCTTTCCATACGGCGCGACTACGTCCGGCAGCTCCGCCGGGAGTTGGGCCAGATAGACGTACTCATCGAATACCCGCAGGGCTTCTGGGCCACCCGCCTGCGAGACCGCTTTCCGCCAGTCTTCCCAGGTGGCGATGCCGAACTGGTGGTGCCTGTAGAAGTCCTGCACCATCCGGAAAAACGGATCGTCGCCCACGGTGGAGCGTAGGGCCTCCCAGAGCCGCCAACCCCGTCCGTAGATGGTCAGGGCGTAAGGTCCCGGTCGGTCCGCAAGCGAGGCGTACCGATAGAGCACGTCATCGAGCGCCGCATCTGCGGGGGAGATGACCCTACCCCGCGGCTGTCCGACGGTAGATAGATAGTAGAGCGTCGCGAACTCGGTCAGCCCTTCATCCCAAATCTGCCGGACCTCGTCGTTCCCCACCGTGCCGTACCACCACTGGTGCGCAATCTCGTGGACGATGACGGACAAAGTCGTAACCAGCACGAAAAGCGGGTACTCCATGCCCAAGTGACTGACCACGGTCAGGTCGCCATACGGATAGGGGCCGAACTGCTCGCTGAAGAAGCGTACAGCCCCGACAGCTGTCGCCAGCCCCACTTCCGGCGCGACCAGGGCAGTTTTCGGATCCCAGTAGTAGTGAATCCGCACGCCGTCGACCATCTGCTCGTACAGTTGCCAGTCCGCGCTGGCGGCAGCGGCGAAGTCCCGCACCATCGTAGCCGAGAACCGTCCGGGCTCGACCTGCCGGCCCGTGGCGGCCACCTGATAGCCATCCGGTACGGCAAAGGCGACTTCATAGTCAGCCACGTCGGAGTTGAAGGGGTCACCGGCGTGCACGTAGCGGTCCAGGTGCCATCCACCCGCGTCGTGGACGGCAAGGATCGGGTAGAAGTTGCCGAGAGAGAGCGTGGAATCCTCCACGCCGTAGCGGGTCACCATGTCGGGCAGCTGCGCTTCCCAGACCAGCTCGACCGTCACCGCTGCCCCTGGCAACAGGGGCGAAGGAAGCTGCAGCCCCAGGATCTCGTCGGTGCCGCCGCTGAAGGCGACCGCCTGCCCGTTCACCCGAACCTCCTGTATGGTCAGCCTTCCTCTGCGGGTTCCCTGGGCGAAGAAAGGGGCATTGGTGAACAGGTGAGAGTAGAGGCTGTCCAGTGCGACCTGCTCGTTGTTGGTGAACCGCACCTGCTGCCGTCCCGTAAGCCCCATGTCGGCCGGGTCGAGCCGGATGTCCAACTGGTACTGCGTGCGGACAGGTGGTGAAGGGCGGCTGCAGCTGACCATCCACGGCATGGGATCGGACGGGGTCACCGGCCCGTCGCCGCCGGCTCCGGTGCGATCCAGCCCGCTGATTGCCCCATCGCCGGCCACCGCCACGGCCCCCTCGATGGTGGTCAGGAAGGCCGGCGGCGAGGAGAGGAAGCTGACCGGGGAGATGCCACCGGAGATCGTTTGCGGCGGGTTGAGGGGCTTGCCGTCTGCATCGAGCACACGCAGGGCCTCCGCCGGGCGGTAGGTCATGAGCGGCATGTTGGTCTCCGGATCCTTTTCCGTGTTGAGCCGGGCCGAGTCAAAGAATCCGACCACCTTGTAGCTGATCACATTGCGAATTTGTTTGTCGGCAGTCGTCTCCGATTTCAGCGGGTGCAGTTGGCGGTAGGTCGGCCCTAAGTCGACTTTGACCGATTCATGCACATCGTTCATGAACCGAAGGGGCTCCTCCAGATCCGCCGTCTGTGGCTCGATGGTTACGGCTAAGGGCCATCGGTCGGGAAAGGGGCTTGCTGTCGGCGTAAGCCGGACAGGCCCTGACCGGCCCTGAAGCCCATGGGAGGCTGGGAAGGGGCGGCCGTCGAGGTCGTGCGTCTCTCCGAGGGTCATGGCCTGCGCCAGCTCCGCGGACCCCCAGTGGCGCTCGTAGACCACCTGCTTGATGGATCCGTCGGGGTTCAGCTCCGCCAGAGCCAACGTGTACTCCATGTCCCGGAACGGCCGCAGGTTCACCATGACCGGAATGGTCGGCCTACGCCCCAGTTCGTCGAACGAACCAGGCGACGTCATGATGGGGGTCCACCCCAACGCATCCTTGCGGGTCAGGTATCGCCCCTCGGTTACGGCCTGATCCAGGCCCATAAGGGCCGCTTCGGACTCCGGATCAATCCCGGCCAGGAGCACCGGCACCTTCGAATTGTTGAGGAAACGTGACAGGGGTTCGGACGGACGACCGCCCACCACCATGAGATCCGCTGGCCATGACGGGTCCCGTTGCTTCCCGATGGAAAAGCCCCAGAGGCTCTGGTTTTCCATGATCTGTGGGACCAACGGATTCGCAGAGCGCACCGTCTCCCGAACGCGATACAACCCATCCGGCGGTCTTGGTATCTCCTTCGAGGGAATGGCGCATGTCGGGCCCGTCCTGAATACGCCTACCATCGCGACGGGCGCGGCAATGGTGACGTCGGCTACCTGCCGGACAGCTTCCCACTGGGCCAGCGTGATGCCCCGCGGCAAGGTGGTCAGCACGTTGGGTTCCGTCACGTCCGGCAAGGTGGCCCCATCCGGCAGGGGGACGTGCACGAGGATATTATACGAGGCGCGCCAGGTCTGCTCGTGGGCCCGGGCCACGGTGCCGCGCACCGAGTCCGTCAGCTGCGAGATGACCGAGAGGCCGCCGGCCAGCACCATCACGCCGGTGAGCGCGAAGGCCAGACGGTCGCGCCGCCCTGCCCAGAACCTCCACCTGAGAATGGGATCTCTCCGTGCAGTCAGACTAGCCGCCGCCATTATCAGATGCTTACCTGCCGACCACTTCCATATGCTGAGCCAGGGCTTCCCGCACATGCAGGTCCCAGTACTCCCAGGTATGGGCACCGTCATGCTCCGCATACCGGTGAGCCACGCCCAGCTTATCCAGATGCGCATGGAAATTGCGGTTCTGGTTGATCAGGAAGTCCTCCGTGCCGCAGTCAAAGGTGACCGTCCGCTTGAGCGGCTGGGCGGCATACCGCTCGGCCACGCCGTACAGGCACCCTTCCTCCCGGTTCAGCACCACGAACGGGGGAAGCTCCTCCTTGCTGTAGGCGGCACTGGAGTGAGCCCAGATGGACGCGAACCGCTCGGGATACTTGAGGCCGAGCCGCAAGGCGCCGAAGCCGCCCATCGACAGGCCGCCGATGGCCCAGGGGCCGGGCCTGACCTGGAAGGTGGCGTTGACGTGCCTGTAGATGTCCTCCATGAGGAAGGTCTCGTACTGCTGCATGGGGTCCAGGTCCAGGTAGAAGGAGGTGCCCCCATCCGGCAGGACGATGATGAACGGATACTCCTTCGCATGCCGCACCAGGTTGGAGAAGTTGAGCCAGGCGGTGTGGTCGTCGCTGAAGCCGTGAAGCTGCATGAGCACGGGATAGGGACCGGGACCGGTCTCAGGCAGAATCACGGAGTAGGAAACGTGCCGGCGCAGCGCTTCGCTCTTGAACTGCATCGTGCCGATGTTCATGGGTTGGATGGCCTCCCTGGCGAGCTAGTGTAGGTGCGAAAGCGCCCCCGGCAGGTCGGCCAGGGTCGCGATGATCACATCAGCAGCGGGATGGGGACCGGGTCCGGGATCAGCCGCCAGCCAGACCGTGCGGATGCCCACGGCCCTGGCCCCGGCGATGTCCTTGGCGTAGTCGTTGCCGATCATGACGCAGGCGGCCGGGTCGACGCCCACCCGCTGGCAGACGCCGAGGAAGAAGTCAGGGCTCGGCTTCGCTGCCCCGAGTTCCTTCGATGTGTACAGGTGGCGGAAGTACTGCCGCAGCCCCACCCGCTCCAGGGCCTGGCCCATCAGTGCGGCGTCGGAGGCGCCCGCGTTGGATGCCAGACAGCAGGGGTATATAGGGCTCAGTGCCGCAAGGGCCTCGGCGGCGCCGGAGATGGCCTCCACCCGGGGCCAGAAGGCCATGGAGCCAGGCAGGTCGGGGAAGTCCCGCATAATGGTGTCGCCCCAGTCGAAGATCAAGAGCTGCCACGGTGCCATGCTTTTCCCTCCTTGACCTTAGAGGGATTTGCCGCCGCGCTGCCAACTCCTGCCGGGTTGGGCGCAAACCATAGGGCGCCGCCCGCGGGATGCGGACGGCGCCTCACCTGCGCTAGAGGATCGTCACATCAAGCTCGCCCTGCCGGACGTTGGCGGTGGTGCCAGATGGCGTAACCTCCACATCGACGACGGCGTTGCCCACCCGCAGGCCGCTGAGCTTCACCTGGCCCAGCCAGGCAGGAAGCCTGGGGCGCAGGCGCAGAGCCCGTCCGCCGGCCAACGGTTCGAGGCCGAGCAAGGCCTCCACCACGGCCAGGGCCGTGCCTGCGGCCCAGGCCTGGGGGGAACAGGCCACCGGGTAGGCCACGGGCTCGCCCTCGCCACGGTCGAAGCCGCAGAGGAGTTCGGGCAGCCGGTGGTACTGGCAGTGGGCGGCGACCTCCAGGAGACCCGCCGCCACCTGTCCGGCCTCCTCGCTGAAACCCGATCGGGCGAGCCCCAGCAGGGCGAGCGAGTTGTCGTGGGGCCAGACCGAGCCGTTGTGATAGCTCATGGGGTTATACGTGGCTTCCGTCGAGCTGAGCGTGCGGATGCCCCATCCGCTGAACAGGTCGGGGCTCACCAGCCCTCTGGCCACCGCTTCAGCCCCATCTGCGGGGATGATGCCCGACCACAGGCAGTGCCCGATATCGGAGGTGACGGTGCCCACCTGCTGCTTGGCGCCATCCAGGGCCAGGGCGTAGAACTGCCGGTCTTCCATCCAGAAGGCGGCGTGGAACCGCTCTTGGAGGGCATCGGCCTCGCGGCGGAGCCGGGCGGCCAGGTCTCCCTCGCCCAGCGCTTCCAGCACAGGTGCCAGACGGCGCTTGGCGGCGTAGACGTAGCCCTGCACTTCCGAGACGGCAAGTGCCCCCTCGGCCGACCGGCCGTCCCGATGGCTCATGGAGGTGGGCGAGTCTTTCCATGACTGCACGGCGAGCCCCAGCCCCTGGTCGGCGAGGAACTCCAAGAAGCCGTCGCCGTCCCGGTCGCCGAAGCGGTCGATCCAGTCCAGCGCCAGGCGGACGGCGGGCATTAGCTCGGCGGCCAGGGCGGTGTCGCCGGTCCAGGCCCAGTACTCGGCCAGCAGAATCAGGAAGAGCGGCGTGGCATCCACCGTGCCATAATAGCGGCCGTAGGGAATCTCATCGAGGGCGGCCATTTCGCCGAAGCGCAGTTCGTGGGGAATCTTCCCCGGCTCCTCCTGCCGCCAGGCGTTGACCTCCCGGCCCTGCAGGGCCGCAAGGGTCCGCAGGGTGCCCCGGGCCAGGTCCGGCCGGAAGGGCAGGGCCTGCAGGGCGGTAATGAGCGAATCACGGCCGAAGGGGACGGCATACCAGGGGATGCCGGCCACGGGGAAGAGGCCGTGGCCCATGTCGGCGGTCAGGAGCCGCAGGTCGAGCAGGGAGCGGGCCACCAGCCGGTTCAGCGGATCGCTGTCGCTCTCGACACCGGTACATGCCGCGCTCCACTCCTGGTAGGATTGCCTCAGCTCGGCCAGGGCGGTGTCGAAGCCCGCTGGCTGAGCGAGGCCGGGGGCGACGGTCACGTTGAGCGTCACCGTCCCCTGGGATGGAATGGCCATCTGCCAGCGGGCCTGATCGGCTGTCAGCAGATCCGGCGCGGGGTGGAAGCGCAGAGCGGTCTCGCGGCGGACGCCGTCGAGCCCGACGTAGGCGAGGGTGACCTGCCCGACCGTGGCGGCCTGCCCGGCCTGGGCCTCCCCCACAATTCCGGGGAACAGCTCCCCGCGCCGTGCCCTCGACACGCCACGGGCCTCAAACAGGTCGGCAAAGTCGGCCCCGAAAGCCAGCTCCACCTCCGCCGTCTGCGCCTCGCGCTCGCGGTTGGTCAGGAGAATCCGCTCATACATGACCCCGCCGTGGATGATCCGCTGCCGCTGCACGCCAAGGCTAGTGCGCCGGAAGATGCCCTGCGCCCCCGTGCGTGCCTCGCCATAGACTTTCTGGATGTAGTTCTCCGCCGCCGAACTGCTGAACAGGTCGGGCTTCGCCCCGCCCACGGTCAGCACGAAGTGCGACAGGTAGCGGGTATCCCGGCAGAAGAGCCCGCAGCCCCCCAGTTCGGGCGTGTAGTCGCCGTGCGGATCGGATACCTGGAAGAGGTCGCCTTCCCGCGTCACAAGCTGATTCATGGCTTTCCTCCTCCCTACTCGGCCAGATGCAGGCCCAGCCCCGGCGCCGTGACGGTCCATCCCGGCTCGGCCGACCGGACGGTCAGCTCCAGCCCATCCCAG